>ENA-USUG01002805-USUG01002805.1-human-gut-metagenome-genome-assembly--contig:-NODE-2805-length-25371-cov-8.876769_pt1 | contig 25371 bp, 23 predicted proteins | sample MGYA00250059_ERZ773394 | MGnify/ENA primary metagenome ERZ773394 (study PRJEB29103, sample SAMN06111957) | human gut metagenome | biome: human gut; feature: ankylosing spondylitis patient; material... | reverse complement strand
ACCAAGCCAAGCACACAAACCACTGCTAAAACTAATGCTATCAACTTTTTCATACAATCAACCTCCTTCGTCAAATTTCTGATTTTTTTAAAACTAGAAGTTATCGAAGAGCATCCCCTAATTGCAGCAAGCCACTACGAATGCTTTCTCCTGCTCCACCAATAGCCTGCGCTATAATGATTGCAGCAACTATAATTGCCACTGCGACAATAATCTTTCCAATCAAATGTTGATATTCTTTCATTTTGATTACCTCCATCTACAAGTATCGATTTTTATATTTGATAATAAAATAGATGTCTGCTGTTTGCAATGTATATTTATAAGCTCATTTCCCATAGGTACACAATTCCGAAAAGGGAGAAAATTATTAAGCCCCGTGAAAATACTCTCTTTTGTAATGCGCAGGCAGCCGGTCAGAACAGCAAATGCCAGACTGTCATTGATCTTTAATGCCATTCCAAAAAGACCCCTGATCAATGAGACCATCTCCCGGTAATAGCCATTCTCAAATGCCTTATCCAGGGGTACATCGTACTCGTCTATAAGAATTACAGCTTTTTGCCCAAAATGCCTGCATAATAAATATGACAATATCTGGATACTTGAACCCAAAATATCCTCATCCATAGAAAACTTTCCATTTTGCATCCCAGTAATTGCTTTATATTGCAGCTTTTCATCCTCAGAAAGGTTGTCACTTTCCAAAAGAAAATCAAAACGCTGTGCTTCCCTTCCTATCAGTTCCGTAATACGGTACTTTGCTGCTTCAAAATTCAATCCCTCCACGCTCTTGAGGGATAGAAAAATAACAGGATATTTCCCCATATATTCGTCACAAAGTGCTTTGTTTTCTGCAATATATAAGCCTTCAAACAATGACACATCCGCACCTGTTTCAAGGAAAGCCTTCAGCATACTCATGTTTAATGTCTTTCCAAAGCGACGTGGACGCGTAAACAGCGTTACTTCTCCTCCTGTTTCCACCAACTGTTCTATAAGCTTTGTCTTGTCAATGTAATAAAATTCATTGTTTCTGATTTTTTCAAAACTGTCAATTCCCACTGGCAATTTTAAATTACATACCATATGAACCTCCACAAAATATAATCCGCCATACTATGGCTATAGTATAGCGGATTCGGATTTGAATTACAATTTCATATTATATCAAAATGACACTGGAGGGATTCGAACCCTCAACTTCGGTTTTGCAAACCTATGCCCTACCGGCGGCCACAGCGTCAGAAATATAGCCCGAACCAGCAGGGTTTTCCACCCTGCAGATTCAGATACAGTAATCGCTCCATCCACCCTCATCGGCGGTCGTGCAGCTATTGCGGATCATAAGTTTTCCTTCCAGTTCCGTGCGCACAACACTTTTATGTCCACCGCGCATACGGTCGATCAACAGGTATAACGCAAATTTTCCCATCTCTTCTTTTGGAAGCCCCACCGTAGTCAGCATCGGGCGGGTATACTGTGCCTCCTCGATATCATCACTTGCTATGATGGAAGGAATATAGTAGCGGTTTTTGTTGGTGCCAAGATATTTCAGCATCCCGATCGCAGTAATATCATTTGCACAGTAAATTCCCGTCGGGCGGTCCTCCGACTGCAGAAATTTCTGCATGGCTTCATACCCTTCCGCCTCGGTCTGTCCCGTCTGCATAATATACGCTGCCTCCGGCTCCATATCATGTTTATGTAACGCTTCCAGATATCCACGATAACGCGCCTCATTGTAACAGTCACCCACATACCCAATGCTGCGGTGCCCCAGTGAGATCAGATATTCCACCGCCATCATGGCAACCTTCTGCCCGTCACAGAGCACCTCGTCCACCTCATAATTGGTGGAATTCCGGTTCACCGAAACAACGCTTTTGTACTTCTGATTCAGCTTCTTTAATGCCCCTTTATTGCACTTTCCGATAATAATCAGGCCATCACATTTCTGGTCAGTTTCCTCATACATTCCATCAATGATCTGGTCGAGATTCTCCCCCCGGCATTTTTTGTCACTGGAAAAAAGCGGCATATACCATACTTTGGTCAGGATTGCAATCTGTTTATGGATCTCACTCTCAATCACCCGCAACAGTTCATTAAAAAACGGATCTGTCGTTGCTTTCTCCATCCGGGTCATAAGCACTCCGATATAATAAACCTTTTTTTCGGTGTTCTGTATCCCCATTTTCAGATTGCGGGCGGCTGTGTTCGGCGTATAATTGAGTGCAATCGCCGCTTTCCAGATCTGGTCACGCACTTCCGAAGAAGAGCATTTGTAATTCGGATTATTGAGTACACGGGAAACCGTTGCCACGGATACACCCGCTTTTTCTGCAATTTCCTTGATTGACATATCACGTTTTCCTCCCCTGCAGTGCGCTTTCTAGCATAGCATCTGTTCTAAGTGTTTCCAACCATCCAATCTTTATGGCAATACAGCCCTGTTTCATTTCCTAGTTATATACTATGTTTAATAGGTGTTTATGTCAAGTATTTTTCTATTTTCCACTTCCCGCATATTTCTGCCGAATATATACGCCCAGCCTTTCCATGCGCTCTGCCGCATGTGCAAAAAACATCCGGTACGCAGAACACAACTGATTCAGCCCCGGCTTTCCATCCACAAACGGCTCGCGCCATCTGCGGCAGCCACCTCTGCACAGAGAAAAATACGGACATTCCTGACAGGCTGCACAGACCGGTCTGGAAGCCTCCACAAATGCTTTTGCTTTTTCAGAAGTTTTCATCTGTACAAATCCATCGTTCACGGTTCCCAGTTTCCACTCATCCATGCAATAAAAATCACACGGATACACACTTCCGTCTCCTTCTACCACAAAATAACAATTACAGCAGCCGTTCATTCCACATTCCTCTGCCGGATATCCTGCCGCCATCTGTGCCAGATTGGAAAACATACGGATATCCATCGCCTCCCCTGCGGCAAAATCCGCATACCACAGATCAAACAGCTCACACAGAAATTTTCCATACTGCTCCGGTTCCACCGCATAAATGCTGCGCTCCTGCGTCCCATCCTGCCGTTTGATCTCATCCATGCACGGGATAAACTGCACAAACGGATAATGGTTGCGTTTCCAGAATTTATAGAGAAATGAAGCCTGTTTTGCCGTGTCATTGGTAACGACCGTCACTACATTATAGTCCACCTGGTACTGCTCCAGCAGTTGCACGGAATGCATGATTCTCGCAAATGTATCCTGTCCTCCGGCATCCTTGCGATACCTGTCATGCATTTTCTTTGGACCATCCAGCGACAACCCTACCAGAAAACGATGCTCTCCCAGAAAACGCGCCCATTTCTCATCTATCAGCAGACCATTGGTCTGTATCGTGTTTTCGATCTGCAGTTTTTTATTGTTATATTTCTGCTGCAGATCCACTGCTTTTTGAAAAAAATCCAGCCCTGCCAGCGTTGGCTCACCCCCCTGAAAAGCAAAGGTGAGTGAGCCGTCCGCATACGCGATTGCTTCCCGGACAAGGGTTTCCAGGGTCTCTTCCTTCATGAATCCCTTACTGTATTCCTCTCTGTGACTGCTGAGACATTTGTAAAAACAGTATTTACAATCCATGTTGCAATTGGCGGATGCGGGTTTGATTAAGATACTGGCTGCTGGCATAGTGGTTCCTCCTTGTGTTTAGTCAATACGGAAAAATTGTTCCTCTAATTCTTTTTTATCTGCCCAGAATCCTGCTGCTTCAATTTCCACTTTTAAGAGTGGTGAAGGGTACTCAAATGGCAGTTTATAATCATCTATAATAGGAGATGTTCCACCATCTTTCAAGTATGCATGTGCCTCCATCATGAAAATAAAGCCTGTAATTTCCGTCTTTCCCTGTGATATGCCATTTACCCATAATTCTGCAACTGCCGTGCCTTTATCCGTTAACCGGAACTGTACCTGCACAGTAACATTTCCTTCTGGCAGTGGATCAGAAGATGTCACCTGAAATACCTGTTCCCTGTGATAATTGTAAGCATATTTTAACCGATTTTCCTGAATGAAAAGAACATAACCTCCAAAACGGTTTCCCGCTGCATACAATATTCCTTCCTGATCAGGTTCATGTGCAATCTGAACCGTAATCTTATGATTTCTACGATTGAACATAGTTTTTGTCGTAATATCTAACGGATACAATACTCCATGATAACTAAATTTCTGTGGCTCAATATAGAACTTATTTTCTTTAACGACATTAAGCAGTTCTTCCGGCTTTTGCGTCAGATATGGTCCATCTCCCAATGGTAAGACGCCATATTTTCCTGCCTGCACATACCATAAGGCAATAAGTTCTTTTAACTTATCCGGATATTGTTCTGCCACATTCTCTGACTCCGAAAAGTCTTCTGCTACATGATACAATTCCCACGTTTCATTTATATAATCTTTGTCATAAATATGATTTGTGATGGCTTTCCATCCATCTTTCCAGATTCCACGGTTTCCGGTCTGTTCATAATACTGGATATGTCTGACATCCGGTGCCTCTGCATCATCAAATGTTCCTGCAAAACTTGCCCCATGATATGGCTTTTGTGCAATTCCCTTAATATGATCCGGCTTATCTACGCCAAGAATATCCAGAATTGTCGGTGCAATATCAATTACATGCAAATACTGGTTACGGATTTCCCCTTTCGCATGTATCCCTTTCGGATAACTCACAATCAATGGATCTTTTACTCCACCGGAATGTACCCAGGACTTATACCATTGAAATGGTGTATTTCCTGCATTTGCCCAGCCAACCGGATAATGTGGATTTGAATATGCACTGCTTCCCAGTTCATCTAAATGTTTTAATGTTAGTTCTACATTATTAGTTTCTTCCAGCAGATTCAATGATTTTTCCTGATTTACCCTACCGTTTTTTCCACCCTCGGCACTGGCTCCATTATCAGAAAGCAGTACAATAACGGTATTTTCAAATTCTCCGATTTCTTTTAGATAATCTACTACTTTTCCAATCTGCGCATCTGCATGTTCTAAAAATCCTGCATATACTTCCATGTATTTTGCATATACTTTTTTCTCATCATCCGTCAGATCATTCCAAGGTTTTACAAACTCATTTCTTGGATTTAAAACCGTATCTTCCGGCACAACACCAAGGCGTTTCTGATTTTCAAACCATTGCTCACGGATTTCATCCCAGCCTGCATCAAACGCTCCCTTATAATGGTCTATATATTCCTTCGGTGCCTGATGCGGTGCATGCCCCGCCCCCAATGCAAAATAAAGGAAAAACGGATTGTCTGGATATACCATGTGCTGACGGTTAACCAGGCGAATGGCCTGTTCTGCTAAATCTTCCGACAAATGATATCCTTCTTCCGGTGTCTTTGGTGCACGGATGCGCTCATTATCTTTTACCAGATTCGGTGTATATTGATCCGTATATCCTTCCATAAATCCATAGAAACGGTCAAAACCTTTTCCAAGTGGCCAATTCTGAAACGGCCCGGCATCTGTGGCTTCATTAAACGGTGTCAGATGCCATTTGCCAACAGCAAAATTGGTATACCCAAAAGTTTTTAATACTTCCGCTGTCGTTGCATACGATGGATTCATATAACCTGTCTGGTTTGGGAAACTTCCATCCAGTGTATCTACAACCGTAGATACGCCTACGCTGTGATGGTTTGCACCTGTCAAAAGAGAGGCTCTGGTTGCAGAGCAGATTGCTGTCGTATGAAAATTATTGTAACGCAGGCCACCTTCTGCCAGTTTGTCAATATTTGGTGTATGAATGGTAGACCCATAGCATCCAAGCTGCGCAAATCCAATATCATCCAGAACAATATACATGATATTTGGTCTGTTACTTAAAGATTTTTTCTGTTTATAACTACTGATGGAATCTTCTTTTGTGATTCCGATTGTTCCATTAAATTCTGCCATTTATATGTCCTCCTGTTATTTTGTAAACGTTTTACTTGCTGCTTCATAATAATCGTTGTTTATTACACTTTTTGCATCCACACTCTCTGATATTGTCCCATTTCCAAGTAAAAATTCAGCAAGTGAATTCAGACGATCTATCTGTTCTTGCTTAATTTGTGGATCAAAATTATCAAAACCAAGTTCCTTCGGATATATCTTTTCATACAACTCTTTTGGATTATCCTTCAAATAACTTATTCTTCCCATTGCAAAAAACTGAGAAGATAACTCTGCATCCCCCTGCGATGTTGTCAATATGTCTCCTACTCCTGAATTACTCATCTGCCATACACCTGTACCTGTAGAAACAACCGCATCTGCATTTCCAGATGCAACTAAAGTTCCACCATTTGCAATATCATTGATTACTTCTACATCATCCAGTGATAAACCATTTGCCTGTAAAAGATTGTTCAAATATACATGTGTCACCGTTCCATAAGCAGCTACTACTTTTTTCCCTTTCAAATCTGTTGGCTTTTTAATTCCGGAATTTTTTCCTGCCACAATTCCCATCTCAGCTTCTGAATTTAAATTTGCAAATAACTCGACTTCAAGCCCATTGCTTTTTGCAATTATTTCTGGCACATCTCCAACAAAAGCCACATCTAACTGTCCCGATGCAAATGCCTCATTAATTGCTGTTCCGCCCTGTGCAAACCCAACATACTCTGCTTTATATCCAACTTTTTCTAATTCTTCATCCAAATACCCCAACTTGTATGCAAGCCCTGCATTCTCGACAAGCTGTGTGCCATCTGTAGTCGGCGATCCGATTCTAATAACTTTTTCATTGCTCTGCTGTGAACCATCTGTATCACTTGTTGTATTACTTGTGTTTGTCTGCGTATTTCCGCATCCTGTGAACGCCAGAACTGTCACTAATATTGCACTTAAAATCATACTTTTCTTTTTCATATTCATATCCTCCTATGCCTTCTTTTCATTAATTTGTATCCAATGTGTTATTTTTTCAAAAATAACACTGATTACCTTATCCATCAGAATTCCAACAATTCCAATAACAATCATGCAAACGATAACTTTATCTGATCGCATGAGGCTGCGTGCTTCGTTCATTCGATATCCAATACCAGAAGTTGCTGCAATCAGCTCTGAAGCAACAACGGCCATCCAAGAAACCCCCAATCCCAACTTAAGCCCTACAAGCATCTGTGGTAACGCATGCGGCAAAAATACTTTTGTAAACGTTTGCCATCTTCCCAACTTGTAAAGTTTGGCCACTTCTACATATCCTTTTGGAGTTCCAGTAATTCCACTCATCGTATTTACAAGAATTGGAAAAACTGCTGCAATTACAATAATAATAACTTTAGATGCTTCCCCAATTCCTGCCCACAAAATAATAAGTGGAATCCATGCTATCATTGGAATCTGCCGAATGGTAGTAATTGTCGGAAGTAACAGTTCTTTGGCAGTCTCTGACATTCCCATCGCAGATCCCAATACAACTCCTACAATTGCTGATACCAAAAATCCTTTAACCACACGCACAATACTGATTCCTAAATCTACCGGAAGTTGTCCTGTCTTCGACATATCAACAGCTGTCACAATAACATTTCTTATCTTTGGTAAAATTGTTGTCGGAACATTCATAAATGTCGTTGCCGTATACCACAAAACAAGAATTACTATTGGAATTACAAATCCTAATACCAATTTTTTTACTCGCATTTTCCTCCCCCTTAAATCACATACTCCACTTCATATTTCTCATCACTATCTTCAAAGAAATAATCATAAATTTTCTTTTTATATGCTGAGAATTCTGCTCCACTGCGCTTTCTTGCCGCAGCCCGGTCAACTTCTATGATATCTTTGATCTCTCCCGGTCTTGCAGACATAACCACGATGCGATCGCCTAAGTAAATGGCCTCATCGATATCATGTGTTACCATAACCATCGTCGTGCCCTCTTTTTCCTGAATCCGGAGAATCTCTTTTTGCATCTGGATTCTTGTCAAAGCGTCCAGCGCACCAAACGGTTCATCCAGAAGCAGGATCGTCGGATTGTTTGCCAGCCCTCTGGCAATTGCGGCACGCTGTGACATACCGCCGGACAACTGACTCGGATAACTGTTTTTAAATCCCGCCAGCCCTACAAGCTCGAGATGTTTTCTTACTTTTTCCTCCCGTTCCTGCTTTGGCAGATCCCCAAGACCAAATCCTACATTATCTTTTATTTTCAGCCACGGAAGCAGGCGATGATCCTGAAACACCATTCCACATTTTGGTCCTGGCCCTGTAACCGGGTGTCCATTGCGCTCCACCTGTCCATCCTCATAATCAACAAGTCCGCAGATAATTTTCAACAGTGTGCTTTTTCCGCATCCGCTGTGCCCCACGATGGTAATAAATTCTCCTTTTTTTACCTGCAGATTGATGTCATGCAGCACCTCCATCGGCTGTTTGTTCACCAAAAACTGTTTGTTTAAATGGGTGACTTCTATAATGTTTGATGTTTCCATTTCCACACCTCCCTGTGTTGTTGTTGCCTGCATTATATACGCGGCATTATGGAAATGACAAAGGCAAAACGTGAAATCGTTTTCACCCTTTGCGTTTTATTTCCCTATATTCATATATAATTGGTATGAATATAATTTTTCTAAAAATGCCGTATTTTACAGGATTTAAGGACAAATAAATCCGGGGATTTTATTCTGAATTGTCGTTATGCTTTCATGAAATGTACAGATAGATATGCCTAATATATGAAAACGTTTACAGTTGTTTTTTATTGCCAAATAATCCCTTTTTTCCTATAATAAAGGATGCAAAGACCATATTCCTTTCCATGGTCTGACCGCATAAGAGACGGCAGTACCGGGAAAGTGTTCAAAACCGCTTCCTTATAGGAAGCAAAAAAGGGGGAAATCATGGAATTTAAAGAAATCATCAACGCTATCCGCCAGTATCCATGGCAGGTAACTGTAGCCGTTATATCGCTGATACCACTGTACATCATTGATCTGAAGTTTTTAGCCAAAAGAAAAGTTGGACTGAGCAGAAAAATTGAAATTGCAAAAGAACGCGGACATGTCACAAAGGGAATGATTATAAAAAAAGATGCAAAAAGAATCACGGTCAACCGGTCAAATTCCGACTACAATTACTGGGCTGCAAGGTATACTTACACGGTAGCCGGAAAGGAGTACTGCAGAAAATTCTCCTGTTCTCCGCTAAGCAGTACCAGATCCCATCTGCGGACAATCATAAATGTCTACTGGATCGATGATCCTGCCAGACCTTTCTGGGATTACAGCGAGGATCCACTGGGAGACCTGTATAACATTTTTACCACACTGTTCCCATGGATCGTCGCTATTCTCCTTATTCTCTTCCTGCCTGGTGGTGCTGATGCGGTCAGACAGTATCAAATACCAACTATTTCCGGATAGTATCCACAAGTTTTCTGGTCTCTGCGGACAGTTCCCTGATTTTGCCGAAATCTCCGGCTTTTACAAGATCCCCTTTCACCATCCAGCTTCCACCGCAGCAGAGGATCTTGTCACAGGAAAGATACTCCGTTAAATTTCCTGCGTTAATTCCGCCGGTCGGCATAAACTTAAGCCCCACATACGGTGCTGCCATCGCTTTGATCATGGCAATTCCGCCAGCCTGCTCTGCCGGGAAGAATTTCACAATGGTAAGACCTCTTTTGATCGCCTGTGCGACTTCTGAAGGAGAAATGCAGCCCGGCAGAACCGGAATCTTCTTTTCCAGACAGTAATCTACGATCTCCGGATCAAATCCCGGACTTACGATAAACTTTGCACCGGCTGCTGCAGCCGCATCGACCTGCTCCTTCGTAAGCACCGTGCCGGCTCCCACCAGCATCTGTGGAAAAGCCTCCGTCATCCGGCGGATGGACTCCTCTGCTGCTGCGGTGCGGAAGGTCACTTCCGCACTCAAAAGTCCTCCTTCGACCAGTGCCTGTGCAAGCGGCACTGCATCCTCTGCATCTTCCAATACAACGACCGGAACCACTCCGGTTTCATAAAATTTTTCTTCTAATTCATTCATGTTATTACCTCACCGTTTTATCGTTTGATATCAAAATTCATTTCGATCACATGCCGGATCAAAGAAACATCATCCGTAATATTTCCGTCCCCATGAATCGTATGCTTTACAGCACTTGCCGCAACACCGAAATTCACCGTATCCTCCGGTGTATAATCATTCATCAGGCCATAAATAATGCCGCTTACAAATGCATCTCCGCCTCCGACCCGGTCGAGGATATGAAAGGTCAGACGTCTGCTTTCATAAATCTGTCCATCTTTCCACAGATATGCCAGAAGGCTGTTTTCGCTGCAGCTGTGTGCAAAACGGACATGTCTGGCAATACATTTCAGATTCGGATACTCTTTGACAAATGCGCAAAATACCTGTTCCTGCTGGTCACGATCCGGCTGGAACGGAATATCATCCTTTACATCGCCTGCAGCTATACTAATTCCAAGGATGAAAAAAAATCGGTTGTGTATACGGTAAAAGTAGTTGCTGATGATGATTGATTCCATCGAAGCACTATGAATCCATGTTTATATTAAATAATATGTAAAGCCACGCAGTCAAAATATTTTACTGCGTGGCTTTTTCTGTGGAATTCTTATATAAAGAATCTTGATTTCTTAGGAAATGCATTCGATGGTGTTCTGTTCAATTTTCTGAAATTATTTGTGTGAATCACCCATGAATCATTACCTATTTCACTTTTATTTTCGTAACGTTTGAACAGGTACCCACATACGTTTTCCCATTATAAGATTTATATGCACGGACTTTATACTGGCTGACAGTCCCCTTTTTCAATTTGGAATCCTTATAGGAAAATGTTTTGTTATTGTTAATAGTGGCAATTTTATCATACTTTTTCGTTTTACTGTTATAACGGTAAATCTGGTATCCGGTTACATTGCTGGTTTTATCCCATTTTAATGTGACTGCACAAGATTTTGTCTGCAGCCGGAGATTTTTTACCTTCAGCGGATTTGTGCACTCTTCATGTGCGTCAGAAGCTTCTCCCCAGACGGTTTCCCCTTCTGCTTTTTTATAAGATTTCACTTTAAATTTGTACGTTGTAGCTCCGCTCAATCCTGTAACTTTATAAGAAACTTCTGCTCCGCCTGCAATCGTTGCCACACTTTCGTATTTCTTTTCTGCTGTGTTATATTTATAAACCCGGTATCCGCTGGAACCTGATATTTTGCTCCATCCAAGTGTCACATATGTACTGCTGCGCTTTTGTGTTTTTACATCGGACACTTTTGCCGGCGGAACGGTGGCCGATACCACCGAAGAATAATTTCCATAATAATTTGTCCCACCGATGGTCCAAAAGCAGCGCACCCTGTACTGATAAGTCTTTCCGCTTGTCACATCGGTATCCGTAAAGCTTTTTCCACTCGTCTGCTTCATATAAACATATTTTTTCTGTTTTTCGTCATACCGGTACACGCGGTATCCGGTTACATCATCGGCAGCTTTGCCCCAGCTTAGTTTCACAGGGTCAAATGCATTCCCCACAGTTGCTTTCAATCCTCCGGTTTTTGCACTGGTGTCCTTGTACCAGAAATTTACGTCCAGATTTCCCGTATATCCACTCACTTTTGCAACGGATGAATACTGCCAGAATTCATAGTCATATGCTGTGTCTGCATAAGGTTCCCCGCTTTTTGCATTGCTCGTTGTCGTATTATTGTACCGTGCAATCCAGATGCCGCAATCCTCCAGAGAATCTGTATCAATATAGGATTTGATCCATGCATATGAAGCATAAACAACCGGCTGATATCCCGCATCAGAAATCGTATCTGCAAATGACTGGCAGACCGCTGTCTCTTTTGCTTTGGAGAGTTTCCCCCCTGTCAGGCGGTTGTGACTTCCTTTTTCCCTGTCTATAACAATCGGAAGGGTCACATCCCAGCCGTATTTATCTGCCAGATCCAGCACATATTCTGCTTCCTGTTTTGCCTCTTTTTCTGTCAGTGCCTGTGAAAATATGTACAGACCGACATTGATGTCGTTCTCAAGTGCCGCCTGAATATGGGAATCTGCCGCCGTATCTTCATAAATACTTCCATCAGAAGTGTCTCGCGATGCTACACGGACAAATGCAAAATCTATCCCTGCATCATGTATTTTTTCCCAGTTAAGTGCTGTTGTTTTTTTATTTTTTGCCTGCCACCAGGAGACATCTATTCCGTTCAAAAGCTGCGCATCTTCATAGTCTGCTTTATGATAATACGTCACACTTGTATAATCTACCTTTGATGTAAAGGAACTATCCAGAAAATCCTGCGTATAACCGGATGCAGCCTTAGATGCCCCCAGCAGCCGTGGCATGGCATATGTGGACAACAATCCATCCCTCTGCGTATCCACGTCTGAAATCTGTGTATCATCCATCTCTTCTTTGATGCTTTGCCCCATTACACCATCCATCTGTGCTTCCGGTACCTCTGCTCTCAGCTGCTGAGGTGTAATCATACAGATTCCTGCCAATATCACTCCTGCTGCTATGATTTTTGCTTTCGTAAATTTCAATTTTTGTATCTCCTGTTTTCGTCTTTTATTTCCTATCTTTACACACATTCTCTATAGTAACTATTTTAGCGTTCTCTTGTCAATGTTAATTTCTTCCTATAGCCCCAAAAGGCATATATCCATAAAAGATATATGCCCGATGTTTATTTTATTACTTTAATTGAACTATATTTACTGTACACATTTTTTCCATTAGAAACATAGCAGCCTTTTACTCTGACATAATAGGAAGTTCCTTTTTTTAAATTGGATAGCGTTTTTTTATTACCAGTTACCGTATATACTTTTTTATTTTTAAACGCCTTACTTGTGGATATTTCGACTTTATATTTTTTTGCCCAGGTTAATTTTGTCCATTCTACTACAGCACTTGAAGAAGACCTTTTTGTAATCTTAGATATTTTGTTTGCACTATCTGTAAACAAAGCTTTCACAGCCTGTCCATAAGAAGAAAAAATGCAATAACGCAATGGCAGCATTTTTTTTATCCATGTCTTATTTTCACGGTCATAAAAATGTGTATCTGCATTTACAGCAAATGGAATTCCTGCTTTTTTCAATTCTGAAACCATAAAATGTGCAAAGATTACCTGTTCTTTCACGCTGTAATCATCACCATCATTATAATTTCCAGCCATCCATGCACCTACCCAGGTAGGAATTCCTGTCTTTTTCTGCCATTCCAAGGCTAACTGAATCTTGTTTCGGATTAAATTTTTTTCTTTTTCTGTTCCTGTCGTCCAAAGCTTTCTTTCATTTTCTTTACTTGGACCAGACGCATAAAAATGCCACTCCGCCATCATATATCCATTTGCCTGTGTAGGAACTTTTAATTCACTTAAATATTGTGCATCTGACCGAACACGCGGAGACATCATCAAAATACGCGTTGGATTTGTTTGACGAATTGCCGTTACCACTTTTTCATACAACTCATTTAACTTATCCGGCTGTTTATTTAAAGCATCGGTACATTCAATCATCATATCAAAAGAAAGAAGATAGGATTCATTTTTATAATGTTCAGCAACTGCTGACCACCATTCGACAACTTTGTCCATATCTTCATCAGAAGCACTATTCTTAAATCCATTTGCCTGATATGCAATGATTGGAATAATTCCAGCTTCCAGACAAGCCCTTATCTGTTCATCCAGATGATAAAATAAATCTTGGGAAACATTATCTTTTACGCGAATTCTTACATGATTAATTCCAGCATTTTTAAAATCTTTAACTATTGTTTTATGAAATGTTTCCTGTCCTTTTTTGGTTTTTGACCAATCCACATCCATTCCTTTTCCTAATAATTTTTGATATTGCACAGGAAGAATTGGCTATATTCCATTGATAGTATCTGCTTTTGCAGTTTCTGGTTGACTAACAAATAAACTACAAACCAAAAGACAACATAAAAGTAATTTTGTTGTAAATTTTCTCATAATATTTCTCCATTAATGTTTAATAAACGCAATTATAATCTGCGCACTCTGCCAGCACAGCAATACCATAATCTTCATCAACAATCCACCAATAATTGGTCGAATCCACTTACGAATAATGCGGAATACCTGCAATGTGGTCAGATAGTCATACAAATGATATGCCAGCATAAAAAAGCTGCTGGACGCTGCAACACTGCATGCAAAGCCTGCAATCGAAAATAAAATTCCGACCATAAAATTTCCGGTCAGATTCCATCCCATATAATATCCAACTGCTGCCAGGGTCTTACACAGAATTGATCCGGGAAGCACATTTACTGCCGGTACAATATGATTATAATACTGCTGGGAAGTAACCATATTTCCTTCTACAAAAATTCCGTCTGCAATGGTAAGGTAGGCATCTCCACCGCCAAACGATATCCAGGAAGATAACAGCCCATTTCCGGAAAAAACAAGTGCATGACGATTCACCAGAAGTGCTGGAATGATACACACCAATGCAAACACTGCCCAGATCCCAACATCTTTTCCAATCACTTTCCAGTCTTTTTTTCCATGAAATCCTGTATCGGCTATATTCCGGATCATACCATAACTGCCAAGCAGTAACATTCCGGTATCTATCAGAATATGCCATTTGGAACCAGCCAGAAGCATGCCTTTTCCATGACACATGATATAGGCAGCCGTAATTCCCATCAAAAACAGCAGATTTGTTTTTTGATAATTTCCTCTTGTAAAAAATATGGCAAAAAAGAATAATGCCAGTATTTCCACGGATGAAATGACAAAAGACATTGCAAAAACCAGAAACATCAGAAAAACTGCCCGGCAAATTCTTCCCCTTCCGGCTTCTTTGCATTCTTTTAACATATTTCGAATATAGCACAACAGTAAATACACTATAAAAACAGATACACCAACCGAAATAAGATTCACAATCGATAAAATTTTTTCCTGAAACATGGAAAGAACCGCAACCAGCAACACCGTCATAACAGTTCCCGGAAGGGCAAACATGACAGCTCCGGCAATCATTCCTTTGGAGCCAAATGCCCGCCGCCCGATAGATGCTGCAATCTCCACTGGAAGTGCTCCTGGTGTAATGCTTGCAACGATAACATCTTTATCGATATTCTGTTTTGTATCAATCCCCTGCCGTTCCACAATTTCTTTTTCAATTACTGGAATGAGGGCACTTCCTCCCCCAAATCCGATACATCCAATTCGAAACATGGACCGGATAAACTGGCCCGACCGACTCACTTCGATTCCTGCAACAGTTCTTTTAACTGCTCCAAAATATGATTCACACATGTTTCCACATCCATCTCCGCGGTATCTACGACAACATCTGCATGCTCCGGAACTTCATAGGGGCTTGTAATTCCTGTAAACTGCGCAATTTTTCCTTCCCGCGCAGCCTTATACAATCCTTTTACATCCCTCTTTTCACACTCTTCAATGGAAGTGCTGACATAAACTTCCCGAAAACCGTCTCCGATAATCTGTTTTGCATTCTCGCGATCATGCCGGTACGGAGAAATAAATGCGGTAATCACGATCAGGCCTGCATCATTCATCAGCTTTGCAACCTCTGCAATCCGCCGGATATTTTCTACCCGGTCCTCATCGGAAAAACCAAGATTGCTGTTTAAGCCCATCCGCACATTATCTCCATCCAAAAGCATGGTTTTCTTTCCCATTGCATACAATCGTTTTTCCAGCGCATTTGCTATGGTAGATTTTCCTGCACCGGATAATCCACTCATCCAGATCGTAAAAGCTTTCTGCTTCATATGGTCTTCGCGCATTTTTCTACTGATTTCCATCGTATGCCACACGAGATTGTGTGTTACATCTTTTTTTTCATTTCTTTCTTTTTCTTCCATCTTCTGTCAGCCACCTATTTCTTTTATCGAAATATTCTTTTTAAGATCGTTCGGAACGGATGTCTTACTTTGTTCTGGAACACCTTAAACTCTGTTTCAGTCTTTCGAAGCTCTGTCTTTAAATCTTTAATCTGATTTTTCTGTAAATCATTGGTTCTTTTCAAATCAATCATAAACTTTGAAAAAAACAAAATTACTTCTTCCAACATTCCTTCATTCTGTGGGGACCATTTTGGCAAATCTTTTATTTTATCGGAAAATAACGGACCTTCTTCCTTCATATATTTTTCTGCTACTCTATAATTTCCTTCTTCGTACTTTTTCAGAAATTGCTGCAATTCCTCTTTTGACAGCATTTCTGTCGTATCTTTTTCTATATAGGTCTTTGAAATTTCTTTCAGATATTTTCCCATATACGAAATTTCTTTTTCAGAGAATTCTGATTCCTGATTCAGAATTCTTTTAATTTCCGTTGTATTTTTATCCAGACGAAGATTCACATTTTCTTCCAGTTCCTGAAATTCTGATGTTACATCCATTCCGATTTCATGCATAAAATCATGAATAATAGAACCATCTCGCCAGCTCTCCGGTACAAACCGCCGCACAATCAGATTTTCTTTTCCGATCACTTTTGCAATTTCGTCCAGTTTTTTATCATACTGATATATCTTTTCGTTCTTTTCCTGTGTCATTTTAAAATACTGGTCACATGGCATTTCCGACACATGCGAAGTTCTCTGCTTCACACTCTGATTCCAACGGGATAATAAAAATTTATCCTGTCTGCGAAGATAAACGATCACTTTAATTTGATAATTTTGTTCATCTGCCTCCTTTTTCAAATCATAAAGCAAAGATTTTTTTCCATAACTAAGACAATACCAAATAGATTCATCTGTCAGAATTACATGATCATAGTTTTCAAACGCATCCCGAATCTGTTGTAATCCCTCTTTTAAATAAATGGTTTCTTTCTTTTTATCCCTCTCTCCCTTCTCATTTTGAACTTTCCCAACTAAAAAATGTGCATTTCTCCTTGCATTTACGCCAGGATACATATGTAAGGATTCAGGAAAAAAATATCCATGCTCTTGCAGAACATCCCAGTTTTCTTTCAGAAATTTCTGAATCGACGATGTTGCTGTTTTTGGTGTTCCTATATGTAAATACAGTGTTTTCATGTTTAAATCCTTTCCTGTTATAATCCTTTTTACACGTTTATCATATATTTTCTTCCTTGAATGAACCTTGAAAATATCATTTTTTCTTTCAATAATAGGAATTTTTTGGAAAATTAAATTTCTGATTGCAAGATTTTCCAGATTCGTTATAATAAATTTCAAATACAACAGATATGATTTACAAAATAAAGGGGATTCCAATTGAAAATTTTAGTAATTGAAGATTCTATCCGACTTGCGGATACCATTGCAGAAGCTTTACAAAATGAAAACTACCAGGTGTATACTGCTCATGATGGATTGACAGGCTATGAGCATGCCTCCACCGGCATCTACGATATGATTATTTTAGATCTGATGCTTCCTAAAATGAATGGATATGAAGTTCTTTCTTCTTTGCGCAAAGACGGACAAAATGTACCGGTGCTGATACTCTCTGCGAAAACAGAATTGGATGATAAAATTCAGGGATTTACAACCGGTGCGGATGATTATATGACCAAACCTTTTGAAATTCGTGAACTTCTTATGCGTATTCAGGCAATCAGCAGACGAAGCAACCATCAGGATACTTCACATCCTGTAGTAGGAAACCTCTCTTACAATCCTGCTACCTGTGAAATCTGCAATACCCAGACTGGAAAATCCGTTCAGATTTCCGGAAAAGAAATGCAGCTATTGGAATTTTTTATGAACAATTGTAATCAGGTTCTCGAAAAAAATCAGATTACTACCAAAATATGGGGATTTGATTCTAACGCCGAATACAACAATGTAGAAGTATATGTTTCCTTCCTGCGCCGCAAATTTCACCACTTACAAGTGAATGTAACAATTCGTGCGATCCGCGGTGTCGGTTATATTATGGAGGTTTCCGAATGATTAAATCTTTGCAAAAAAGAATTAGTACACTTTTTATTTTTCTGCTTACCATCATCTGGCTTGTTATTTTATTTCTTTTTATTAATAACTCTTACCGGAATAACTTAAGTGATCTGCAGCAAACCGTTCGTGCAGCTCTCCACTATACGACATGGGATGCCTTCGTTATTTCCAATGGACAGACCTCGCCATCCGAACTTGATCATATTCCCTATTGCCTTTTTTCCATTGACGAATCCAATGAAATGGAAATCATGTTTGACACTTTTTCCGATGTATCTGATAAATTCCTTTTAAAACAGGGAAAAGCCCTTATTTCCAACAACAAAAAATATATCTTTTTCAAACGCTATGTTTCCGTAAATCATCTCCGCGCCAAAAAAGGACAATATTATGTTTTAATGCTCAGTGGAACACCAGCTCTAAAATCAACACTGCCAACCGTTTTTCTCTGTTTCATCCTCGCATTGCTTGGAATTATCGTATTTACCATTTCCTCCAAAGCACTCTCGCGATGGATGGTAAAACCCATTGAAAATACAATTCTTTCCGAGAAAAAATTTATTTCCAATGCCAGTCATGAGCTGAAAACTCCACTCTCCGTCATCAGCGCCAATGCGGAACTTCTCTCTTCTGAAGTGGGCAGGGACAATAAACATCTGCTGTATATTCAGCAGGAAACTTCCCGGATGATCTCTCTTGTCCAGAAAATGCTTATGCTAACACGGCTGGATGCCCCACAGATCCAGAATACCCATGCGGTTTTCCCTGTAGATGACGCACTGCTCGACATTATCTATCCGATGGAAAGTGTTGCTTTTGAAAAACACATTGCGCTTTCCATTGATGTTCAGGAACAAATGAAAATGGATGGAAACGAGAGTCAGATTCAAAATCTCGCTTCCATCCTGTTAAATAACGCATTAAGCTATACCCCGGAAGGCGGAAATATCGAAATTCACGCCCATATCCATAACCGTAAATTTTATTTATCCGTGGAAAATACCGGCAATCCAATTCCGGAAGAAATCCGTGACCGCCTGTTTGAACGTTTTTTCCGCGCAGACGAAGCACGCGCGGATAACGGTCATTTTGGGCTCGGTCTGTCCATTGCGCACTCTATTGTCACGAACCATTCCGGCAAAATTACCGTAGAACGGCAGGGGGACAAAAATGTATTTTCTGTTATGCTGCCTGTGACTTTCCACAAATAATTCAGCGCACCTGATTGCCCACAATGCGGTAATAAATTTTTGAAGTGATCCGGAATACCACATAATAGATAACCGCAAATGCAAGTACCGTTGTAACGAGACACCAGACAAACAACTGCCCGCTGTCCATAATCAACAGGGAAAGCACTCTGCGGATCAGTGGAAATGCCGCCACGACATGCAGTGCTGCCACCACGATCGGCAGAAAGAACACCATGCGGATCTGCGTCTCGATCGCTGACTTCACCTCGACATTGCTCATGCCCACCTGTTCCATGATCCGGTATCGCTCCTTGTCCTCGTACCCCTCCGATACCTGTTTGTAGAAAATAATCATCACTGTCACTGCCAGAAAGACGATGCCAAGGAAAATCCCAAGGAAGAAAAACCCTCCGTACAGTGCCAGCAGCTCCTTCCGGTTTACTGCCCTGCCGCGCACGCGCCGCCAGACAACGCCATATTTTTCCCCAGAGGAATAATTCTCCACGTTTCCGCTGCACGCGATCTTTTCTGTCTCCGTTCCGGTAATATTGATTCCAAGTACATTTTCATAGGCATACGCACTGACATTCTCTGTATTTGCCTCTGCGATCGCCAGTTTCTGCAACTTCTGCAGCGTCTGCATATGATCCACAACGATATAATAAACCCCGTCCATGAACGAAATAGACCCTCCATTGCAGCGATTCTTACAGTATCCATTTTGCTGTACGGTAAACGTTTCTCCAAGAATCTGTATCTGATCTCCACGCAATGTTTTTGTAGACTGGAACCGTTTTTCCCGGTAGATAAGAATTTTTCCGGCTTCTACCTTTGGCACATCCGCCTCTGTCAGCGTGTGATCCATCCGAAGGAAATTATCCCGCGTCAGAAAATACAGGCTCGCATTTGTCGGTTTCTGCCCAATCGTAAGAGAATCTTTCTCCAACGTCATCGCAAAATTCAGATACGAATAACTCTCACTGTCCGTCACGTTTGTTCCCGTATCCTCTATAAACTGTATAATATCCGAACTCTGCTCCGATACATTTTCCTTCACCTCAGAATAGCCGGTCTGCACGTTGATCTCATACGGATAGAGTATGTTAATCTCATCATCAAGACCCGCAAACATACAGACCGTGGTAGACACCATGACCATCACCATCGTCGATAAAATACAGATGCTTGCCAGCCCCGCCGCATTCTGCTTCATCCGGTACATCATCGTCGATACCGCGATAAAATGCTTTTTTTGGTAATAAAATCCATGGGTTTTCCGCAGCAGCTTTAACACCGCAATACTGCCCGCCGTAAACAGCAGATATGTTCCAGCGATCACCAGAAGCACTGCCACAAAAAACAGGCTGATCACTTTCATTGGCTGCTCTGTCGTAATGGCAATTGCATATCCCGCACCGAGACATACTACTCCTAAAATTGCCATAAGCCACTTCGTTTTCGGCTCCTTTTCCCCCACACTGCTGCCCCGCAAAAGTTCCACCGGATTTGCCAGTTTCATCTGCATCAGATTGTAAAAAAGCGTCATCATATACAAAATACCAAACACCAGCACGGTATTTTTCACGGCAGACGGCGGAACGGAAAATTCGATCGTCACCTGAATCCCCAGAATCCGGTAAATCAGCATAAGTGCCAGTTTGGAAAACAAAATTCCAGCAACAATGCCTCCGACGATCGAGACAAACGCGGTAAACACCGTCTCAATGGCAAGCACTTTTGCAATATGCCGCTTTTCCATCCCGAGAATATTGTAAATTCCCATCTCTTTTTTACGCCTTTTACTGATAAAGCTGTTTGTATAAAAAATATAGATATACGAGAAAATGCCTACCACAATCACACCAAACGACATGATTGTTGTAATATAATAGGCTCCGCGCATTTTTTCAAGCCCGGCACTGTTGTTGATAAACATCATAATGTAAAACATAAGCACCGTGATCATTCCCGCAACCATATAAGGAACATACAGTGATTTGTTATTTTTCAGGTTGTTTTTTGCCAGCCGTACATACAGATTATTCATAGTTCTCACCACCTGTCGTCAGAACGGTCAATGTTTCCGAAATCTTTGCATACAATTGTTCATTACTCATGCTTCCGCGGTACAATTGGTGGAAAACTTTCCCGTCCTTGATAAAAAGCACCCGGTTTGCATGGCTCGCCGCCTTGGTACTGTGCGTTACCATAAGAACCGTCTGCCCCTCCTTATTGATCTGCGAAAACAGCGTCAACAGGCTGTCGGTTGCCTTGGAGTCCAAAGCTCCTGTCGGTTCATCCGCAAGGATCAGCTCCGGCTTTGTGATGATTGCCCGCGCCACCGCCGCACGCTGTTTTTGTCCACCGGACACCTCATACGGATACTTCTCCAGAATATCCACAATGCCAAGTTTCTGCGCAATTGGATAAAGCCACTCATTCATCTGCTTATAAGGCACATTTGAGAGCACCAGCGGCAGGAAAATATTGTCCTTCAGCGAAAAATTGTCAAGCAGATGAAAATCCTGAAACACAAAGCCAAGATGCTCCCGCCGAAATGCTGCAATTTCTTTTTCCCGCACCGTCACAAGGTTTTTCCCGTTCAGCAGTACTTCTCCCTCCGTCGGACGGTCAAGCGCCGCCAGAATATTCAAAAGTGTTGTCTTGCCCGATCCGGACTCGCCCATGATCGCGACATACTCGCCTTCCTCTACCGAGAACTGGATGTTTCGCAGTGCCTGCACCTGATTGCCACCAAATCTCGTCGTATAAACTTTTTTCAGATTATGCACTTCTAAAATTGTCATGATTTTTACTCCTTATAAATCTGTCCTTTTTTCTACTGTTTTTCATAAAATAACTCTGTCCCTTTTTTACAATTTCAGAATAGCAAAAAACCGAAATGCAAGCCATTGATTTGTCTTACATTTCGGCTTTGTATCTTACATTTGTGTAAGATACCTGTTTTTACGTCCCGAGTATCCATGTTATTTGTCTCCCACGTCAAAACACTTAATCCCGGACATCCAAATTATTTCTTTCAAATACAATTGTCACATCCGTACCTTTTCCAATTTCGGATGTGATCATAATCCCATGCCCAAGCTTTTTGGTAATCTCCCGGCACAGATAAAGTCCGATTCCCGTCGAAGTTTTATCTGCCCGTCCGTTATATCCAGTATAACCTTTTTCAAAAATCCTTGGCAGATCCTCCTTCCGGATGCCGATTCCCTGATCAGAGATCACAAACTCACAGGTATTGTCGGCTTCATTCCGGTTTATATGTATTGTAACCGCGTGATTTTCGCCGCTGTACTTAATCGCATTGGACAAAATCTGCTCCACAACAAATTCCAGCCACTTTTCATCCGAGAGCACCATCTCCCGGCATTCCTCATAGTGAATGGCAATCTTTTTACGAATCATAATCGGCGCAAACCTCCGGATCGCAGTGCGCACCACCTGATCCGCTGAAACCATCTCAAGCACCAGATCATTCATACCGGAATTCATCCGCTGGTACTGAAGTGCCATATTGACATACTGGTTAATCCAGAATAATTCCTGCTGCATGTCATACAACACACTTTTTTCCATTCCCACTGTTTCATCCTCTGTCTGTTTTTGTTCTTCCCTCTGCAAAAGCAGACGCATCGCGGAGATCGGCGTTTTGATCTGATGTACCCACAGAGCATAATATTCTTCCATTTCCCGCTGCTGGTTCCTGTATGCTCCCTTTTCCTCCTGCCGCTTATTCTGCAGTTGTTCAAGCGCATCCATATACACTTCCTCCAGCGCATCCTCCGTATCTGAAAGTGCCTGCATGCCCTGCATATAATCCCGGATCTGCCTTTTTACTGTCCGCAGGCGATACCAGTACCGTATCCCGCAAAATACAGCGGACACCACAAGAAAAACAATTTCCAATCCCGCAAAATACCGGATATCTGCTGCGGATACGCCACAGAGGTAAAGCGTGAAAATATAGAAAATCATAATTCCTGCCACAAGTGCAAAACAGCCTTTGTATCTGTTTAAATACTGTTTGATGTATACCTTCAAGGTGTTCCCCTTTTCATGATCCATTTTTAATCTGATAACCGATCCCTTTTCGTGTTAAGATAAAATCCGTCAGCCCAATTGTTTCCAGTTTCCTTCGCAGCCGGTTCACATTGACCGACAATGTGTTTTCATCCACATACACATCACTTTCCCACAATGCCATCATTAGATTCTCCCTCGTTACAATTGCCCCCGGATTTTCAAGTAGCGTCTGCAAAATCTTCCGCTCATTTTTGCTTAACTCCAGTATCTGCTCTTCGTAGGTCAGTGTCCCATCCGACAGATTCAACCACACCCCCTGATGCTCAAGCATATGGCTTTCCTCTGCAAATTCATAAGTCCGGCGCAGCATCGCCTGAATTTTCACCGTCAACACATTCAGATCAAAAGGTTTTGTGATGAAATCATCCCCTCCCATATTGATCGCCATCACCAGATTCATATTGTCATTCATCGAAGAGACAAATATAATCGGCAGCTTTGATACTTTCCGGATCTCCGTGCACCAGTAAAATCCATTGTGAAACGGAAGCCTTATATCCATCAGTACCAGATGCGGTTTCACCCGGGCAAATTCTTCCATCACACTATTAAAATCCGCTACTGCAAAGACTTCATAATTCCAGCTCTGTAAATGCTGCCGGATTGTTTTTGCAATCACTTCATCATCTTCCACAACTAATATCCGATACATATTTTTCCTTTCCTGTAAAATATTCGTTACTGCTCACACCCACATCACAATCATACTCCCCCGGGCAGGATGATATTCAGATGCTGAGTGAACAGTAACAAAATTCCACTATGTCCTCATATACTTGCACCGTCTGCCCTTTCATGCTAAAATGAGCGCGTAAAAAGGAGTATAAATGCAAATGAAGGAGGAATTATCCATGAAACCATTGAACTGGGCAACCCTTGGCTGTGGTGTCATTGCAAACGAACTTGCCACCGCACTTGCCAGGCAAAACCGCCATCTGTATTCCGTTGCAAACCGCACACACGAAAAAGCAGTAGCATTTGCGGAAAAATACCAGATTGCCAAGGTATATGATCACCTTGAAGATGTCTTTACCGATCCGGATGTGGACATTATCTACATCTCTACCCCACATAATACGCATATTCAGTATCTGCGTCAAGCACTGGCAAACGGAAAACATGTCCTCTGCGAGAAATCCATCACCTTAAATGCAAGCGAACTGGATGAGGCAATTTCCCTTGCAGAAAAAAATCATGTCATTCTGGCAGAAGCCATGACCATTTTCCATATGCCGATCTACCGCAAACTTGCAGAGATCATAAGCTCCGGCACTCTTGGACCACTTCGTCTAGTCCAGGTAAACTTCGGTAGCTATAAAGAATATGATATGAATAATCGCTTTTTTAACCGCAATCTGGCTGGAGGTGCTATGTTAGATATCGGTGTTTATGCTTTATCCCTGATCCGCTGGTTCTTTGCCGAAACTGCCGATCAGGTGCTTTCCCAGGTAAAATACGCACCAACCGGTGTGGATGAACAGGCTGGCATTCTTCTTATGAATCCAGCCGGCGAAATGGCAACGGTCACTTTATCCCTTCATGCAAAACAGCCAAAACGCGCAACCATAGCTTTTGACAAAGGCTATATTGAGATCTTTGAATATCCACGCGCCATGGAAGCAACCATCACTTATACCGGGGATGGACATAAAGAAACGATTTCATCCGGTGCTACTTCTGATGCATTAAGCTATGAAGTAGCTGACATGGAAGTAGCTGTCCGATCCAATGATTTATCCACAGTTGAATCCCTGATGCATATTACTTATACACAGGATGTCATGCATATCATGACCGATATCCGGAATAACTGGGGAATGAAATATCCGGAAGAAGCGTAATCTTACTCTTTAGAATGAGAAAAAGCCGACTATCCATAATATCTGGTAGTCGGCTTTTTAATAATAAAATATTTTCCTAAACAAAAAACAGATGAGAAATGTCTCATCTGTTTTTAAGGTGACTGACGGATTTGAACCGACGATCAGGGAGTTGCAGTCCCACGCCTTACCACTTGGCTAAGTCACCAAAACTCCCCGAGTAGGGCTCGAACCTACAACAACTCGGTTAACAGCCGAGTGCTCTACCATTGAGCTATCGAGGAT
>ENA-USUG01002795-USUG01002795.1-human-gut-metagenome-genome-assembly--contig:-NODE-2795-length-25400-cov-47.601509_pt1 | contig 25400 bp, 18 predicted proteins | sample MGYA00250059_ERZ773394 | MGnify/ENA primary metagenome ERZ773394 (study PRJEB29103, sample SAMN06111957) | human gut metagenome | biome: human gut; feature: ankylosing spondylitis patient; material... | reverse complement strand
TAATAAGCTCAGGGTCTATCTTCTTGAACACGCCAAGACCAGTACACTTTTCGCAAGCACCGAAAGGATTGTTGAATGAGAACATTCTCGGTGTCAGCTCGTCAATGGAAACGCCATGCTCAGGGCAAGCGTAGTTCTGAGAGAAAAGCATTTCCTCTCCGCCGATAACGTCAACCCCTACAAGTCCCCCTGTAAGCGAAGAAACAGTTTCGATACTGTCGGTCAAACGGGACTTTATGCCCTCTTTGATAACAAGTCTGTCCACCACTATTTCGATCGTATGCTTTTTATTTTTTTCTATTTTTATCTCTTCCGAAAGGTCATAGGTTATGCCGTCTATACGCACCCTCACATAGCCCGATTTTCTTGCACGGTCAAGCTCTTTTGTATGCTCGCCCTTACGTCCTCTGACGATAGGCGCTAAAAGCTGAATCTTTGTACCCTCGTCAAGCTCCATTATCTTATCCACTATCTGGTCAACTGTCTGCTGACGTATCTCTCTTCCGCAGACAGGACAGTGAGGCACTCCTATACGGGCGTACAGCAGTCTGAGATAGTCATATATCTCGGTAACTGTTCCAACAGTTGAACGTGGGTTTTTGGAAGTGGTCTTTTGGTCTATGGATATAGCAGGGGAAAGCCCCTCTATGCTGTCAACATCAGGCTTATCCATTTGACCCAAAAACATTCTCGCATAAGATGACAGCGACTCAACGTAACGTCTTTGTCCGTCGGCATATATGGTATCGAATGCAAGAGAAGATTTTCCCGAACCCGAAAGACCCGTCATAACAACAAGCTTATCTCTCGGTATGGTAACATCAACATTTTTGAGATTATGCTCTCTTGCACCTTTTATAACTATCTCGTTAATTGGCATTGGTATTCTTTACTCTCCTTTTGGTATTGAAAAATCACATATTGGTATGCAGGTGGGCGAACGGTGTTCGCCACTACATTTTCTCACTAATTGTCATTTAGACCAAAATCTTTGGTCAGAAGTTTATTTTTCCACAAGGCTTCACAATTCAGTATTTTCTCTTTGGACTCATTCATTGAAAATATCTGAAGAATGGAAAACTGAAAATCTTTGTAGCTATCTGATGATATCGCAAGATAATCTCTTATACCGCTGTTTCCGCCGTGAAAAGTTTTTACATACTCTTTCCACCTGCCGAAAAGTCCGTCAGAACCTGTGGCAGAGCCTATATATTGCTTGCCTGTTTTTCGGTCAGCGATAAGATAAACAGCTTTTACAGCACTCAGGGCTGAGATGTATTTATCATAGACATTAGGCTTTTCAACAATATCTTTAAGCTGTCCAAAGCTCAATATCAAGTTATCATAGCCCACAAAATCTTGTGAGTTCACAGCTATTATTTTCTTAGGGTTTGTGGCTTTTTGGTGCCATGCAACTGCGGCGTTGCCCCAATCTATGACTAATCTTCCCTGATAATCCGAAAGAAAATCGTTTGCTTCTAGGTCATATTGATAAACGTTTCTTTCAAACATCTCAGGCACAGGAAAACCTGTGGGCATATTATCAGGCGTGGCAGGGTGTTTGCCTTTTACTGTATAAGCCCCGAAAAATCTAGCACCTCTGCCCTTTTCGCCAATGAAAACCAGCCAATATTTAAAGCCGTCAGAAAAATGCTCCGCTTGCAGGCGTGTATACTGTTCAATGCTCTCAGAGCCGTTTTCATAGCATTTTGCAAATGCTATGTCGCCGACAGAGTGCCTTATAAGCACTGCTTCGTCAGGGTCGATACCGCCAAGCTTCATCAAATCGGATAAATAAAGCTCTGTCATTTCTTCTCACCCTTTAACTCCGCAATTTTATCACGCAAGAATGCGGCGTGCTCAAATTCAAGCAGCTTTGCCGCCTCTTTCATTTCCTTTGTAAGCTTGTCTATGAGCTTTGCAGTTTCCTGCTTTGAAAGCTTTGTTTTCTGCCTTGCCTCGTATTCCACCTCTTCTTTGGTGGATATTTCTATTACATCTCTTATATCCTTGACTATAGTTTTCGGAACTATGCCGTGTTCTTCGTTGAACTTCATCTGTATTGCACGACGTCGCTCCGTTTCGGTGATAGCCTTTTCCATTGAGCGTGTCACCGTGTCGGCATACATTATTACCTTGCCCTCAGCATTTCGTGCGGCTCTGCCTATGGTTTGTATAAGTGCGCTTTCAGAACGCAGGAAGCCCTCCTTATCAGCGTCAAGTATTGCCACGAGAGTTACCTCAGGCAAGTCAAGACCCTCTCTCAGCAGGTTGATACCCACAAGCACATCGAACTCGCCCAGACGCAGGTCACGGATTATCTCCATACGCTCGATAGTGTCGATATCGTGGTGCATATATCTCACCTTTACGTCAAAGCTCTTGAGATAGTTTGTTAGATCCTCAGCCATTTTCTTAGTAAGAGTAGTAACAAGCACACGCTGATTTTTAGCGGTACGCATATTTATCTCGCTGAGCAAGTCCTCTATCTGACCCTCAGTCGGCTTTACGATTATCTCAGGGTCAAGCAGACCTGTCGGTCTTATGACCTGCTCCACTATCTGCTGTGACTTTTCCTGCTCGATAGGTCCTGGGGTAGCTGACACGAACACCGCCTGATTAATATGAGAATAGAACTCATCAAAGGTCAGCGGTCTGTTGTCCATTGCTGAGGGCAGACGGAAGCCATAGTCAACCAGGGTCTGTTTTCTCGCTCTGTCGCCTGCATACATACCTCTTACCTGCGGCAGAGAAACGTGTGACTCGTCCACGAAAAGCACAAAATCATCAGGCAGAAAGTCAAGCAAAGTGAACGGCGTTGAGCCTGCAGGACGTCTTGCAAGCACTCGGGAATAGTTCTCGATACCGCTGCAAAAGCCTATCTCCTCCAACATCTCAATATCATAGTTAGTGCGCTGTGCGATACGCTGAGCCTCGATAAGCATATCGTTGTCTTTGAAATACTTGATACGCTCGTCAAGCTCCTGCTTTATCTCTTCGATAGCGTCGTGCATTTTATCACGGCTGACGATATAATGAGAAGCAGGGAATATCGCCGCATGGGCAAGCGAGCAAAGCACCTCGCCAGTCACTACGTTTATTTCTGTGATACGGTCTATCTCATCTCCGAAGAACTCCACTCTTATGGCAGTGTCGGTGGAATTTGCAGGAAATATCTCCACCACATCTCCCCTGACACGAAACTTGTTTCTCACAAAATTTATATCGTTTCGCTCATACTGGATACCCACAAGGTCAGCGATAAGTCTGTCACGGGATTTCTCCATACCACGGCGGATAGACACCACCATGGACTTATACTCCTCAGGGTCACCAAGGGAGTAGATACAAGAAACGCTGGCAACGATAATAACGTCACGGCGTTCAGCGATAGCGGAGGTAGCGGAATGTCTGAGCTTATCTATCTCGTCATTAACGGAGCTGTCCTTTTCGATATAAACGTCCTTGCTAGGCACATAGGCTTCAGGCTGATAATAGTCATAGTAGGACACGAAATATTCCACGGCATTGTTCGGAAAAAACTCCTTGAACTCAGAGCAAAGCTGAGCGGCAAGTATCTTATTATGGGCAAGCACAAGCGTCGGGCGGTTTATCCTTGCGATAACGTTTGCCATAGTAAAGGTCTTGCCTGAACCAGTAACGCCCATAAGGGTCTGTTCTCTCATACCGCTTTCGATGCCCTTTACTAAAGCGTCCACAGCCTCAGGCTGATCGCCTGAAAGCTTATAATCTGAAACAAGCTGAAACTTATCCATAAATGCCTCCTCAATCGAACAGTTGTTTTAATCATTATATTACAATTATTTTTAATTGTAAAGGCTTTTTTATCAATATTTTTTGAATTTGCGTATATGTACGATTTTTCGGGCTGGTATTGTTACTCAACCTGCGGTATCAGCTCGATGTATGTGTAGGGGCGAACACCGTTCGCCCGTCGAAGAAACAAACCCACGGCAACAACAAGGTTCGGCAGCAAAAAATTCTCCCCGACAATTCTGAATTTACAGCAAATCCTGAGCATGGGCGAACGGTGTTCGCTCGTCGAAGTAATAAGCCCACGGCAACAACAAGGTTCGGCAGCAAAAAATTCTCCCCGACAATCCTGAATTTACAGCAAATCCTGGGCACGGGCGAACGGTGTTCGCCCGTCGAAGTAATAAGCCCACGGTAACAACAAGGTTCGGCAGCAAAAAATTCTCCCCGACAATTCTGAATTTACAGCAAATCCTGAGCACGGGCGAACGGTGTTCGCCCCTACAGATTGTTAGGGCAAGTTTTACTGCCGCAAAATCGCTGCGCTCGGTGCTTGTACACATCTCTGTTCAGCTTTTCCCACTCCTCACTCCTCACTCCTCATTCCTCACTCCCCACTTAATACCGCTCCCCTCTTGCATTATCCCACACTTTAGGTTATAATATCACTATAGTAATAATTTCAGGAGGACGTAACATGAATAGATCATATGACGAATACAACTACACCCTCTCAAAGCGTGAACTGGAAGAGCTTAAATTCTTGTTCATCTCTGATGATGTGGACTACAACGACACTGACAGCAATGGGCTTACTTTCCTGCTCACTGCAATCGAAAGTGCAGACCTCGTGGAGCAGGACGGCGTTCTCAAGCCTGACAAGCGAAGTGTTGATTTCATCAAATGGCTCATCGCTCAAGGCTCAGATGTGAACTTCCCTGCTGACAAAAAGCCTTTACAATATGCTATCAAATGTGAAGAGGAGATATCTCGCCGTAAAGGCAAAGCCTGCGATATGTCAGAAATTCTTCTGCTTCTCCGTGAAAGCGGTGCTGACAGCACGGGTCTTGACGAGCTTATTGACGGAGGATTCTCCGCTCGTGTGAAGCTCTGAGGTATAGCATGAGAGAATTTATAATAAATCAAAATGACGCAGGTCAGCGTGTTGACAAGTTTCTCACAAAGGCTGTGCCGAAGCTGCCTAAAAATCTGCTGTACAAATATCTGCGCCTAAAGCGTATCAAGGTCAACGGCAAACGCTGTGAGATATCCACACGGCTTGCTTGCGGTGACGTTATGCAGCTTTACATCAATGACGAATTTTTCGAAGGCGAAGTTGCTGACAGACCTGCTTTTCTCAGTGCGCCAACGTCTTTGAATATTATTTACGAGGACGAGAATATTATCCTTTGCGACAAAAAGTGCGGACTTGTGGTACATGAGGACGAAAGCGGTTCGACGGACACACTCATAAACAGGATACAGCACTATCTTTATGAAAAGGGTGAATATCGTCCTGAGGAGGAACTGTCTTTTGCTCCTGCCCTTTGCAACAGGATCGACCGCAACACAGGCGGTATTGTAATATGTGCGAAAAATGCTGAAAGTTTGCGTATACTTAATCAGAAAGTTAAAGACAGAGAACTTGAAAAGCTTTATCTTTGCGTGACCGTTGGCATACCAAAGGAAAAGTCTGCTCGGCTCACGGCTTATCATCAAAAGGACGAGGCGACAAAGACTGTCAGGGTATCTGACAAGAAATTTGAGGGCAGCCGCACCATGATAACCTCTTATCGTGTGCTTGCGGAAAACAAGGCTGATGATCTTGCACTTCTTGAAGTTGACCTTATCACAGGCAGGACGCATCAGATAAGGGCGCACCTTGCTCACATCGGCTATCCACTTCTCGGTGACGGCAAATACGGAATAAATAAAGTCAATCGTGCATACAATGTGAAAACGCAGGCACTTTATTCGTACAAGCTCACCTTTAAATTCACCACTGACGCAGGTATACTTGAATATCTAAACGGCAGGAGCTTTCAGGTTAAAGACGTATGGTTTTGCGACAAGTTTTTCGGATATAAGCTCTGATATTTCGTTAAATCGCACTATTTCGACACTGTTGATTTGTCATATACGACAAAATAATATAATTTTCGTGCAAATTTTGTGTAAATTGTTCAAAAGTGCTTGCAAATGTATATAAAATATGTTATAATTATTTAGTCAAATTTAACGGCTGTACTATATATAAAGAAAATGACAGATATATTTTATAGATTTGGAGGAACAAAGGTATGACAGGAGATCTGCATTGTCACACAACGCTGTCTGACGGCTCGCTTGGTATAGAAGAGGTCATTGTTCAGGCAAAAAGAATGGGACTTGACTTTCTTGCGATAACAGACCATGACACTCTTTCATCATCAAACAGAGCGCAAATACTTGGCGAACGTTATGGGGTCAAGGTCATTCCTGCGGTAGAGCTTTCAGCATGGGACAAGAAGCGCAATTCAAAAGTACACATTCTTTGCTATGCGCCTCAGAAGCCTGACAGGCTCGAGGGTCTTTGCCTGAAGTCATGCCAGATAAGAAAAGACTGTGCAAAGGAAATGATAGAAAAGGTGACGGCAAGATATCCAATTCCTGCCGATGCCGTACTGCACTACACGAAAAGCTCAAAGAGCATTTTTAAACAGCATATCATGAGAGCATTAGTGAATTACGGCTATGCCACTGAGCTTTACGGCTCTGTGAACGACAAGCTTTTTGCTTATCCAAACGGCGAATGTCTTGTGACCCGTGAATATCCTGACGTAAACTTTGTGCTTGACCTTATCCATTCCGCAAAGGGCATAGCTGTTATGGCACACCCTGTTATGTTCAACAACACCGAGCTGCTCCTTGAGCTTATCGAGGCAGGCAAGCTTGACGGAATTGAAGCTTATCATTACTCTGCTACTCCAACTCAACAGCAGAAGCTTGTGGATATCGCAAAGGAACATGACCTGATAGTGACTGGCGGCTCTGACTTCCACGGTCTGTATAACGAAACAATGACGCATATCGGAAGCATGACCACTGACAAGGAAAATCTTGATAAGCTGTTCAAGCTCATTCATATAAATTCACAAAAAGCTAACAAAGCGGCTGTGAAAACAGAGAAATAATATGGTATAATAAAGGGACATTATCATGCGGTAATGTTCCTTTAATGCGTAACAAAGCCTAGTTTGGCTGTAATAGAGAGGACTGTATAAAATGAACGTAATGGAAGAATCCCTACAGAAACACAGAGAATGGAAAGGCAAGATAGAGGTCTGCTCGAGAGCAAAGGTAAACAATGCAAAAGACCTTACTCTCGCATATACTCCGGGCGTTGCTCAGCCTTGCCTTGAGATACAGAAAGATCCCGACCTTTCATATGAGCTTACAAGACGTGCAAATCTTGTGGCTGTTATCACAGACGGCTCTGCTGTGCTTGGTCTTGGAAATATTGGCGGTCTGGCAGGTATGCCTGTTATGGAGGGAAAGTGTGCGCTTTTCAAGGAGTTCGCAGACGTTGACGCTTTTCCTCTTTGCATAAAGTCCAATGACGTTGACGAAATAGTAAACACTATCGCTATGATATCAGACAGCTTCGGCGGAATAAATCTTGAAGATATCGCCGCTCCAAGATGTTTTGAAATAGAAGCAAAGCTCAAAGAGAAAGTTGATATTCCTGTTTTCCATGACGATCAGCACGGAACTGCTATCGTTGTCGGTGCGGCACTTATGAACGCCTGCAAGGTAGCAAACAAGAAGATAGAGGATATCACGCTTGTTATTAACGGTGCAGGTGCGGCCGGCTGTGCTATCGGAAAGCTTTTGCTTTCTCTTGGTATCGGCAATCTTATCATGGTAGACCGTGAGGGCATAATCTGCGAGGGCGACAATTATCTTAACGAGGCTCACGCTGAAATGGCTAAGGTCACAAACAAGAACAAGCTTCACGGCTCTCTTGCTGACGCACTCAAGGGCGCAGACGCTTTCGTAGGCGTTTCCAAGCCAAAGCTTGTGACCGCTGAAATGGTTAAATCCATGAACGATAAGCCTATACTTTTCGCAATGGCTAACCCGACTCCTGAGATAATGCCTGACGAAGCAAAGGCGGAAGGTGCGTTTATTGTTGGCACAGGACGTTCAGACTTCCCTAACCAGATAAACAACGTTATCGCTTTCCCAGGAATTTTCAAGGGTGCACTTGCAGTGAGGGCTTCTGACATCAACGAGGAAATGAAAATGGCTGCCGCAAGGGCAATCGCAGGCTGTGTGCCTGAGGACAAGCTCAGTGCGGAATTTATTCTGCCGAACTCTTTTGACAGGTCAGTACCGGTCGCTGTGGCTGAGGCTGTGGCAAAGGCTGCAAGAGAAACAGGAGTAGCAAGAATTTAGGAGGTTTTTTCAAATGGCAACTATAAGCTACACTCCAAAGGGAGTATGTTCAAGAAAAATAGATATCGAAGTAGAGGACGGTATCGTAAAGAAAGTGCATTTCACAGGCGGCTGTAACGGCAACACACAGGGTGTTTCAAAGCTTGTTGAGGGCATGAAGGTTCAAGACGTTATTGACAGACTTGATGGTATCGACTGCAACGGACGTGGCACATCATGTCCTGCTCAGCTTGCTGAGGCTTTGAAGTCTGCACTCTAAGCTTTCGTACTGAACATTACACGGATATAATAACGGGCGAACACTGTTCGCCCCTACAAAAGAAAACGGACTGCATTTTGCTTGCAGTCCGTTTTTTTGTACATATTCTAATTTTCTTTCGCTGCGCCTTGAGTGAAACTCATTGATACAAATCCCGTTCCATTCACCGTAATATTGGTATGATTACCGTCAGACCACTGCTCCGCACCGTTTATGCCGTTCGTTCGATAGAACTGAATATCATATTGATTTTTCTCGGCAGAATCGACTTTCATAGTTGCAGTGGCAATTTTTGTATTTACATCTGTAGAAACATTCAGGCTGTAAGTGTTTTTAAACCATGTGCTGATATCAACATAGTTCGTGTTCCATGTCAGGGTGACAGTACCCTCGCCACTGCCTGACAGGCGGTAGTTGAAGCCGTCAAGATCTTTAGGCGAGGTAGCATTGTCAATGAATGTGCCTGTCCATGTTGCCGATGTGTTATCATTTATATAGATAACGCCAAGCTTTGCGGAGAGCGTTTTCAACTCTGCCTGATCTGTAGGTGCGGCTGTCACTTTCATGTATATATTAGACTTTGTTAGCTGCGACTTATCAAAGGTCAGCACAAATTCATGCTTGTTGAAATCATCTGATTTAAGCACAAGTGAAGAAAATACAATTTTTGAATTGCTTCCAAAAGTCTTATTTTCACCGCCATATTCAACCGAGTATTTAGCAGCTTCTTCTCCGGTAACGGCATTTCCGTCGCTGTCCACAAGCTCAACTGTAATGGTGTATGTGATATCCTTATCATTGTGCTTTATCATTGTTTGCGGATAGTTGCATACATTGACTGTCACACAAGGCGAGGTTTCCATACTGCTAAAAGTTATCGTCCTTGGAAGATCATTTTCATCTGTTGTAAGATAATTAGATGAAAACAGCATGCCAGCTCCCTTTTGTGTGGATACAACTCGCTTTACACTTGAAACGCTGGTATAAGCCGCCAAAACGCCAACAGTGCTGAGTGCGGCTGCCGCAAAAGCTATCCATATTGCAAGCCACGATCTTTTAAGCTTTTTTATAAATTGGTCTTTCATAACAGCCGCCCTCATTTCTGTCCGGTGATATATTACTTTCTTTGAACTGTAAGGTAGACCATATCAGTTTCTTTATTGTTTTGGACATTTTCATTCCATTTTACTCTTATTATAAAATAATCGCAAAACGGGTCTTTATTGTCAATTACCGTCAGTGCGTCCGACTGCCAATAAAGTGCTTCGGCATTTTTCTGAACATTGCCGTAGCTGTCATAGGACTTTTCGTGAAGCGTGCTGTCAGCAATGATCTCCGATCCTTGCTGATTAAGATAATGTCCTGAGATCTTACTGCCGTCTATATTGTAATAAATCGTTTTATTCTCTTCATCAGATACATAAACTACAGTATCATTATTTTTATCAGCTTCCGGTACGTCTTTCGCACGGTATATCTCATACTCAAAAGGGATATTCGTTGTATGTGCAAGCTGTATTTGATATTGTTGCACGTCTGCCCCGCCTATTCCGAAAACAAAGTCTTTATATCTGCCGTTCTCAACGTCAATATCTGCCATTTCAAGATTTGCCACAGATTCTTTGTTTCCTGCGGTGATATAAAGCTGAGTAGGGGCATTTATTTTTGTTGTAAGTGCAATGGAACGTTTGTGAGTAAACCACGCATAAACAGGCAATGCCACAAGCAGTACCGCCGAGAGAGATACTGCTATGACCAGCTGGAGCTTCTTCTTTTTTTCTAATTTTCTGAATTTTCCAAAAATGCTTTTTGTCATAATTTTCTCCTGAAAATGCCTGCTTATTATGAATTTATAAAGCCTGTTTCTATTTTTGCGTTTGTGTAAACAACATAGTCGCTTGAGGTAGTTCCATTAACAACTGAGTTGTTGTCATTAAGCAATACTGCGGTAAGCTCAACTCTGTAGTTCGCATAGGTAAGTCCCTGCTCCTCAAAGGCGTCGCCTGTTTTTACTGTAAATTTCGTAACAGCTGTGTTTTGTTCTTCGCCATTATAGTCAGTGGTAAAAACGCACTCCTTGCCATTCAGACCGCTGCTTGATGTGGCGTTTTCCAAAGTAAAGCTACTGAGATATTTACTAATATCTTTTGTCTGCTTATAATCGCCACTATTGTCCTTCACATACAACCTCATTGTATACTGTATTTTTTTGCCGCTGTCCCTTGTTGACCGACTCAAAGCAGACAGATCATAGATAGCATTTGCTGTTATTGCCATTTCTCCTGTAGTCATATCTTTGGCATTGATACCAAGCTGCGAAAATGGTGAATCCTTCGACTCAAGAACCGTTGACTCTGCAACGTTATAGTTTAGCTGTGCCACCGTCATTGCCTTTCTATAGTAGCGTCTGGCAGGCATATCTCCACTTTTAGAGATAGAGCTGTTCTCAATATTGTTCTGACTATATGCAACATAAGACGCCGCATTTACACCGATACCGGTTTTTGTATCCCCGTCCTTACGCTCAGGGAACTGATCTATGATCCCCGCAGTACCATAAGTTAAGCTAATATCGGCCTTGACAGTTATAGAGCCATTTGTGTCACTATTGATATAATCGTAGACCGAATCGGGATACATCAGCATATAGCTGTCTTTAGCTTCTAAAAGCGTTTCCGTCTTGCTTATTTTTGCGTTTGATAACTCTGTGTCTGAACTGTTTAAAATGCTGTAATCAACATTCACCGAAGTTCCTGCAATGATCCTTGCATTAGCTGCCGCGTCTTTTTCATCAAAGCTCTTCATAGAGAATTTAAAAGCCTGATACATATTGAAATCGTCACTCTTATAGCCATTAAATGTATCTCTAAGGCTCGGATCAATGCTTATCTTTGACGTCATTGTCGCATGGATAAAGTTATTTGACGCTGTTATCTCCTCCGGATCATGAGCATCAACGCTTACTTCCTGCTTAAAGAAATTTGCAATAACATATGTACCGGTATTGCTGTCAACAAGATGTGTAGGCAAATTGCCATTGAGCTTTCTTGACGTATTACCACTATAGTAATTCACAAAGTTCTTGATGACCTTTTTTGAGCTTCCCGTTTCCGGAATGGTGATAGTGAGATAATAGCTTTCGCTTATTATCATTTCGTCATTAGCATTTTTCGGTGTATCACTATTCGCTGTAACAGTGATCTTATAAGTGCCTGTTTCAGCCTCCCCGGCAGGTCTATAATACTTGCCGTCGCTTGTTTTTACAGTAGCTGTAGCTTCATCCGCTTCAACGAGAGTTCCGTCAGATGATTCTTTAGCTGTTACCGACGCATATCTTAACAATACATCATTCATTGTGACCGGTTTAAAGCCGCTTATATTTGTCAAGTCAAGCTCACCGGTTGTTTTATTAAACTTAGCATCACTTGCGGTAGAATGATAAGTCTTGTCATTGTTATTTGCATCAACAAGAGTTAGCTTTGTATCATCGGTAAGCACACCACTGTCAGTGGCATTATCACCAATAAGATAAAGCTTTTTATCAAAGCTCCAAAGCAGACTGTCACCGTTATTGAGCATTTTTTCCCATTCGTTAGCGGATTTGTAATAGGAATACTTAAAATAAGTAGTAACAGGTGCATCAAAGCTCTCAAAAGCAAGCTTTGTTTTATCCGTATAATGAGAATGGTTATAGTCTGTGCCTGAGATAACGTAAGATTGGAAGCTGAAATCAAGCACCTTTCTTACAAAAACAGGAATATGAAGTCTAAGAGCAGTTTTGCCACTTCCCGTTGGGTCGATATAATCGAGAGTAATGACAGTAAATCTGTTTGTGCCGTCGTTATCGTACTGACCGTCTGTGACCTTGAAATATCCTGTCTTGCTGTTAAACGTAAGAGTGCTTTTGTCTGATTTTTTTAAACTGCCGTTATCATACACATAGGTCGCTGTGCTGACATTCATAAGATCTGTTGTTTTCAGCTTATTTGAACTGCTGTCTAAAACATCACAATTTGTCACAACTGATATATACTTTGCGAGCATTTGTGTGATATTCAACGATGAGTTATCATCAATAAGCAGAACAGGAAGATCATTCAGCTCCTGAACATCAAGCTCGGAGGCCTGCTTGAATGTTGTAAGCTTTGAATTACCCAGATCCTCTGCATATGTCTTTATGGTACTGTTTATGCCATAGGATTTTGTCTTTGTGCCATTCGTATAAGAAGCAGCGTCACTAATGATAGTCTGCATATTTCCGCCAACAAAATCACCTGCGAAAGTCTTACCGCCGACAGTAACGCTTGGGTTTATATTGACATAAGGCGAATAGATATCAACGTGCGTACTGCTTCCATCACCGATATTTTGAGTATTATTCTGATCGCCGTTGTAGTCGGAGTGAACTGCGGTGAAGCTGGCAGGTATCTGTGAAGCATTATACTGTATATCAGGCAAACAATCCGTGTTATTTACCGATACTCCAATAAATTCAGATGATAGATTTTTATATTTGTTCCAACCTATCAGGTTAGAAACAGACACACTGTTGTTGCCTTTTATATAGCTTAATTTATTTATGAGAATATCATAAGCATAAGTGTTGCCGCCGTCATTATGACCGATCACACCGCCTGCACCTGCACCATTGGACTTATCTTCTGCTGACAGCTTAACATTATTGACTTCACAATCAGTTATCTTCAGATCACCGTTAGCTTTTATGCCAACATAACCTCCGATACCTACATTATCATTTTTAGCAGCTGGTATACCTATCGCTGCATTTTTTACAGCAGACTTTGATATGTTCACAGCCTCATTCTGTGTGCCGACCATTCCGCCTGAGCTTGCATAACCATAAACACCGCAAGCTGATGTTTCAGACGTTCCGCCATAATAACAGTTCTCATTGACAGACAACTGTTTTTTGTTTATTCCAACGAATCCGCCGGCATTACTTCCATAAACATCGACGCTGACGCTTGTGTTTTCTATTGTGCATACTTCGTTAGACAATCCTATAAGACCGCCCTCGTTCATTGTCTGGGTAGCAAGGGGTTTATTGTCTTTTTTTGAGCCGATAAAGCTGTCTTTATTATAAGATGTAAGCCGGACATTGCTTATTGTCGTTTTGATATTTGCAGAGCCTACGATCCCGCCTACGCCAAACCAAGTACCTGTGCCTTTATCAAGATTAGCAAATTCAACTTTATTAATTGTTATCTTGGAATCCTTAACATTAAATTCGCTGCCTTTCTGAGAATTTCCCACAAGACCGCCTGTTTCAAATCCGCCATAAACATAAATGCCGCTGTTTTCAGACTTAACGCCACTTATATTGATATTATTTGTTGACTTTCCTATAAGTCCTCCCACAGTATATGCGCCAGATACCTCAAGATCGTTCAAGGTTATTCCGCTAAACTTGCATTGACCCTGTACTCCGCCAACAATACCACCTGTAGAAAGGTCTTCATTAACATACGATTTTCCATCGTTGTTATACGTCTTAACGCTGATCTTGCCGGAAAGCTTAAGACTATCTACAGTCAGAGCATACGTTGAACAGTTTATCAGCCCAACTCCTTTTACGGAGGCAAATGCGGTACGATATTTATAGTTATCCACATCTTGGAATTCAATAGTGTTACCGCTCTTGTTATCCGTTATTTTCACAGCATAGGCTTTTATATCTGTATCGAGCTTTATAGTCTTATCATTTCCCTGGATAGCTGTCAAAGATAAAGTATAATCACATTTAATGTCGCCAAGGTTACTATCCTTTGCATCAAACAACTGATTTATACCACGAAAACCTGTGTCGGTGAGGTCATAGGTTCCATTTCCTGTGAGCTTAACAGTAAATTTCTTACTTTGATCGTGTGCCCATTTTGCTTCATAAAGACCTTTTCCACTTGGCTTTGTATATTTTTTTAGCATTACAGAATTTTTCTTTTCATATTCCTTGCTTGTAGCCTTTTCAAGTCTTTGATAATCTGAGATCGCAGTTTTGTAATCTTTATCATCAGAAGCCAATGTAGCTGTACCAACTTTTGAATAGTCTGCATTTCGAGTGAAAGTATAGTGACCATAGCCGCAAGTGTTTTTATATTTATCTGTATATCCCATACCGGACTGTGATATGACAGACAGCATAAACAATGCCTGTGCATTAGGCACTTCAATGGTATTGGTCGTGCCGGCAATAACATTTAATTTTTCTTCATCACTTAGCTCGCTCTTAAACTGTGTGATGAGATAATTTTTCCTGCCATTGTTAAGGTTAGTTGACTTACCGAACTTTGTTCCCTCTTCAATAGCAAAGCCGTTTACAACTCTGCCTATATATGGATTGATAAAGAGGTTGGTATCTGCGTTTTCGTCCACTGCCTCAGTATTGCTGGTCGTAAGCGCACTGTCTTTGGCAACGTTGCCCATATTTCTGAAAATAACTCCGCCGTAAACGATAGCACCAACATATCCGCCTGCAGTAATGAGATGTTGTTTGCTGTTATCGTTATTTGCAAATATTATATTAGGATTTGTTACCTTGACATTATCAATGATATTATCTCCGCCAAACACAACGCCCATAACACCGCCATAATACTCCGTCTTTCCGGTACTATAGTTTAATTTATTATTATTGTTTTTTGAAAGCGTTACTTCTTTGGTATATTTTATATTGATATCTTTTACAACACTTCCGCTGCTGAACCTAATGAGCGGGCTTGCAGAGTTATTTGTTATAGTTGGATATGTTCCGTCGGATCTCTGCTGACCAACTATAACGCCCCTGAAAACGTAACTGTTCGACGTTCCGCCAAGACCTGCAAAAGAACTGCCAAGAACTATATCATCATCTATCTTGTAATAAGCTTCGCAAAGATATTTGATAAGGTTATCTTTTGAAACGTTTTTCGTTCCGCTTACGAATTTGTCTGAACCATCATAAGTATAGGTTTCATGCTTGGTGCCTTTGCAAAAAGCACTATTAGCATCAACAGTCGCCTTATCAGCAGAAACATTTGCATTATAGTTTACTTCCCAGCCATTTGTAGGTGCAGCTGTACTGATAACTCGTGCGACCTCTGCAAGTGTGGAAGCGTCAAGGATATATGGATCAGAGTATGTTCCGCAACCCTTGTCAAGATATGGTCGCTCAAGGTTTACGTCTATCTCATCATAGTTTTTGGTCTTATCATACGATTTAGCAACATATGGCTTGTAACTTGTAAAGCTATATTCCTCTTTTGCGTTATTTTTGTCAGGGGAAGTATACCTGTCATCCCTACTCCAATCACCATGATATTTATTCTGCCTGCTCTTTCCGTCATTGTCAACATTCTTAATGGTGTCAGACACTTCTTTTCCGTAGGTTACATTATGCTTTGCTTCTGTTCCCCAATCTTCTTCCCATTTATAGTTGTATATTGCAGAAGAGCCTGCTCCGTCAGAATGCTGAAAGCTTTCAAGCAGAGTAGCATTTTTGAAAATTGAATTTACATCACTTGCGTCAAGCTTGATATTTGAGAAAATCAGAGATATATTTTGACCATTTTTGCTTCCTACATTGCCTATAAGGCTTGTTGCAGCATAATTCTGATCGCCTTTGTAATATTGTTCAGCGGTCGTACTGTGTTTTTTCTGTGACACATTTTGTATAGTGATCTCTGTCATGTTGCCTATCTTATTTATAAGCAAAGGGGCATAAGAATTTTCGCCATTTAAACTTAGAGAAGTATCATTCACATACAGATTATCAAGAACGATACTGCTGGTAATTTTGACAGATTTCTTTGTGGTATTGGTGTCGTCAGCAACCGAGCCGCAAACCAATGCACCTGAACCACCATTCACTTTACCGATATTTCCCTTAAAGGTCAGTTTACCACTTATGGTAACAGCTCCATTTTCATTTCTGAAAAGTCCAGATTGCATCATGTAATGTTGATTATGTACATTATTTAAGTTTGTTCCATCCATGCCTTCTGTTGTACGGGCATAATTGTCACTATTACTGCTTGATGCACTTTCAGACTCATTAAATTCCTTATTATAAAAAGTAATGGTTGAGTTTGAACTGATAGTAGTATCTTTTGAATCCATATCAACAGGATAGTAAGAATATCCACGCAGATCTATTGTTTCATCTTTAGGGAAACCAGGGTCTTTATCACAAATATAATTTTTTATGTTTGACGCCGCAAAAAGTCTTGCACTCCATACAGTAGCTTTAGCTCCGCCTGTGGAGGCGTTACCATTTTTATATACATCAAGGTTATAATAATATCTTGCGCAAGGATTATCTTTCCATGTCTCACCATTATTTTTTGTTTGATTTTGATAGGTATTGCAGTGTTCACCGTCCATATAGAGCAAACGTTCATTTTTATCAGTAACAGCAGGAATTGAAATTATAGCTTGACGATTGCAAACAGGACTATTTGAAGCATAAATACTACAACGAGCTATCTCATCAAAATACAAATATTTTTTACTTATATTTATCTTAGTATTTGATGAGATCTCATATCCATTAGGATCAGTGAGTTCAAAATAAGTTGCATTAAAGGCACATTTACTGTAATATGAACCTGATCCATCAAAATAATTAAATGTATATGGATCATAATTTCTTCCCAATAATGTCGAGGCGAGCATGCCGAAATTTTTACAGTTGTTTGCTGTTACTGTCACACTGTCAAAGCTAACCTTTTTTATGCTCCAATAACCTGTTGTGGAAAGTACAAGACCGCCTATCTCATTACTATCAGATGTTATAGTAGAATTAGATACAATTATTTTATCCAGCGTTACTTCAACATTATACCAGTTGTGACCAATAAACCCACCGCTTGTGCTTCCGCTGATTTTAGTGGAAGTTTTTATATTAAGAGTATTTACACTAACACTTTGTATTTTCACAATATTAGGAGATGATGATATAGTCGAACCTATCTCGGCAATAAGTCCACCAACCCTGGCATTAGCACTGCCTGTTATAGGACCTGTGTGTTTGTCAGTTATATTTCCGCCAACAGTGACATTATCAAACTTAATACCAGTTGTAGGCTTTGATGTAACAGCGCCTACCATTCCGATAACTCCGCCAAGACAAGTACAATCTACCTTTGTTGTGCTATTATCGTATGTAAGATTTGCTGTTACAGCAGAATTAGTGAATGAAACTTCGCTTATGGCGTCAGCAACATATCCAACCAGACCTCCGACAAAATTCGTATACGCACCACTTGGAGATGCGGTCACATTGGCGGTCACGCTGTCAATAGTCAAAGCTCCGCTGTTGTATGCAGACACAGAACCAATATAACAAGCATCACCGCCAGAAACATTGTCACCGACAATATTAAAGTTTGAAACAAGCTTTATATTGCTTATTTTTGCACTGCTTGTCTTTGCAAAAAGTCCGTTATGAGTATGGAAAACTATCTTATCATTTTCTGTTCCCACTGTCATGGTAAGTTTATGACTATTGCCATTCAGAATGCCTGTGAAAGTATTCTCACCATTATCACGCATAAAGCCGGTTAGACCTGTGTCGCTTATATCAACATCTGCACTAAGAGTAAAATTCGCCTTAAGTATTGCTGTTTTATCTATAGAATTTTCGCTATACTTAACAAAATCATTGCTATCATGCTGCATTATCAAAGCCGCACGGGCAAAATCTGCTCTATTGCTTATAGTTATACTATTATTGGTAAATCCATTTATTGTAACAGTATGCCCTGATCCATCAAAAGACAGAACACCGTCAGCACTCTTAAGCAGATCGGAATTGTTAAGTCGAAGCACTCCGCCCCAATCCATATCGTCTATGACTTTTGAAGATGTCCTTGTAAATGACCAGCCGCTTAAGCTATAGATCAAAGCATTGCCTCTATTTCCTACTATCTGACATCCGTTTTTGTTAGGGTCTTTAGGATAAAAGCCTGAAAGGTTTGTTTCACCGCCAAGCCTTACAACGCCATTTTTATTAAATTTGCCAACAATGCCACCTACGCTCTGGTTTGCAGAAACATCAGCTGCCGTAACTGTGACATTGCCGCCAACATCAATAAAAGCCTGATCTGCATAGCCCACAAGTCCGCCATAATTATTTTGTGATGATGTGGGATTCTTAATACTTACAGTGGTATTCTTGACGCTTACATAAGCCTTGCTGTTATCACCTATCTTACCAATAAGCCCGCCAAAATCAGTAGAATTGCATGAACCGATCACATCTACAGTAACATCACTGATTTCAAGTTCAGAGCTAAGAGCATTGGCAGAATATCTTCCGACAATACCGCCATAAAAGCCTGCCCTGACAGTACCCTTGAAGTTTGAAGTAATAATATCATTAGCGTTGCCCGTGATACTAATTTTTACACTATCTGTGCTGTTTGTCAGCACTCCGAAAACAGAACCAACAGCCGCACTGTCAGCGGTATCTCCTGATGAACAAGCAAGTGCCATTTTCATGCCACTGAATTTTGAAATATCAAATGTCTTTTCGTCGGCTTTACTGGTCGTACCCAACTAAGGGAACCACATTGTTTATAATTTATTTACATTCAGAAATTAAGACAAGCAGACAGGCTTAAATTTGCAAAGAAAATCGAATAGGTAAACGAGAAGCGTTCTTCATATATCAGTGAAGAACGCTTTTTCTATTTATTCGGAGGTTATTATGGCAAATGTATCAAATTCATCGGTTGTCAGAGTGCATAAGAACACCGACTTCACGATCATGTGTAATCATCATTTGAGAAATCAGAAACTCAGCTTAAAGGCAATCGGGCTGATGTCAAAAATACTCGGTCTGCCTGATGACTGGAACTATTCCATCGCAGGACTGGTGAAGATCTGCAAGGAGGGCGAAACGGCAGTCCGTGCTGCTTTGCATGAACTGATCGACGAACGGTATGTGTATCTGGAGAAGCTTCCACCGAACTACTCCAAAAGCGGAAGATTTGAGTACGTCTATCACATCTACGAGATTCCTTACGAGAATATCCCTGACGGTCTGGAATGTCCGGATCTGTTTCTCAAAATACAGGCGAAAAAGCAAGCTGAAACAAAGCAAAATGCAGCTTCTCCGGATATTGAGGAACAAGATGCAGAAAACCTGTATCTTGAAAATCAGGGTGTAGATAAGCAGGGTCAATTAAATACTAACATATCAAGTACGAAAGAATCAAATATGAAAGAATTAAATGGCACTGCTCCTGTTTCGACGAAGAAAAAGGCGGATAAGAAAAAATACGCAGAAGCTGTCACCATGACGGAGGAAGAATATCAGAAGCTGACAGATCAGCATTCAAAATCTTTCGTGGATAAGTGCATTGAGATTCTCAATAACTATAAGCTTTCCAGCGGAAAACGATACAAGTCAGATTATCACACGATTCTGAACTGGGTGGTCGAAAGAGTTTCCAAAGACTATCCTCAGCTGGATACACCTCCTGCACAAAGTCCGGCATATGACATTAACGTCAATCCTTTCGACCAGTTTGTGAGGTGAGAAAATGTTTGTCAATACAGAATTACTGGAGTTTATCCGCATGAAAAATCCACTTTCCTCGGTGGTGGAAAAATACGAAGTGATCGAGAAAGACTGCTGTAAATGCCCATTCTGTCACAGTAAGACCAATTCCCTGAATCTCTTTCACGATGAGATCTACACCTGTTTCCACTGCGGTGAAAGCGGTGATGTGTTTGGCTTTGTCAGCAAGATCGAAAAGATCTCATTTGCGGAAACGGTTCAGAAAATGGCGAAATTATCGGGTATCTATACTCTGGAGGAATTGAAACAGCAGAATGTTTTTCGCTTCTGGGACAGGTTTCTGATCCTGTGTGAGCATTACCACATTTCAGCTGATTATATCGTGCGTGAATATTCCTCAGACCTGACGAAAGAATATCTTCTTCGCCTGAAATACAGCAAGGAGGAACCGGATACCGCTCCATTGGAAAATATCATGCAGCTGAAATACGGCGTATCAAAGGAATTTTGGAACACTGCTCCTGAACATATCATGGAGCATCTGACAGCAGAAAGGAAAGAAAATGAATGATACACTGAAAAGCATTTTTCGGACACTCTCTGAAAATGCAGAAGAGAACTTCATCAAGAACAAGAACGCAGAAGATTATCTTGCTGAGGACGGTCTTTGGCACTGCGGAAAATGCGGTACAGCAAAGCAGTTTCGACTTCCGGAACAGTTTACGAAAATGGGAATGCCGGAGATCGTTGGCTGCTGCTGTGCCTGCCAGTCTGCAAAGGAAAAACGGGAAAAGGCAGAATATCAGCTTGCTTCTGTCATCAGACAAAACAAGAAAATTGCCAATATTCCCGAACATTATCGGTCAGCGGACATTGCAGATGTGGAATCTTCGGATGCCAAAAAGATCGGGTTGAACTATATCAAAAACTTCGAGAAAATGGGCAGAACAGGACTGCTTCTCTACGGCGATGTGGGAACAGGCAAAACCTATCTGGCAGCCTGCATTGCAAACGCCTTGTTAGATCAGGGAGTAAGCGTCAAATGGCTGACCTCCATGCAGATCGTGGAACGCAGCTGTTTCTGTAATGAAGCAGAATATGCGGAATACCTGAACAGCATTACAGCTCCCGACTTGCTCGTCATTGATGATCTGGGAGCAGAGCGTGGCACAGAATTTGCAGTGGAACGTGTCCACAGCCTTGTGGATAACCGTATCTCCGCCAATCTGCCAATGATTGTTACCACCAATATCGACATTACGGATATGGGTAACTGCACTGATCTGAAGAAGGAACGCACATTTGACCGCATTCTGCCTGCAACATTCGCCTTTGCGATGAAAGGGATTTCCTATCGCATGAAACAGGCACAGCAAAGCTATGAAACACTCAAAAATCTGCTTTTGGGTAAAGAAATCAAAACAAACAGAAAGGACGAAAACACAAATGAGAATCATCAAAACTTATGACGGCATGACAATGAACTGCGATGTGATCGCAACGATCCAGTCGGTTTTTATGAACACACAGACCGGCAGCATCAGTGAAATGATCGATGACACCTTTGATCCGGATATTGTAGAATTTGCAGTGACTGCATTTACCACACTTGGAGATGAGGTTGTCCTTGCGGTCTACGCAACCGAAGAAGAACGTGACTACGCCAGATACAAACTGGAAAACTGGCTTGTTTACGATGTCGGAAGCTACTACACCATGACAGAAAGAAAATAACGGAGGTTTTTACAATGGAAAATATGGAAAAAATGATTGTAACAGAGTACGGCAGACCAATTATGATGCAAAAGGTCAAAGAATTTGCACAGAGATCAATTTTTCTTGAAGATGAAAGAGTGATTCCCTATGCAGTGTTTGCACTGCTTGACAACGGCGAACTGGTGAATGTCGGCAATTTCGATGATCTGGATACCGCTGAGATTGCTCGAATCATTCTGGATATTTTCACCGAGGACAAAAAGGCAGTATTCGATGTAAATCTGGAAGTGTTCGGAATCAAAAAGTTCCTTGAAATGCTTCGCTATGTGTCAGCGGACAGCGAAACACTCTATCACACACTGGTAAGTGATCTGAAAAGACAGCTGAAAAGCGGTGAACTGAATGTCAGCTTCACTTGACGGCTACATACAGCTTGCTCACGCCATTGTCGCTGTGGCAGCAGAAAGTTACAAATACACGCTCTTAGCCGTCAGAAGCCATACCCGAAGCGATTCTGTATATCGCAGAAAAGCAGAACTGGAAAGCTTTTTTCTGTCAGAATGGTTCGGACTGCTGTCCGGACTGGACGGAAGATATTTTATCAAGAGAATGCAGGAGGTTTACTATTTTGACAGGTAAAGAGTTTTTGTGGCAGTATATCATGATCGACCGGCAGATCAAAAGTGTGAAGCTGCAGTTGGACAGTATGGTAGAAATTGCAAAAGAGAATGCAATGAGCAATGTTTTTCAGGACGAAATAGCAGATCTAAAAAACAAACTGAAAGATCTGATCTCGAAATCTGCTCGTGTAAAAAAGGAAATACTGGATAAGATTCTGTTGATTCCAAACAATGAACGCAGAGAAATTCTGATCAAACGCTATCTGGAAAATAAAGCGGTTGTGACGATCTCCAAAGAGATGTTTATGACCTATCAGGGGATTTACTATCACCTTGATATTGGCGAAAAGGAAATTGAAAAGTTGTTCTGAAAGCAGAAAGGCTCTCTCACCCGATAAGGTGGAGAGCCTTTTTTGATTCTCAAAAAGTTGTACAGTGTCACAACTTTCCTGTTTTTTGCTTGAATCTGTTTGAAAAAGCAATAAAACACTTTAGAGAACTGAAAAGCACTTGAAAATACTTGAGAGATTTAAACTTCTCATTTTGCTAAACTGAAATAAGTAAGCGGGAAAGGAGTGAGCGTATGACCTTATCAATTATCTCGCAAGACAGAAGCGTGTTCAACTATTCCAATGCGGTTTCCTGTATCACCTGCGGTGAGTACGATGACGGAAGCGGATATGGTTTCATGGTCTATCTGAACGGCGATACGGAAAACGGTATCGTAATCGCAGAGTATGACGATGCAGAAAAGTTCCATGCCGTCAGATCGGATTTTTCCAGATGGCTGCATGAGAATATCGACGCAGTGTTTGAATTTCCGGAATGAGTACAGACTTTGAAAAAGGCTTGCGAAAAACCATTGATCTGTCGGTCAAAAGCAAGGAACTGACAGCCGATGTCCTGAAATCAGCCATGCAGGATTTTCTTTCAGGAAAATCCAGACGAAAAGGCAGAGTGTCCATGAAACAGCTGTCGGAACATTCCGGCAAGCTGGAAAACGTGGAGATCAAGGGTATCGGGGATTTTCTGAGTGTAGCAAAGAAATATGACATTGACTATGCCGTCAAGAAAGAACCGGATAGTGATACCTATCACGTTTTCTTTCAGGCAGGTAAAATGGAAGATTTCAAGAGGGCTTTTCAGGAGTTCGCCAGCGAAAAACAAGGCGAACTGACGAAACCCCGTGCGGAGATCACCCGACAGCAGATCAAAGATATGGCAAAACAGATTGCCCATGAACTGAAGAAGAAAGAAAAGGTTCGTGAGAAGTCCAAGGAAATGACGCATTAGGAGGTTGAGAATGGATGCCAAAAAAGTAAAGAAACTCGTTCTCAATAACCTCGCCTATGTCATTTTCGGCTATGCCGGTAACATCATCAGCTTTTCGTTCCGAACGGCTGAGGGTAAGGACGTTTCGGAAAAGATACTCCCTGCCCTGAACAATCTCGGCACGGCGTTTGCCCATATCATTCCGTCTTTTCACCCGATCGATCTGCTGGTTGGTGTTGCAGTTGGAGTTGCCATGAAATTCATCATGAAAATGCGTGCAGCCAACAAGAAGAAGTTCCGGCAAGGAACGGAATACGGCTCTGCGGTATGGGGTATGGAAAAGGACATCGAGCCATATATGGACTGTAAAGACAAGGACAACAACGTCATTCTCACACAGACCGAAGGCTTGACCATGGGAAAGCCGTCCAGCCCGAAGTACGCCAGAAATAAGAACATCCTGGTCATCGGCGGTTCTGGTTCCGGTAAAACGAGATTCTTCGTGAAACCAAATCTCATGCAGATGCACAGTTCCTACATCGTTACAGACCCGAAAGGGACAGTACTGATCGAATGCGGAAAGATGCTGGAACGAGGCAGACCGGTCAGAGATGAGAAAGGTAATGTTTCCTATCAGCCGTATCGGATCAAGGTATTCAATACCATCGATTTCGGCAAGTCCATGCACTACAATCCTTTTGCCTACATCTCCAAAAAGAACAGAGAAAAGGACATTCTGAAATTTGTGGACGTTCTCATCAAGAATACACAATCAAGTCAACAAAACGGCGGTGATGATTTCTGGGTAAAGGCAGAGAAACTGCTATATACCGCATATATCGCCATGATCTTTACGATCAATCCGCCGGAAGAGCAGAATTTTGAAACGCTGATCGAGATGATCAATTCTTCGGAATGCCGTGAGGACGATGAAACGTTCCAGAACGCCATTGACCGATTGTTCGCATTTATCGAATGCTGGATCAACGATGATTTTCCAAATGACATGGAGATCAGCGATGAATTCAAGGAGATGAAAGCCAATCAGCCGAATGAAGAGCAGAAACGACTGGGAGCGTTTGCCTGCAAGCAGTATCACGCTTACAAACTTGCCGCAGGAAAAACTGCAAAGTCGATACTAATCTCCTGTTCTACCCGCTTAGCTCCTTTTGCCATCGATGAGGTCTTAGAGATCACAAGCTATGACGAACTGGGACTGGATAAGCTGGGCGATGAACTGTCGGCACTCTTTGTCATCATCTCAGATACCGATGCAACCTTCAATTTTCTGGTTGCGATCATGTATTCCCAGCTGTTCAATCTTCTGTGTACCAAGGCAGACAATGCAGAGGGCGGAAAGCTGAAATATCATGTACGTTGTCTGCTCGATGAGTTTGCAAACATCGGTGAAATTCCGCAGTTTGAAAAGCTGATTGCAACGATCCGAAGCCGTGAAATATCTGCAAGTATCATCTTGCAGGCAAAGAGCCAGCTGAAAGCGATCTACAAGGACAATGCGGATACCATTGAGGGCAACTGCGATACCACGCTGTTTCTCGGCGGCAAGGAGAAATCCACCTTAAAAGAGATTTCCGAAAGCCTGGGAAAAGAAACGATCGACAGCTTCAATACATCCAATACGAGAGGTCAGTCCGAAAGCTATGGTATGAACTATCAGAAGCTTGGCAAGGAACTGAAATCGCAGGACGAATTAGCCGTTATGGACGGCGGTAAATGTATCTTACAGCTGAGAGGTGTCCGTCCGTTCTTCTCAGATAAGTTTGATATTACGAAACATAAGCAC
>ENA-USUG01002792-USUG01002792.1-human-gut-metagenome-genome-assembly--contig:-NODE-2792-length-25418-cov-11.041198_pt1 | contig 25418 bp, 19 predicted proteins | sample MGYA00250059_ERZ773394 | MGnify/ENA primary metagenome ERZ773394 (study PRJEB29103, sample SAMN06111957) | human gut metagenome | biome: human gut; feature: ankylosing spondylitis patient; material... | reverse complement strand
CCGAAGAAAGCATATTCCGATTACGAATACGGCAAGGACTTCGACGCCTACAACGACTTAAAGCACAAGCTCGTAGAGCGCGGAATCCCCGAAGAACAGATTGCCTTTATCCACGATGCGAACACGGACAAGCAAAAGCAAGACCTTTTCGATAAGGTAAACGCAGGCACAATCCGCGTTCTTATCGGCAGCACCGAGAAGTGCGGCGCGGGAACGAACGTACAAAAGCGGCTCGTGGCTCTGCATCATTTGGACGCGCCTTACCGTCCGCGAGACTTTACGCAACGCGACGGGCGCGGTATCAGGCAAGGCAATATGAATAAGAGCGTCCGCATTTACACCTACGCGACGGAGCGTACCTTCGACAGCTATTCCTATCAGATTCTCGAAAACAAACAGCGTTTCATTTCGCAGATTGAAAAGGGAGATATGACGGTGAGAGAAGCCGACGACATCGACGAAACAACTTTGTCGTATGCCGAAATCAAGGCAATCACTTCGGCAAACCCGAAGATTAAGCGAAAAATGGAACTCGATATGGAAATGGCAAGATTGCGCGATTTAGAGAGCCGATACAAAAAAGAGTTGTACGCATTGCAGGACAGAATCCGCAAAGAGTTTCCCGAACAAATCCAAAGACAGGAACTGTATCTTGAAAGGGTACGTAAAGACGTCGAACTGATCCGGGCAAACTACAAGCCCGATACGTTTGAGATAAACGTCGGCGGAACGGTGTATTCGGAAAGCGTGGAAAACGGAAAAAAGAACGGCGGACTTGCCCTTATGGACGCATTGTTCCATAACAAGACGGATACGGTCGTGGCGGAGTATTGCGGTTTCAAAATCAGTCTGAACCCGTTGGAACTTTTAACGAACGAGCGCAGCATTACGCTTTCGGGCGCAGGACAGTACCGAATGGACATCGGCGAAAGCGCAAGCGGTAATCTGACGCGTTTGGAGAACTTCGTAAAAGAGTTTGCGGAGCGAGAGGAAAGAGCGGTAAAGCGTTTGGAAGCCACAAAAGCCGATTTTGAAGTAGCCAAAGAGCAGGTAACCGTGCCGTTCGAGCATAAAGACAAGATTATTCAGCTCAACGAGGAACTGTCCGAGCTTAACGCCGAACTTGACCTGAACAAGCGCGACGAGGTAGTTATCGACGACGGAGAAGAAAACGAACAAGCGGAAACGGGCGATAATTATACGGCGTTGCCGCAAATACGGGAACAGCCGACCGCTCCCGCAAAGAAAATCAAAAAAAGGAGAGCAAAAATGACAGAAAGCCTTTATAGGCAATACAAGCAAATAGAAAATCAGAACCCCGAATCGCTCGTGTTCTCCGTAAAGAACGGAGAGTACACCTGTTTCGGTAAAACGGCGGAAGAAATCATCGTTCTTTCGGATATGTCGCCCGATTATTTCAAGGCGGAAAACGGAGAAGTCAAAATGCTGACGATCAGCGAAAAAGACTTTCAGGACTTTGCGAACGTTCTTACGGACGCAGGGTTTAAGATTTCGCTTTTCGACGAACCGGAAGAAGAAAAAGCGTTTATCGACGAAACCGACAAAGTCGCGGAAATGCAGGTGGATTTACTTCCCGATTATACCGTAACGGGCGAACAAATGCACGAATACGGTTACACTTGGGACGGTATGCTGCCCGTAAGAGTCAGAACGGCGAGAGTATTATACGCCGCAGGCGTGGAACTCCATAAACTCAATCGAAACGATACCGACAGTTTGGTAGAGGACGATAAGTTTGAAGATACGGACAGTCTTTACGGGGTGGAAAAACCTGATTGGGAAGAATTTATTTCTTCCGAAAAAGGCAAAGCGTATCTGACCGCTTGGCGCAGCGTTGTGGAAAGCGCAGGCGTCGTTATCAATGAAGAGATGAGTTATGTGGACGCAGGATATGCCGATCCGATCTCCGACCGTTTTTACGAGGAACGAAAAGCAATCGAAAAAGCGTTGCACGGGGAGCTTGCGCCGAGCGAAGAAGCAAAGCCGTTTATCAAACCTTTGCTTGAATGCTATCACAAGCGTTTCCCTCTCGACCTTCTCTACGAACACTACGGTTGGGACAATGAAAGCGTTTATACCGCATTGGCGGAGAATATCAGCGATCCGAAACTGAACGAATATGCCGTCGATACCGTAAACGACATCAATTTCGACGAGTTTATGGACGAAAAGCTGGAAGAAATCCATTGGCTAAGTAGGCTCGGCGACGAGGAAGATAAGTTTGAAGATATTGTCTGCGACTTAAAGCCTGAGTTCGAGGATTCGTATTTCAACAAGAGCGACGAGAATTATCCGTATGACGAATGGTATGACGATTTTGCGGAAGAAAAACTCAAACCGTATCTCGAAGAAAAGTTGCAAAAGTCTGGCTATAAGCCGATAAACGGCATATTACAAGAGGAATCGCAAAGCTATTCGGAACGCGTTAGGGAAAGCGTGGAAAAGGAATTCGACGAGTTCAAGGCGAGCGTTACGGCAAAGCCTGCCGAAGATATTTTCTATCACAATTACGAGATTCACATTAAGACAGAGCTTATGGAAACAATCGACTCTTACGATTTCGACGAAGAATATTTCCGCGCTCTGTATGAGGAAGTCGATCACGGCGGCATACTGCAAAACCTATACGACGATTTCATCGGTTCGGAATATGCGAGCGTGAACACGGGCGAAGATACGGTAGATTTTATTCGCGGGTACTGCGATCATTATCATTCCGACGTGATAAGCGAGTTTCTCGCAAAGGACAATACCGTTTACTTTGGTAAAGACGAGGAAGATACGGCGTTCTATTATTTCAAAGATAAGTTGAGCGTAGATACGCTTGCAAGGATTCAGGAACAGGCAGACGAGTATATCGTTGCCGCGCCCGTTTGCTATATGGCAACGGACTCTCTCGAAGAAAAGAACGTCACGTTTTTGAAACTTGAAAGGGATATTGACGAACCCGCATTGAACTTGGGCGATGACGCGGCAAGGTTTGCAATGAAAGCGGCGTATAACCGAAAGCTTCCTCTCGAAGCGACGGGGATAAACCGAAATTGCAGATTGGACGTCGAAAAGGGTATCGGCGAGAATTTCGACGGGTTACACCTGAACACCGACTTTATCAAAGACCTGTTTGCCCTTTACGGCGAAGAGCGTATGAATTACGTTCTTGCAAACACCGTGCAAGAGTTGGACTATGACGGCAGATTCAGCCCGGACAATAAAGCGTGGGCAAAAACATTTACCGTGAATAACAGTAAAGATGACCGCAGGCTATTTACCGTTCAGTCGCACCCTGCGGTAGTGGACGGGTTTATCTCGTCCTATCGTAAATACGTGAAAACGTTCAAAGAACAATTAGACAAGGAGGACAAAGAAGAATTGGACAATCAAAGCACGCAGGACTACACGAAAGTAACCGCAAGGGGCGATAAGGTAGTCAATATGAAAAAGGACGGCAATGGCAGAGATATTGCCATTATCGACCGAACGGAAAGAGCGAACAAAGACTTTGTCGTTGCAATCGGCTATCACACGGAAACGGGCGATTGGGAGCAAGGCAGGTACGGTTTCGATACGCTCCAAAAAGCCGAACAATGGCGCGAAGCGGAATACGGCGCAGGAAAGCAAAATCAGAACGAAATACGCTATCTGAAAGTCAGGGTTGCGACGGACGCACTGATTAAGCAGTATCCGACGAGCAGTCTGTTCAGGATGCCGACGAGCGGAGAGTATGCGGGATACGCCTACTATATTTTCAACGACAAAATCAAACAGTCACGTCAGATTACGGATTTAAGAAGCGACAGCCGTGAACTTTGCTATGAGCTTTCGGTGCGTCCCGAACAGGAAATCGAACTTCGCAAGAAGGGCGACGACGAGGACAGAATCGTGCTTACCGCCGAACAGTTTGTAAAAGCGGTGGACGGCACGGCAAACAAGGACTACGAAACGCAGGGCAACACCGATAAAAAGTGGCTTAATACGAGCGTTCCGCAGGAAGCATTCAGAAAAGAATACGATAACAGCGTACTGTTCGTAATGCCGAACAAAGAGGACTTCGGCGGACTTTCCTACTTCATTCCGAGCGGATTTATCGGAGAAGATAAGGCAAGCAACGACGGACGTATTCTCATTCGTTTGCCCGAAGATTTTACCGTAAAGGCGCAAAGCCGTGACGGGGACAGAAAAGAAGAATTTACCGCATACGACTTCAATCAGATCTGCCACAATACGACCGCTGACGATTACAAATTCCAAAAGCGTGAAAACGCGCAGGAAGGCGGTACTTCGGGAGAATGGAACTACGTTTCCGTTCCCGAAAAGTCAAAAATCGCGGAGTACGAAGAAAGCACGCTTTTCAGAATGCCTGACGGCGAGTATCAGGATTTCTGCTATTACATTTCGAACAAATGCGTCAAGGAGAACGAAGAGAAGGGCACGATCCGTTTGAGTTTGCATAACGACTTTACCGTACGCCTTGCAAACAACAAGGGCGAAGAAAAAGTAACGGTGGAGCTGAACGCGAAAGAGTTTGTCGAAGCGGTCAAAGGCAAAGACGCAAGCGCATACGGCGCGGAATACAAAAAGCCGAGCGAAGAACAAAAATCTGCGTTTGCAGAGCGTGAAAAGACTTTGCGCGACTGCGTTCCCGACGAGATGAAAGCCCGCCCGAATTGGGTGGCAGTCAAGACTTGGTGGAACGAGGCAAAAGGCAGAGTGGAAAAACGCCCGATAAACTGTAATACGGGCGATTACGCCGAAAGCGACAACCCCGCAACGTGGACGAGCTTTGAAAACGCATTGAAGTACGCAAGGGAGAACGGCGCAACGACCGTTGCTTACGCTTTGGACGGTAAGGACAAGATTGCCTGTATCGACCTTGACCATTGCTACCGCGAGGGAGAACAGCCGTCGGCGTTCGTGGATGAGATTCTTTCCAAATGCGGTAAGACCTACGTTGAACTCTCGTTAAGCGGCAACGGGCTACATATTTTCGGAAAAACGGAAGGTATGGACTTGCGTTCATTCTCTCGTGACGGCGATTTGGAATTTTACCAGAAAGAGCATTTTATCGCTATGACGGGTAAGGGCGCGGGATATTCCCGACTCGAAAGTTTCGACCGACCGGAAATGAAAGAGATTCTTTCCCGAAAATGCGAGAAGCGTACCGAATGGAAAGGCACGGGAAAAGGCGTATCCGGACTTTCTACCATGTCGGACAAAGACGTAGTGGAAAAGGCAAGCACGGCGAAAAACGGCGAAAAGTTCAAGGCGTTGTATTCGGGTGTGGACTTGCAGAACAACCATTCCAATTCGGATATGTCGCTTATGAATCTTCTTGCTTATTGGTGCAACGGCGACAAGGAACAGATGCTTCGTATCTTCGCAACGAGCGGCTTATTCAGACAGAACAAGTCTGCCGATTATTACGAGATTACGGCAATCAAAGCGATACGCGATTTGCCCGTCCGACCGACTTATACGCCTACTCCGCCTAAAAGTTCAGGCGGAAACGGAAAGAGATGACGGGGCTTTATCACGGCGACTGTCTGAACGTAATGAAAGACCTTCCCGAAAGAAGCGTTGACCTGATTTTGTGCGATCTTCCGTATGCCTGCGGAAAGACGAAACATAAATGGGACAAAGAGATTGACCTTACGGCGCTTTGGAAAGCGTACAACCGCTTGCTGAAACCGGACGGAATCGTCTGCTTATTCGGGAATGAGCCTTTCACGAGTAAATTGATTCAAAGTAATACGGAACTGTTTCGCTACAAACTGATATGGGAAAAAGAAAGCCCTACGGGATTTTTGAATTGCAACTATAAGCCGCTCTCCCTGTTTGAAGATATTGTTGTTTTCAGCAGGGGGACGGTGGGAAGTAAGAGCAAATTGCCGATACGGTATTACCCGCAAGGACTTATTCAAAAAGAGCAGATAAAGCGAAACAGACCGAACTCGACGTGGCGACGGGACAAAGGATACGGTGGAAACAATAAACTCAATTCCGATACGGAATACGTCACGCATTATGCGAATTACCCGACGGATATATTGAAGTTTTCAAGAGATAAGAACGCCGTGCATCCGACGCAGAAACCCGTCGCGCTTCTCGAATACCTGATTAAAACCTATACGAAAGAAAACGAAGTCGTAATGGATAACTGTATGGGTTCGGGAAGTTCAGGCGTGGCTTGCAGAAATACAGGCAGGCAGTTTATCGGAATCGAAGCAGACGATTATTATTTTCAATCGGCAAAAGCACGGATAGAAACGGATTAAAAGGAGGATGAAAGTTGAAGAAAAAACATATCAGAGATACCCCTGAAATCGTAATTCCGAAAGGATACGGGATAGACGACCTTTTGGACTTTGACGATGAGGGATACGAAAACGGCGAGCCTGTACTTGTGGAGGAGGTGAAAGTGACTTTTGAGCGAGAATGAAACGAAAAGCAGCGCGTATGAAAAATTAACGCCGCAGAGAAAACAGCTCGTCGATCAGGTTCTTGCAAACCTCGAAAAAGGCAACCTATTCTGGACGCAGGGGTGGGTTGCCGCAGGCGCGCCGGAATCTGCGGTAACGGGCAAGAAATACAGAGGGATAAACAATCTGTATCTTTCCCTTGTCGCAATGGCGGAAAACTACGGGGATAACCGATGGGCGACTTTTCGGCAGATGGAAGAAAAGGGGTGGACGTTCAAAAAGGACGAAGAAGGTCATACGCTCGGCAAGGGGAAAAGCGTATCCGTCGAATACTACGAAATGCGCGATAAGGAAACCAAACGCCGCTTTGACAGAAGCGTTCTGGACGGTATGACCTTTGACGAGCAACGCGAGTACATGGATAAGAACGTGTATTGGCTCAGGAAGTTTTACCGCGTGTTCAACTGTTCGTTAATGGACGGCGTACCTGCAAAGGAAATGCCGATGATCGACGTCAACGACCGCATCGAAAAAGCGGAAGCGATCCTCGATTATTGGAACGCGAACGAATCGAAAATCGTGTACGGCGGCAGTCAGGCGTTTTACCGTCCGAGTACGGACGCAGTGCATTTGCCCGAACGTGAAAAGTTCAAGTCAACGCAATCGTTCTATGATACGGCGTTTCACGAAATCGGACACAGCACGGGACACGAAAGCCGCCTCAACCGTGATTTATCGGGTGGGTTCGGCAGTCAAAGCTATGCGATGGAAGAACTCCGGGCAGAGATTGCTTCTATCTTTATGGCGCAGGATCTCGGAATAGAGCCGAGCGAAGATAGATTGCAGAATAACGCGGCATACATACAGTCGTGGAAAGACGAAATCAAGGAAAATCCGAACGCACTGTTTACGGCAATCGCCGATGCAGACAAAATCGCGAGGTATGTTTCAAGCAAAGAGCAGGCGTACAGGCAGACCAAAGACGTCGAATATTACGCGATCGTGGAAGAAACGAACGCTTATTCGGAGCAGGTTTACAGGTGTTACATCTGCGATGAAGAGGGCAAGGTAAAACCGCTTATCAACTACGGCTTTGCCGACAGGGACGCGCTTGAAAAAGAACTCGACAAAATCAAAGAACTTGACCTTTGGAAAGATAAGACCTTTGAAGAAGTCGGAATAGAAGCACTGAAAGCCAAAAGCGAAGAAAAAGAAAAAGCGGACAAGGTGGAACAGGAGAAGTCAACGGAATATATCAGACCTTCCGAACTTGTAGCGGCGGAAGTTGCGGCGAAAGCCTTGCCCGTCAGTATGGACGGCAGAGGGTTGGAAAGTCTTACCCGCATGAGCGACCGCGAAACGCTTTCGCGAGCGGAAACCTATTACGGGAAAGACGGCAAATTCTCCGACTTGTATCACGGTAAGAACGTCCTCAAAAGCGAAGAAGAAAGCGAATACGGACTGATGGTACGGCTTGCGATGTTCTGCGGCGGCGATCAAGATAGGCTCTTGCGAGTGTTCCGTTCATCGGGGCAATATCGTGAGGAAAAGCCGAACGCTTATTATGAGAAAATGGCGGAAAACAGTCTGAAATTCATCAGCGACACAAAGCGTTCTTTTGCACCGATGGGCGAGCAGAGCGGATTTTCCAAGGGCAAAGTCGGCATCAATTCAAAGAGGTAACCAAATGAAGTAGCAGAAATGATAAGACGGTTTTTTATAGCGATAAACGTAATTCTTTTTCTTCTGTCGCTGTTCTTTCTGATTAAGACGGCGACGGACAAAAAGGAAATCAACCGTTATTACGGAGAAAAATTTTCGTATACCGAAACGGCGGGCGGCGAAGTCGAGCTTGAGATGTCAGACGGAGAAACCGTGCGATTGCGCTTTGATAAAGAAGCGGTAAAAGCGGAGCAATCGTACAGAGTAAAGGACAGAGCCGGGCAGATATATCTGACAGCGTTCATATATTCCTACGCACAGGAAAAGGAAATACATATCGAGAGAAAATTTACGGATATGCTCGGAGAACTCCGTTTGCACAACGCGCTCTATGCGGTCGGATACAAGAGAGAACAGACCGCAGACGCGGACTTGGATTTCACCTCGGACAAGCGGTGGTACGTCAATTTTATAAGCACAATATTTTAAGAAAAAAGGAGACGAAAAATGAAAGAAAGAAATTTCAGATTCAGAAAAAGTTTTGCGGAAGTCATCAGGGTGATGGACGACAAACAGGCAGGCAAATTCATCAAAGCGGTATGCGATTACGTTTTTGACGGAAGAGGTTACGACGGAAACGACACGGCGATCAAGACGGCGTTCACGCTTGTAAAGGTTACGTTGGACGCCGAGAAAGCGGACAGAGAGAACGGCAAACGCGGCGGCAAATTGAGCGCGGAAATGCGCAGAGCAAAGCAGAACGAACCCTCTATTGCAAGAGTAATCGCCGGCGGCGTTATGGCGGGCGAGATGCTGAAAAGTATCCTTGAAAGTCAGAACGAACAGTCGGACGAGGATGATGAACCCACTGAAAATAACTTTGGCAAAGGGGGCTTTTGAGAAGCAGGATAAGGTTTTCCCAAACTATCGGGAAAACGATATGAAGAACAAGTCGGAAACCGACTTTTCAGAAAGGAGGCTGAAATGGGCAGAAAAATAAAATTCGATAAGAACTGCGGCAGTAAATTCATCACGATCGACGACGAGAAGAAGTGGGAATTGATCCGCGAAATTGCAACGGTAAAAAGATACGAGAGCAGCTTCAATGCGATCGTCAACGACGCGCTTGCGTTCGGACTTCCCGAACTTCATAAAAGGTTGTTCGACAAGGTACAGCTTGACGGCGAAGAAAAAGCCGTGAGCGTTCCGAAAGAATACAGCGTGGACGCGTTCTATTTTGAGCTGATACGTCTGATGAAAGAAATCATCGCAAACCAAGTGGTGGAGAAACGACTGATATGCTCCATCTTCAATCTTCTCTCGTTATGGGCGGACGGAACGCGATCGGGCGAAAATTTCAGGAAAGGGTTTCTGAAAGACACGCCGGACTTCATCGTGAAAGACGAAGCAAGACTATTGAAAGAAGCGGGGAGGTAAACGACAATCAGCAATCAACCGGTCGTACTGAATATACAATACACGCCGTACCGCTTGCCGAAGAACGCGAGCGGACTTGAAAGAGCGGCGCACGAAGCGGAGCGCGGATTTTACGATATGACGGGCGGCAAAAACGTCTATGACTATATCACGACGGAAGGAAAAATCACGGGTAAGAAAACGGGGCAAATCACCGCGCTCGAATACCTGCAAAAATCCACGGGCGTGTTCAACGGCGACGGAATGATTTCCGCGGAGCAAGTGGAAGAAATGAAAGCGCGGCTGAAAAAGAACGAGGGAAATATCTATCACGGATTTATCTCTCTGAATGAGGAACAATCGTACAAGATCGACACGCCCGAAAAGTGTATCGGACTAATCAAAAACACGTTCGGTCAGTTTTTGGAGGACGCGAAATTCAACAGGAAGAACATCGACCTGATGTGCGCGTTGCACCTCGACAAGCCGCATCATCTGCATATCCACTTTGTCTTTTGGGAGAAAGAACCGACGTATAAAACCCAAAAAGGCACGTTCGGCTATCGTAGAAAAGGCAAGATAGATATGACGGCAATCAATAACTTATTCGTCCGAATCGGACTGTACATAGACAGCGACAGGGACAAGCTCTATAAAACGCGGGTGGAGGCGATCAGAACGCTTCGGGGTATGACTTCCGTCAAAGCGGCGATGGGAAGCAGCGACGAGATAAGAAAGGAGATTTTGTCGCTTGCAAAGGACTTGCCGAAAACAGGCAGGCTCTCCTACGGTAGCAAGGATATGGAAGCATACGTTGGGAGGGTAGATAAAATAGTCGATATGCTCATCGGCTATCAGGGACAAGCGCGGAAAGCGAACGCCCGGTTTTACAGAGAACTCGAAAGAAAGGAACGGGCAATCAAGAATATTTGCGGGATGCCCTATGCGCTCGCAAGGAAGAACATAGGGCTTGAAGAAATGGAACGGGACTTGCCGAAGTACCATAACAGGATTGACGAGAGTAAACTCACGATCATTCAGGATATAGAAGCCGACTATAAGAGGCGGCAAGGAAACCTCGTTCTCAAACTCGCAAAATTCATAAAACCCGAAATCTACGAAAAACCGAGATTCGGCAAGCTGAAACCGAGCGATACGAACCACAAACGCCGACTTGCGATGTCCCGCCGTAAAATCAAATCTCCGTTCGGAAAATTCCTGCGCTCTTTCGGAGAGGACAGCGAACTGTTGGAACGTGATTTTTCCCGCAGGTTGCAGGAAGTCGAAGAAGAAATGGAGAAAAAGCGCAAACGGGAAAACGGAGAAAGACAGGAGGTGAACAGTAAGGATTGAACAGAAAAGAAGGAACAAAACACAGAAAGAGAAAATCGAACAAACTCAAAATCTTATTTTGGGCGATTCTGTTCGCGTTTGTATCCGTACTCATTCTGTATCTGTTTTCGCTCGGCGGTGAGAACGGGATAGCTGAAATCCTGAATATGCGGGATTATTGGTTGTCCGTCGGCGTTGCGAACGGACTGATACTCATCGGGTATCTGATGATGTATCGAGTGGACGCGCAGAATATCGCCTTGAACGAAAACGACCTTGAAGATACGGAGTGGCTGTCGGTCAAACGCCTGAAAAAATTAAAAGAATTTCAGGTGTACGACTATAAAGCGGCGGACAGCAAGCAGGACGGAATCGTCATCGGCGCGGAGAAAAAGGGCGGAAACGTTGAAGTGATAACGACAAGTCAGTTGCACGCGCTCATCGTCGGTACGACGGGTAGCGGTAAACCAACGGGCTTCGTCGATCAGAATATAGCGGTTTTGGGGAAAAGCATAGGAACAGGCAGACTGTTTTGCCGACGGTCATTTTTTAAAAGACGGAAAATATTGTCAATCTTTTCCGGACTTCCGCAGCAACAGAATCTGAAGAAATTGAAAAAATAAAAATTTTTTATTTATACCGTTTGATATAAATATATTTTCGCCTTTCGTTTCTCTGAGACTGTCAGCTTTAGTCCCATCTCAATAATCTCAGAGCCGCTTATTGTAAACTCACCGCCATCCAAATCCGTAAACTTATAATTACTTTCCTTATCAATACCTTTTAATTCAAATATCGCTGTTTCGTATGGTGAATGTTCACGGCGAAATACCTCGATAATCCCATCTCCGCATGAGGGACGGTTAAACTGCATTGCACACCAAACGTCAAGTTTATCTGTGACCTCGGTAAGCGGATAGAAATCCTCCGAAAAATACGGACGAACCTTTAAATATTCCTCGGTGTATCTTTTGACGAAATCAACCTTTTCCACGGTATCGCTAAAGGTTTCTTTCTCCGAAAAAGTGTAGTTGCACACAAGAGCCGCCGCATATGCGCTTCTTATGCGGTATTCATCATAGTCTCTGCCGCTGCCCGTACCCGAATACGGCATCCATAGATTAAAGCTTTGATTATGGCACTGCGAGCCTTCAATATCATAGTTTGCGGGGCATTGTAAGTCGCTCCTCCACAGCGGAATGCTGCGACGCAAGGTCTCTATATCTATTCTTCTGCCGCCCGACGCGCAGTTGTCAATAATCAGTTTCGGAAAATTTTGAAGCAATGCGTCCCAAAGGCGATACATCCCGTTAATGTGCTTAATTTCGGTGATTCCCCTTCGATCGGGATCATCGTTTTTGCGCCAATAATCCAAAGGCGAAAAATTGAAATCCTGTCTGTAACAGTCGATATGAAGCTCTTCAATAAGTTCGGAAAGCGTTTTAAAGCAGTATTCCCATGCTTCGGGATTGCCTAAATTCAAAAGGCGGTTATCGTCATAAGTATTATTGCCAGACAGGAAATATTCGGGATGCGCGATTGCTGTCGGAGTGGTTCGGATAACCCGTTCCGGCTCAAACCATAGCAAAAACTTCATTCCGGCGTCGTGAACCGCCTTTGATACATCTTTCAGCCCCTGCGGGTGCACAAGCGGGCTGACACGCCAGTCGCCGGTGTGACAGCCCCAGTCGCCCTCAAACTCGTCGGGAGAGGGTTTGGTATCAATACCGTACCAGCCTGCGTCCATCCAGATGTATTCAAACGGCAGAGCGTTCTTTTTAATGGTCTCAATTCTGTTAAGAACCGACTGCGTTTTCATTCCTCCCCAAATTCCCGCGCAGAGGGGGCCGTACTGGTCTCTCTCATCTTTGCCTATCGGTGAAAAGCTTTCTTTAACAAGTCTTCTCCATTTGTTTTGAGAATCCGCCACATCACCCTGATACGGCATTATAACTACAGACGAGGTTCTGATTTTTTCACCCGGCATCAGTCTGAAAAAGGTATCCTCGATTTTGGATTGAAAGGTTACGCTGTCGTTCGATCTGCTGATTTGGCATTTCCACTGGCCTGTCCAACCGATCGCAAAAATATATCCCTCGCCGTCCTTGTGAACATTGAAGAACGGCGCTCTTTCTTCGCTTGAACGGCCGCCCGAAGCGGAATATACCTTCGTATCTCCGGGGAATATATGATTAATTCTGTTGTTATCGCGAATAGTATCAATATCGCAGCTAAACTCCGACTTACTCCATACAGAGCCGATAGGGGCGTAAACTTTTGTGGCGGTTTTTGTATCGGGGAAATACGCCACCCATTTTCTGTTTTCCTCATGTTTTAGAGGCAAGGTGCAGTCGCAATCCCATAATTCGGAAATAATGTCACTCGGCTTATCAGAGATGTTCTCTATGTAGTTCATCCATTCGTAAGCGCCGTATTTATCGTATTTTTTTGCAATGTTGGTTATTTTCAGTCCGCCGTTAAAATGATAAACTGTGGATATTTCATTTTCGTTGCATTTCACTTCAGATTTGAAATCCAAATCCCACGCATTTTCTCCATTTAATTTGAATGAAAATCTTTTGTTGTCTTTTAAAAAGTTCATAAAATTTCCTCCATTCCTTATATAAACATAATTGTTCCAACAAAACATAACACCACACTGATAATCAGCTTTCGGGAAAGCTTCTCTTTGAATAATAGTGCACCTATTAGTGTGGAAAAAACTATACTCCCTCCTGTGATAAACGGATATAGTACAGTTGCCGGCAGAGATTTTGCTCCGTAAAGTTGTAAGAAATACGAAGTTCCACCGATAACAGCCGATAAAATAATTACAATCAATGCTTTTGAGAAGTTGTTTTTTTCACTCCTCTGTCCCTTTCTGTTTTTAAAAGTTAAAAACAGAAAGCCGGAAATAAAAAACTTAAATACTCCACCCAGTATAATGAACTCAATCGTGCTTACACATTGATAATTTCTTTCAATCTGATGCATTTTGGATATAATGCTGACCAGTCCGTTTACGACAAACACTGCTAAGCACATACATATTTGTTTTACATTTATTTTTTCACCGATGAAATTCGAAAGGAAAATTCCGCCTATGATTACAATAAGACCTATGGCTCTGACTGCACTAAACGATTCATTCAAAAACACCAATCCCCATATATATGGTAATACCATACCGCCTGTCATTAAAAATAAGCTGTAAATTGCCGTAGAACCCTGCTTTAAAATACGAAAACCTATAATATTATAAGTCATCACAAAGGCACTCATAAGCATAGCCGTAAATGCAGAGTAAGGTGAAAAGGATAGCTTGAACTTATTAACGGCGAAAAAAATAATTGCTGTTGCTAACCCTAAAACCGAATTGAAAAACAAGGATGTCTCAGGTGATGTTCCTCTCAATTTTTGGTATATCTTGTTCATCGCAAAGTCCATTGCCAAAAGCAAGGCTGCCGATGTCAACATCATGTATTGCAATATTCAACCTCCTAACCCTTCGAACTGTTTTACATTATATCACAAAATATTCGATATTTATATTGACTTTTCACCTGAAAATATGTTATAATCACCATAAATGCAATTTCGTATCTAAGAGGTGTTAAAATGTTTTCCCAAAAAAACTTCTTCAAAGCGATACATCCGTTTGAAGTCAAATCATCGTACATAGAATTAGATTCACATTCTCCAGAAAATGTGTTTGACTCACATATTCACAACGAATGTGAGATTTATATTAATTTAAGCGGTGATGTTTCATTTGTTGTGGAAAACAATATATATCCAATCACTCCCGGCAGTATAATCATAACCCGTCCCTTTGAATATCATCATTGCGTATATCACAGTAATAAACTCCATAAACATTTCTGGTTTCTATTCTCTGCTACCGGCAATGAATATCTTTTTGACAAGTTTTACAACAGAAAGGTCGGCGAGAACAATCTGTTGATGCTTGAAAAAGACAAAACCGAAGAACTGATTTCCGCATGTGAAAAAATGACAAATGGTGTGAAGTCTGAGTTTGAGAAATACTTCAACTTCTTTAAGATAATAAACCTGATTCATGACGCCAGCGCACCTGACAGACCGGTCACATTATATCCCGATATTGTTGTAAATGCCATGGCATATATAAACGATAACTTGTCATATCCCATAAGCGTTAGCGAAATATCAAAAGAAGTAAATGTAAGCATCAATACCTTAGAGAGATACTTTATGCGATTTCTCAATGTATCTCCGACTGCATATATCAAAAAAAAGAGATTGTCAAATGCAGCAAGACTTCTGTCTGAGGGTTATAGCGTAACTGAAGCATCAGAAAAAAGCGGATTCCCCGATTATTCTGGATTTATAAGCTTATTCCGTAAAACATACGGTCAAACGCCGTATGCATACAAAAAAACTATCAAAAAGATCTTTCTCAACAACTGATTCTGTTTCCTAATTTTCAAACAAATGTCCCAACTCATCGGCAAAAACGGTCAAGGGCAACGACATCAATATACTCTCCCTTTGGAATATCCAGATAGAGCATATTCCCCCTGATACCACTGCTGACATCCACGATCTGCTCATAAACATCCTGCTTCCCGCACCTTTTGGCAAGAAAAGCCCCCAGAACAGAGTCGCCCTCGGATAAATTGGCACGAAGTATGATCTTGGCATTCTTTGCTTCTCCCGCAACTTTGACGAAAGGGAGATAAAGGAAGTCGCGGACGGCGACCTGATCGCTTGGGTGAAACCGAAAAAAGTGGAGTTTAAGGCAAACTCGTACACGGTGGACGGAACGCAAGCGGCGGTTTTCGCCATAGCGGATTATCCTTTGCGCGTAAAAAACGCTTGGGGCGCAGATTTGTATAATATTCCGAATACGAAAGTCGTTCTGCACGTTAAGCCCGTTGATAAGTTTAAGGCAATCAAACGTATCGACAAGTGTATCGGGGAAATGGAAACCAAACAGATTATGTCCGAAAAAGCGAGCGAAGCGAACAGCGCGGAAACCCACAGGGAAACGATGCACGCGCTTCTCGATAGTCTGCAAACGGAAAACGAATCGCTTTTGGACGTTACGCTGACCATTACGGCGTACAACTATCTTGACGACGAGAATTACAAGAAATCGGTGCGCAGAAATATTATGACGGGCAATTTCAAGCCGTCTAATCTTTACGGTTTACAGATAGAAGGGTTCAAATCGTCGGCAATCTCTCCCGTTTCCACCTTAAAAACATACGAGCGCGGGATCAACAGCTCCAGCTTGGCGGCGGTATTTCCGTTCGTGAGAACGTTCGTTATGGACGAGGGCGGCATTATGCTCGGAGAGAACAAAGCCAACGGCTATCCGTTCATCTTCAATATGTGGAAACGCGGCAACCTGTATCAGAACTCAAACGGTATGATTATCGGTAAGTCCGGTTCGGGCAAATCGTTCTTCTTAAAGTCGCTCATCGCAAACGAATGGGCGAACGATACGAGGGTAATCATTCTCGATCCCGAAGCCGAGTACCTGACCTTGACAAAAAATCTGTCGGGCAATCTGATAGACGTCGGCAACGCGAAAGAAGGCAGAATCAATCCTTTCCATATCTATAAGATACTGACGGAGGACGGAACGCCCGCCGAGCCTGCGGTTACGTTCAATACGCACCTGAAAATGCTTGAAAGTTTCTTCAAAATCGTTCTTGTGGGCGCGAGCGCGGACGTTATCGAACTCATCAATAATCTCGTCGTGGAAGCGTATGAGAGAAAAGGCATCACCGAAACGACCGACTGCACGAACTTCAAAGCAGAGGACTTTCCTTTGTTTTCCGACTTGCTTGCAGTATTGCAGGAGAAGAACAAGGAGGAAATGGACAATCTGACCTTGCGCGATATGCGCACGGCGGAACTGTACTTGCAGAAATTTGTAAACGGCAGATATTCGGACATTTGGAACGCGCCGTCCACGCTCGAAGTCAATGCAAACCTTATCGACTTCAATTTTCAGTCGCTTTTTGCAAATAAGAACAATACGGTGGCGAACGCGCAGATGTTGCTTGTTTTCCGTTTTATCGAACAGGAAGTCATCAATGCGAGAGAAGCGAACAAGAGCGGAAGAAACTTGCGGACGCTCATTATCGCCGACGAAGCGCACCTTTTCATCGACGCGAAATTTCCGATTGCTTTGGACTTTTTCTTTTCGATGAGTAAGCGTATCAGAAAATATAACGGAGGCTTCATTCCCGCCACGCAAAACATTGCGGACTGGAACGCAAACGAAGAACTCAGGAGCAAGACGAGCGCCATTCTCAAAAACTCGCAGTACACGTTTATTTTCAAATTAAGCGCGCCCGACATGAAAGACGTTTTGGACGTTTACAAGGCGGGCGACAGCTTCAACGGCGACGAGCAGAGAATGATTATATCGGCGGTTACGGGACAGGTGTTCTTTGTCGGCTCTACGGAACTTCGCACCTGCGTGAAAATCACGACGGGAGAATATATCAAGAGCCTGTTTGAGGAGAAAACGGGCGAAAATTATCAAAAAGGGGAGGTTAAATAAGTGGTAAAAACCAAACTGAAAGGCATAGCAAGGTGGCTGTGTCTTGCCGTATTCGCACTCTGTATCAGTCTGTGCTTGGCAATGGCGACGACAAACACGGCGTATGCGGCGACAACGCCGAAATATACCTTGGCGTATGACTATACGCACTATTACAACTATAACACGTCTAAATCGGCTGACGGTTCGGGAACGGGCGTTTTATCCGCAAGCGTAAAGGGCGACAACGGAAGTATGACGACCGTAAAATTCTATATTTACGGTTCTTCCACTTCGGGTACGGCGAATCTTACCAAAGGCGGAGCGATAGCAAGCAACTCGCTCACAATTACGCTTGACGCGTCGATACAAGGTTATTCGATGAGCGTAACCAACAGTTCGGGAACGACCGTAGGTTCTCAGTCGGGGAAAAATTATTCGCTATCGAATTTGTCGGACGGTACATATAATTTCACCTGTTCTTTGAGGGGTGCAGGATGGAATCCGAACGCACGAGCATACGCTTGGTACAGTATGGACGTTTCGTCCTCATTCGTCGTAGATACTACGGCTCCGACAATCAACGGCGCATCGACTTCTTCGACCGGGAAATATACAAACGCTTCCACATATATTTCCGTTTCCGATTCAGGGAGCGGTGCGGAAGCGCTTTATATGAAAGCGCCGGGCAGCAGTTACTATTCAAACGTAGGTACTTCCACAACGGTTTCATCGACCGCAACAAACGGGTTGTACTATTTCTACGCCAAGGATAAGGCGGGAAATACTTCAAGTACATATTATTTGTATCTCGACACATCAAAGCCCACGGGAACGATAAAGAACAGCAGCGGCACGGCAATATCGGGTTACACAAACGGCGCGTTTTCCTATACGGCAACGGATACGGGGAGCGGAGTGAGCTACCTGCAATATAAAAAACCGGGCAGTTCTTCGTGGTTGTCCTATACTTCGGGTACAACGATTGCTTCAACCGCAACGAACGGACAGTATCAGTTCAGGGCGGTAGATAAGGCGGGGAACGTTTCGGATACGCAAACGATCTACCTTGATTCCGCCGCGCCTACGGGAACGATAAAAAACAGTAGCGGTACGGCAATATCGGGTTACACGGGCGGTGCGTTTTCCTATGCGGCAACGGATACGGGGAGCGGAGTGAGTTACCTGCAATATAAAACGCCGGGCAGTTCTTCGTGGACGACTTATTCTTCGGGTACAACCATTTCCGCAAGCGCGACGAACGGTTTGTATCAGTTCAGAGCTGTGGACAATGCGGGAAACACTTCTGCGGTGAGTTCAATTTATCTCGATACGGCGATTCCGACGGGAAAAATTACCGACAGTAACGGAACGACGGTTACGACTACGACCAATAAAGCGTTCAAATATACGGCAAGCGACGGGTTGAGCGGAATCGCTTATATGCAGTACAAGAAGCCGAACAGTACGGTATGGGAAACTTATGCCGCAGGTACGCTGATTCAGACCACGGATACAAACGGTATTTACCGTTTTCGTGCGTTTGATAATGCGGGAAACGAATCCGAAACGGTTATGATTTGTCTTGATACCGTAAAACCGACGGGAACGCTATACGGCGGAACTTCGACGGTCGCAAGCGGCGGAAAAACCAATGCCAACTACGTTAAGTTTGTGCCGAGCGATTCAATGTCGGGAATCAAAAGCATTTACGTTCAAACACCTTCATCGTCGGGCTACGAATCCTATACGAGCGGAAGCCAGCTCGCAGAAGAAGGCACGTACAGTTTCTATTGTACGGATGCTGCGGGGAACTTCTCGATGATTTACACGGTTATTCTCGACAAGTCCGCGCCGATTCTCGGGTGCTTGCAGACGGAGTTTTATTCGACTTACGGACTCGGCTTTACCGTATCGGCAAGCGATGACAGCGGAAGCGTAAAGCTGTATTACAAAACGCCGTCAAGCAGCAGTTACGTACTCGCCGGAACGTCGTCCTATTCGACGACGCTTGAAAGCGAAAACGGAAAGTATTATTTCTACGCCGTTGACGATTTGGGAAACAGAAGTCAGACCTATTGGATTGACCTTCAAATCGTGTATCCCGATCCGACGGTAGAACAATCGGGAACGGACAATTCCGTTTGTATCACTTGGACGAACGGAAATAAGGCAACGCTGAACGGGAACGATTATACCAAAGGAACTTGGATCAAGACGGAAGGCAGTTATACCGTAACGGTAACGAACGAATACGGACTGTCCACGACAAAGACGTTTCCTATTACACACAATTATGTAATCGTTCAGATTGTAGAGCCGACCTGCACGACAAAGGGCTATTCGGTTTTTAAGTGTACGAGTTGCGGCGATGAGTACGAGGGGAACGTAAAACTTGCGTTCGGACATAACTACGACGTCGAAACGATAGAGGCAACCTGTACGACTTACGGTTGTATCAAGCATACCTGCCTGAATTGCGGCGATACTTACGAAACGGACGTTCGGACGGCGCTCGGTCATAAATATACCGAAACGACAAAGGAAGCGACCTGTACGGAGGACGGCGGACAGCTTCATACCTGTACCGTTTGCGGATACGAATATCTGACCGATACGGTAAAAGCGACAGGTCACGATTATACCACAAGAGTCGTGAGAGAACCGCATTGCGAAACGGAGGGAGAACGAATTTTCCATTGCGAGAAGTGCGGCGACGAATACTATACGGAGATCCCGGCTACGGGGCATAACTTTGAACTCACGGAATCGTCCGTTGTAGACGGGGAAAACATTCGTACTTACGTCTGCACGAATTGCGGAGCGGTTACCACGCAGAATATGGGCGAACAGTACGAAAAGGTATCTTCCTACGTGGAGTATCTGTTTGAACAGTATCAGCCTTATATGTGGTGGGTGCTTTTGGCGACCGCAGGCGTTTGGAGCATCGTGATGGGCGTATTCTTCGGTATTGCGGCAAAGAACGAGGACAAAGAAAAAGCGAGAAAGATGATTAAAAACTACGTCATCGGACTTGTTGTAATCGCGGTTATTCTTGTTGCCTGCCCGTATCTTGTCAAAGGTATTGCGGCTTTGATTGCGGGGTAAAACGGTAATATTCCGCATCATAGCTGAAATTTTCACCGAAAAAACGAAAAAATTTTGGAAAAACAGCTTGACAAATGCAGAATTGCGTGCTATCGTATTGATACGACGAAACAAAAAACGGAGGTGAACTTATGAACAGGGCAGAAATACTGAGAAAAGCGGAAGCAAACGAGGGCTTGACGGTGAAAGAAATCAAGATTTATCAGAAAACCGTAAAACCTGAAAAGCACGTTTACGGAAAGTACGGTAACTTGGCGAAACAATACCTGCAAGATAAAGGAATCGACTGGACGATTGCCAATCTTCCCGAATATCTGCACGGTGTTGACAGACAGGCAGACGAACTTTATGACACGATGTACGAAAAACTCTCGAAACAGGAGCGTTTCAGAAAGACGGGCGATTTTATGGAGAATCTGAAACGGGAAACTGAAATGCAGCAACTGATCGAAGAAGAAATTTTAAGCGAAATCGTGTACGTCAAATAACGGAGGATTACTATGAAAGCATTAAGAGTTGCGGGAAAGGTTGTAGGTACGGTCGGAAGATATACGCTTGCAGGCGTTCTTATCGTCGGACATTTTGTTATGAACATAATCGGCGTTTTGATTTGCGCCATCACCTCGCAGGGTTAAGGAGTCAAGTATGGACAAGAAAGAAACAACGCCGAGAAGAACGGCGCGCAGAAACTACGAAGAACGCAATAAAGAAAAACGCAAGCAGGCAAGCGGAAACTTCGGTACGATGATACCGAGAGATCTGTTTGAGGAAATCAACGAGTTTTTGGCGAAAAACCATATTACGAAAGTGCAGTTGATTTTCGCAGGATACGAAGCCCTGAAAGAACAGATTAGAAAGGAAACGGAAACTACAACTTAATTGTGTATGCGGAAGGCATAGACACGAACAAAGAATCAATTTTAATTGATGAAGCGTAAGTGACTATGCCTTCTGACAACTAAATAATTTTCTCTGCGCTTCATCGGAAAGGAGGACTTTACGGTAAGCGCGGAAGAAAGACAAAAAAACGAAATGATATATCTTGCATCGGTCGCTGTAATTCGTCGATTGTATTTGAACAAGTTAGTCGATGTGGAAATACTGAAACGACTGAACAAGAAAAACGCGGAAACGATGGGGTGTATCCCTGTGGATTTTATACACTATCATTAAGGAGGTATGGCTATGAGTACTGTCGCCAAGGAAGTACAGGTAATCAAAGCGACAAAGACGGGCGAAAAAGCGGAAAAAATCAGAGTGGCGGCGTATTGCAGAGTCAGTACCGACAAAGATGATCAACTCAACTCGTTTTTTGCTCAAATGAGATATTACACGGACTTTGTTCGCAGTAACGACAAAATGGTTCTTGTGGACATTTATGCGGACGAGGGTATTACGGGAACGGAGCTTGAAAAGCGTGATGAAATGAAACGCTTGATACGTGACTGCAAGCACAAGAAGATAGATCGTGTGCTTGTAAAAAGCGTAACGAGATTTGCGCGAAATTCACTTGAATGTATCGAAACGATACGAACTATGAAATCTTGTGGTGTAAGCGTTCTTTTTGAAACCGATCGCATTGATACGGAGAAGATGAACTCCGAAATGATGCTTTACATCAAGAGTGCGTTTGCACAGAATGAATCAACCTCGGCATCTCGAAGAATGTCAACTTCTATCCGAATGAGGATGGAGGACGGAACGTATGTTGCGACAAACGCACCCTATGGCTACAAGTTGGTAGATAATAATTTGGAAATTGTACCGGAGGAAGCCGAAGTAATTAAGAAGATTTTTGCCTTGTATCTGCAAGGATACGGTACGAACGTGATTGCAAAGATAATCCGCGAGAGCGATGGGGAGAAACGTGCGTGGAACAAAGAGGGTATTCGTTATATTTTAATAAATGAAAAGTATATAGGTGATTCCATGTGGCAGAAGTATTATACGCCTCCTGTTTTGCCGTTACGAGACCGCCCGAATCGCGGAGAACTTCCGAAGTATTATTGTGAAGGAACGCAGGAAGCGATTATATCACGAAAAGATTTTGATGCCGTTCAAAAACTGATGAAAGAACGCGAAGAAAAGCACTATAAAAGATACAGAACGGAGAAAAAGTTTTTTTACCGCAAAATAATATGCAGACATTGCGGTTGGACATACCGAACGAAAGAACAACAAAACGGTTATATATGGTCTTGTTCAAGAAAAGGAATGATTGGTGGTGAATGTCATGCACGCAGTTATTCTGATGAAGAATTGTATCGGGCGTTTACAAAACTATATAACATATTAAAGCAGAACAAACGCGTTTTGCTTGACGAAACAATATCGCAGTTGCAGACGTTAAAAGTTAAAGTGAATTGCGGGAACAACGTTATTGCGGAAATTGATGAAGAATTGGCGGCACTCGGCAAACAAAACAGTCTTTACAGCCAAATGCTTGCAAATGGCGTGATTGACGAAATAACCTACCACGAAAAGGCAGATAAAATCAAAGGAAAGATCGAAGAACTCCGAAGCCGTCGATTAAAGATAATTAACGATGACGATGAAGAAACCTGTCTTGAAGAATTGCGTCAGTTAAGGAGAATGATTGATGAGAGTCCCGATTATCTTACAGAAATGGATAAGGGGTTGTTCGGAAAAATCGTTAAAAAGATATATGCCGAAGAAGACGGTTCATTAAGTTTTGTCTTACAAGGCGATTTGGAATTGAGAGTTTGTATGGAGGACAGGAACGATGAACAGAATGATTAGTTTCGGATATGGATTCGCTGACGGGAAATTGAGCGTGATCGCCGAGGAAGCAGAAACAGTAAAAGGCATATTTTCCGATTACGTAAACGGCAAAATTCTAAAAGAGATTGCCGACGATCTGACAGCAAGGCAAGTGAATTTTTTCAACGGTAAGTGCAGTTGGAATAAGAATATGATTTTTCGTATCATAGAAAACGGCAAGTACATAGGCGAGGACGGCTATCCTGCGATTCTTCCGATTGCCTTGTTTGAAAGAGCGAACTTGATAAAAAAGCAGAAAAGCAAAGTCAAGATTGAATTATCAGAAGAGACTGAGACGTTGAAAAAATATGTTTATTGCGGTGAATGCGGTCGGCTTTTACATCGTCGTTCTAAATGGAGAACACGGGAAAAGTGGTATTGTCTTTCGGATTGTAAATGCGAAAGATATATAGACGATAGGGTTATTATGAGTGCGGTTGATACGGTCGGAAATGCTATAAGGAACAATCCCGACTTGCTGAATGTTGAAACCTGCGATACTTATAAACGAACGCAGGAGATCATGCGCTATACAAACGAAATCGCAAGGATGACGAGTTCTGCAAATCCAAGTTTTAAGACAGGCAAAACGATGATTTTTGAGTGTGCAAACTTGAAGTTCCAAGCTTGCCATGAAAATAAGAGTTTGGCTTATACGGACAAAGTAATTCAGTATAGTAAGAGTGGTGTTTATGATGTGAATTATATCGTAAATGTTGTATCAAAGATCATCATCGAAACGGACGGAACGGTTACGGTTGAGATGATAAACGGAACAAAAATAAATAATAGGGAGGTCGGAAATGCAAACGCAGACAAGAAGAATCGTAACGAAAATAGCCGCGAATCCGATTCTCGTAAAGCAGAGTGACGAAGACGGTCTTTTGCGAGTTGCCGCTTATTGCAGAGTTTCCACCGACAGCGAGGATCAGCTTGAAAGTTATAAGGCACAGGTTGCGTATTATACTGATGCAATAGCAAAAAATCCGAGATGGCGCTTCGTCGATATTTATGCGGACGAGGGCATTACGGGAACTATGGCGAAGAAACGCACGAATTTTATGCGAATGATGCGTGACTGTGATAAGGGAAAGATTGACCTGATACTGACAAAGTCAGTTGCGCGCTTTGCGAGAAATACCGTTGACAGTTTGAATTATGTAAGAAAACTGAAAGCGAAAGGGATCGGCGTATATTTTGAAGAACAAGCTCTTGACTCGTTGAAAACCGAGAATGAAATGGCAATCGGTCTGTATAGCGTTCTTGCGCAAGCCGAAAGCGAAAATATCAGCGCAAACGTGCGTTGGGGTATTCAGCAACGTATGAAGTCGGGAACATTTAAGTTCCGATATAATCTTCTCGGTTATCGTAAAGGAGAAAACGGTGAGCCGGAAATAGTTGAAGAAGAAGCAAGGTATATTCGTGATATTTTTAATATGTATCTTAACGGCTGCAGCCTTGATCAAATCAAAGATTATCTTGAATCAGAAGGCGTAAAGACCAAAACGGGAAAGACGGTTTGGAGTAAAAGTCTTTTGAAAAACATACTGTCCAATGAACGCTACTGTGGGGACTTGTTAATGCAGAAAACATATACGGAGAACTGTATTACAAAAAAGGTAAAGAAAAATCGTGGGGAAATGCCGAAGTACCTCGTGAAAAACAATCATCCTGCTATTGTTACGCAAAGCACATTCAAAATGGTGCAGATGGAAATGGCACGTCGCGGTAACGTAAGGAAAAAAACGGATTCAGGAATAACAGAGCAGGGAAAATACAGCGGCAGATTTGCGCTAACTGATTTGCTTGTGTGTGGAGAATGCGGGAGTCCTTATCGAAGAAAGACGTACAGTAGAAACGGTGTGAATCAACGAGTTTGGCGTTGTTTAAGTCGATTGGAAAACGGTACCGCTTTTTGTGTAGATTCCGTAACTGTTGACGATGAAAAGATAAAACAAGCAGTAATGCGTGGAATAAGTTCTGCCGTTAAGGATCGTAAGGATGTTTTAGATTTGATACTGTCGAATCTTGCCTATGCGGTTACGGGACAAGATGGTGCGCTTGATGTTTATGCTCTTGAAAAACAGTTAAAAGCATTGAATGACATTATGGATGAAACAATGGAACTTGCGGCAAATTCTTCG
>ENA-USUG01002779-USUG01002779.1-human-gut-metagenome-genome-assembly--contig:-NODE-2779-length-25502-cov-6.094631_pt1 | contig 25502 bp, 22 predicted proteins | sample MGYA00250059_ERZ773394 | MGnify/ENA primary metagenome ERZ773394 (study PRJEB29103, sample SAMN06111957) | human gut metagenome | biome: human gut; feature: ankylosing spondylitis patient; material... | reverse complement strand
AGCAGAAGGCAGATGAGATTACCTTTGAGATAGAGGATGCAGATTTGGAGCAGGGCTTCCCGGGAAATGCAGTCTTAATTCTTCTATCTTTTCTTCAAATTTTTCTAATTTATCTTTTAAATTTTCTGATAACTTCAGTAACTTCCTTTTAGCTGATGCGTTAAGTTTGTTTTTATTCCAATTATCTAAAATAAGCTCTCTCATAGCTTTTGATATTTTTCCGTATGCTTTTAGAACATCTTTTCCTTCTTTTGTTTTCATTTTTGTTTTTTGTAAGTCTTTAATTATTTTCTTTGACTCCTTTTTAAAATCACTCTTTCTACTTGAATTATTATAAGCGTCTGATATAGCTAAGCTAATTGTACTTATTTCTGATATTTTATTATAATCGTAAGAATACTCTTTTACACTACTACAACCAACTAATAGTGTAAACATTAAACTCATTATCAATATAGTTAATACTTTTTTGTTAATCATTTTTTATTACTCCTGATTACCATTTACTTTACTTGCAACAAATCCTACTATTGCTAATATTATTCCAATTATTATTATCCACTTTAATACTCCTAATAATAGCTTTCCTATTCCACCTATTATTAATAATGATACTACAAAACATCCTATCCAAAGACTAACCATAGCACCAAATCCAAAATATGTAATACTAAACATTGAATTTAACATCCAAAACAACGCAGTTCCTAAAATTATACTTACTATTCCTAATATTATTTCCATTATTAATTCCATTACCTTTAATTATCCTCCAAATATCATTTACTTACATTTAATTTATTTAGTAATTGCTTTATCCAACCTTCTGTGTATCCCAAGTCTCTACACATTTCTTTTAAAGTTTTATTTCTACAGTTATTTACTATGTATTTTTCTATATATTCATTAGAATATAACTTCATAGGAAATGTTATTTGCTGACCCCTATAGTGTTCATGTAACTTCATTACAATTTCTTCTCCTAATATTTCTACCATATCAGAATATATGCCTTTGTAGTCATTCTTATTTTTCCTCATTAACAGTCCTCCTTTTCTATACTAACTAATAATAACTAGCTTTTGAAAAAGTTTCATTCTGATTTTCTCTTGTAAAATCTCTTGCTAATTTTTACTATTGTATCTCTGAGTATTTGTATTGTATTCCTCCTATCGAAAAAGCTTCTTGTGGATATAGTTCCAATGTTTCTTCTAAGTTTTCATTATTCACAATTTCATCTATCATTTCTTCTTTAGTTGTCCTATTTATCCACATTTCAATAACAGTTTCTTTTTCAAATAACTTATCCACATAGTACTCTTGGTCTAGTCTATCTTCTAGTAAATCTCTAGCATACTCTTTTAAATACCTTTCATCTTGATAGATTAGATATTCACCTATTTCCAAATAATTATTTTCTTTTAACTCTTTAATACACTCTCTTGCTACTCCTATAGTTATTTCATTTATTTGAAAGTTATACCAGACAAAGAATGTTACTATCTCTTCATCTATTTCATCAGTACATTTTAATATGTCTAGCAATTTATCCATGTTTCTCATTAGATATGACTGTAACTCTTCATCTCTTAAGCTAGTTACTATGCTTTCAATCTGTTTCTTAGTAACTTCATCTATATTGTTGTATTTTTCTACTAACATTTGTAGCTCTGTGAAAAATAGCTTATTTAGTATTTCTGAATTTTGATTTATCATCTTATATCTCCTCACATTCTATTAGATCTTTTAATTCTTTTTTACAAATAACAACTATTGAAAAATCACTTGAACACAAAAATAGAACTGAAATGTAATCAGTTCCATGTATCTTATCTATATGCTCTGGTAAAATTCCTTTTAGTTGATGTTGTTTTAGTTCTTCTATTCCAACTTTATCTACTACAGCTATGTATCCACCTAAGTCTTCTGCTGTTCTTTCTGTACCGTAGTTTTCATCTAGTATTTCTATGGTGTCTTCTATTGTAGCTAGTACTTCTGTTGGTAGCTCCTTTACTAATTCTAGGTCTTGTTTTTTCCAAATGTTTATTATCATTGTATTTTCCTCCTTATTTTGAAAACAAAATAAGCTAGATGAAGTTTTTAACCTCATCTAGCTTTATCATAGTTATAATATATATTTGAAATTTACATCTAATTCCTAGTTTTAGATAATAGCATCTATTAACTGTAACTTTAGCTCTTCAGAAAAATCATCTTCATATATTATAGATTGAATTATATCCTTTAGTAAAAAATTATCAACCTTTCCTGATGCAACATGAATACTTATATTTTCCATTTCTCTTATAAACCTATTTAATATAAATAAATATCCATTGAGATTCAAAAACTGTATGCTTGCAGCTAACGCTATTCGCTTATTACCATCCTGAAAACAATGATATTTATTTAGTGAAAAAAATAAATATGCTACTTTGTCTTCTATTTCAGGATAATAATCATCATTTTTTACTTGTTCTAATATTCCCATAATCCTACCTTCATCTAAAACTCCTGATGCACCACCACCACTTACTTCAACAACATTATTGTATATATCGCACAATCCCCTATAATCTATATATATCATATCTTAATATTCCTTAAGCCTTTTGAAAACATCTTTAGCTTCTTCTAGTCTTTCTTGAAGTTCCTTACTTTTCTCTCCTATGAACCTCTCAAAGTCATCTTTTTCTAGTGGTGTAATATACTCTTGTAGGTGAACATGTAAGGCATCTCTAAATACCAAATCCCTACTTGCCATTTTATTTCTAGCTTTATCTAATAGTGGCTTTTGTCTAGGATGATTATGAAAATCTTCAAATATCTTATCTACTTCTAATTGACTTAATTTTCTTCCTTTTTTATCAAATTCTAGCTTTAGTTCGTATGCTAATCCTACTTCATAAGAAGCTATTAAGTCTAATATTTCTGAATAAAATGTATCTCTTATTCTATCACTTTTTTTAAGTCTTAGAACTTTTTTATATTCATCTGCCTTTTCTCTAAATATATTCTTATAGATTTTATTTGTATACATTCCATACTTTACAGGTCCCATATTTACATAATTATCTAGTGCAAAAGTAAAATCTTTTCTATAGCTTTCTTCATTAAACCATGAATTTAAAAACTCATTATCTCTTTGATTTATGTATTTTGTATTTCCTCCTGTTTTTTTATTAATTACATCTATTACAATATCTAGCATTACACTTCTTACTTCTTTAGCCTTTTCACTTTCTGTCAATAGCATAGATATATTTAATAATGTTCTAAAAGTAAATATACTTAATACAGTTACTTTGGTACCGACATTAATGTCGGTACCATTAATTTTATTAATTGCCTCTTTAAATTCTTTTAATTCTTTACCTTTGAGTACTCTATATCCATTTTTTTCAAGTTCTTCTTTATTATTCTCAACACATCTTTCTATAGTTCTGACATCTACATTAAAATATTGTGCTACTTGATCTTTTGTAAATATAGTATCATTTATATACTCTACTCCATCTAATTTTAATTGATTTTTTATTTCATCAATAGCATAATTATTATTCAATATATTTTGTCTAGAGACCATTGAAGTTGTTAAATCTTTCATCAAATTGTCCCCTTTCTTTATTGTTATCTTATATATAAAATTATATTTTATTTATGCTATTTTTTCAAATTTTAATAAAAATCGCGCTCCGTTACTTGTGATACGGTTCATTATTATTGATTCTAAACATTTTATAAATTTGTACTAATTATAACCAATATTTATCTAGTTATCTTCCTTGCTAATGTAGCCGTCCATATTCCCATCATAGTTAATCCTAAAAACATCTCAACACCAGATAAAAAAATACTTATATTTACAGGCGTTATATCACCATAACCTACAGTTGTAAATGTTACAGTACTAAAATACAAACAACTCATAAAATCTGTTATCACATTTCTTTTCAAAAATCCATGTGAAAAAACATCTACATAATTTATAGTAACCCCTTCTATACTAAGTCCCGTAAACATGTATATAACAGCAAAGACAAATATTATTTCAAGTGATGTTATAAGTGCATATGTAGGTCTTTCTCCATAACCACATAATAGCCAAAATATTGTTGACTTTGTCTTATCTATTCCAGTAAGAGATTTATTCTCAACACACTTAGATAAGTAATAATACTCTGATGCATAATTTACTAAATTATTCTCCTCTAACTTTTTAGCTATACTCTTATATACTTTTGCAGCTTCCTCATAAGACTTTTTATATTTTTTATCTAGCTTAATTGTATCTATAAAAACATATTCATCTAATTTAGTTATATTTTTATCTTCAAATTTTAATTTTTCTATAGCTGAATTTACAATTTTTAAGCCCCTACAATCACAATCACTTATTTGATTATTAACTATAAGCATATTACTAAAAATAGCATTTTCTAAAGTAGATTCTATAAATTTTAAATCACTAATTCTACATTCTTTAAATACACTACTTTCCAAATTACAATTTTTAAATATACTTTTCATAAAAATGCATTAATCTGAAAATATATTTATATTATCAGAACTAACCGACAGGAAGATGAGGTATTACTTCATGTTTCTTTTTACTTTTCTTCTCCAGCCTATATTTTCTCAGTCAATGCTAAAATATGATACTCCGGCTCCGGAAGTTGGCTCATTGCTACGGGTTCAGTCGTTACCTGTCGATTTATATTCGGGACGTGCGAATGTTTCTATTCCCTTGTATTCCATAGGACTTAAAAATTATTCGTATGACATACAGTTACTGTATAATTCGGAAGGCAACAAAGTCGATCTACCCGTTGGCAATGTGGGACTAGGATGGTCTGTTACTGGCGGGCAAATATACAGAGTCGCTAATGGTATGATTGATGAAGCCTATACGTTTAATGAATATATGGACAGGACTAGTAATACGAACTGGAATCAGGAGTATAATTTAAATAAATATTACAATCCTTTCATTTATAATGAAGATTATCTTCATGAGCCCGACTTGGATGAATTTGTAATAAGTATAGGGAAAATAAATGCTTCCTTTTATATGTATAAAGATAAGGAAGGAGAAATACAAACAAGAATCTCATCACAAAATAGTCAATGCTTTAAAGTGAAGGATGTAAAAATTGGCAAAATCCCTGATGTGTTACTTGCAGAAACGGAATGGACTAATATTCATCTAAACAAAACATATCATCCCAAGCTGTATATCGAGTCAAGACCTGTGTTGATTACGGAAATAACAATTGTTGATTCGGAAGGAGTCACCTATATCTTTGGTGGAGATATTAATTGTATTGATCTGTCTTGTACGTATTCTGAAGATCCTGATTATGATAGTCACTATAATGTATATGGTGATCAGATAGGGAGCCATAGCATGATTTGGGATAGTTTTCACTCCAGTTTACTAGGTACAGCATCCACTTGGCATATCAAGAAAATAATATTACCTAATCAGGAAAATATCATTTTTAATTATGATAAGGAGCATGTGAACATAGTAGAAAGATTGGATCATCATAATATTTCTACAATTAAATTTTCCGGTGAGAATCTTAAATCGAATACGATTCCCGCTTTTTATAATCTTCCTTCTACTGTTGATCCTCAGTTTTTGCTATTAGTAGATAAGAAATATGATATAGTTTATCCGTCTCTGTTGACAGGTATCAAGGCTAGTAATGGAGATGAACTGGAGTTTGTTTCCTCAAAAAGGAACGATTTGGTGACGGATGGTTTCTATGACCAGCAGAAATTATTTTTAAAAGACAACTATGGAGCTGTTATTGATAAAATAAAAGAGAAAGCCTATTCCTATAAGTTGGATGAAATTAAAGCGACAACAGGAAATATAAAGTTCTACTATACAAATCAACCTGGCGAACGGCTGAAACTTGACTCTTTATTGGTCAACAATACTGAGAAATATAAATTTCAATATAATGCGTTGAAATTACCGGCTTTTAATCAGATGTTAACCGACAATTGGGGATATTATAATGGTAAGAAGTATCTTTCTCTGATAAACTCGCAACGCTTTGATGCTCTTTATAATTACAGACAACCAGATCCGACTTATGTGAAAGCTGAAATTCTGGAAGGAATAATCTACCCTACAGGAGGGAAAGTAGGGCTGGAATATGAATTGCATAGTTATTCAAGAATATCTACACAATATCCATTCGGATTAAAGCAGGAAAATGGAACGGCAGGTGGAGTGCGGGTAAAAAGAATTACTTATTCGAATTATAAGGACTTATCCGAAAAGATAACGAAAGAATATTTATATCAAAATGAAGATAACTCTTCCAGTGGTATTCTGTCAGTTGTTCCCTGGTATGTCACAAGTGATACTGGTACTGTTGATTATGACTTCAAATATACACATTTAAAGGGACCGTATTCTTATAGTAATAAAGCTACCACTAATATAAACTGGTCAGACGGCTTTCATATGGGATATTCTAGGGTGATAGAAAAACGATCTGATGGCTCAAAGACTATTTATTCTTTTACAAATTATGACCGGGTGCAAGACGAGCCTTCTACAGCTGCATTTACTTTAGGAATGAATAACGATATGTATAACAAATACACATCGAGAAAGCTTGATCGTGGTCTTTTGAGATCTGCAGACTATTATAATGCGTCACAGAAATTGATAAAGAAGGAAGCTTATACCTATCATTCGGATTTATCAGATTATCTTAAAACGATTGAGCGCTATGCACTTATGAATACTCTTCCTATACGAGTCAGTGCCAACAAGATATATACCTATTTCCCTTTCTTGCAAAAGAAAGAAACGATTCTCTATACCGATTATGGCAATATAAACGAGACGGAAGAATATGAATACAATAAATATCGCTTGCTGACGGCTACGAAAAAGTATACTAACAATCCGAATGATAACAGCATACTGGAAACAAGATCCAAATATCTTTCTGATTTGATGGAAGAGTATGATAGTAGCAATTCCGGTTTTATCTCCTCTGGTTCTCCATTAAAAATTTATGATACAATGAGAACGCAAGGATTGTTGTCTTATCCTGTAGAAACGGTTGTTAAGCGGAATGGGAAAGTCACTTCGGCAGAAGTGATGACATACAAACAGTCTGATAAGTTCGCTGTTCAGGATAAGCAGTATAAGTTGGAGAGCGATGTGCCGTTAAGTAATTACTCTTCCTTTAAACTGTTGAACTCAACTCAATATTCTATGGACAACCGATGTGCGCTTGAGATGGAATATCTTGATTATGACTCGTATGGTAATCCGACTAATGTAGTGGATAAGACTGGCATAAATACAGCCTATATCTGGGGATACAATGGACAATATCCAGTAGCTAAAGTTGTAAATGCCCGGAATACTTTCAAGTCTGTTCCTCAATACAGAGATGAGAGAACAACTAAGTATGTAAAGCTGAAATACAACTCATTGTCGTCTAATGTAGAATCATATAATTTTTATACATCAAAAGCAGGGGATGTTGAAATAGTCCTTTCCGGAGCATTGGGATTTAACTGGTATGTGTCAGGACATCTTGACAATAAGGCTTTCAATCTGGTCCAGGTGAGAAGCTCTGATCAGATGGGCAGGCCCTGGACTGACTATCAAAATGCCTATACGTACAGTGCTACATTTTATGTCTCGGCCGGTTATCATACATTTAGTATTCTCAGTACTGATGCGTGTAAAGAATCTTCGACAAGTGTATATGATGGGGATATTCATTTCTCCTATTGGACAAGAAAAAGTATTGCCCCCGAAACAAGTGGTGCAGATGATGTATTCTATGAAAACTTTGAAACCACTCATTTACGTCCTGCTTCTTTCGGATATCATAGTAGTAATAGTTGTATCGGTCCTTATACGGTTTCTTTAGCAACTAATCCGGAAAGGGAATATGTGATAGATTATCAGGTTTTTAAGAATGGAAAGTGGGAATATATGAAGCATGATTTTGTTAACGGCCGAGATTCAATAAATGAAGGAGTATATCCTATAGATGATGTCCGTGTATATCCTAAGGATGCTTCGATAACTACATATGGCTATTATCCCCTCATAGGATTAAGAAGCACGACTAATGAAAGGGGCGTAACGGAGGCTTATAGGTATGATGACTTTAGCAGGCTGGTATCTGTGATGGATAATGATATGAATGTCATTAAAAAATATGATTATTTTTATCAGAATCAATCCGTAGAACCTGAAGTGACTTATTATAATAAGGAAATCAGAGAAACTTTTACCCGGAATACTTGTGACGCATCTTTAGGAGAAAGAGGAGAATCTATTAATTATGTAGTGCCTGCAAAGAAATATAGCTCAACTTTATCACAGGAAGATGCCAATCAGAAAGCCTATATCGATATGCAAAATAATGGGCAACAATATGCTAACGAACATGCGGAATGTAATTCTAACATAATCATATCTGTTTATAATCCATTTGAAAAAGATTATTTCCTGACCTTTGATTGGGGAGTTCAAGGAAGTATTGTTACTGATTATTATGAAATACCACCCAGTCGCAAGATTGCGGATACAGGAGATGTCCTTAACGATTATGAACCGGCTAAAGTTTATATTCCTAGAAGATATTATCGAAACGCTCGTGTTGCACCTCAAGATAATCACTGGGCCAACGAAGTACCTTCTATAAAATCCACTCCTTATGCTTTTGATATAAATTATAACATGGGAGATTATATGGGTTATGAGGATACTTATGTTATAGGTGGATATCCGTTTACTTATTAATTTTAAAATGCAATTAGATATGAAGAAGATTTTATATTGTATGTTTATTGGCGCATTACTCTCCGGAGAAAGTAATGCCCAGACAAATAATTCATGGATGGAATTATTGTCTGCTGACAAGAACCATATAGCTACACGTACATACACTCAAGAGACGGGAGTTGCATGGCAGGATAAGATAGACTATTATGATGGTTTGGGACGTTTGGAGCAATCTGTCTTGAGATACTCTCATAATAATAATAATAACATGGTGATGTATCAGGAATATGATCCCCAAGGGCGTACCTCCAGAGAATGGTTGCCTGTTATATTCCCAAATAACGGAGGAAAGTTCATTCTTCCTGATGTGGTAAAAACTAAGGCGACAGCCACGTATGGTGATAATGCTCCTTACTCTCGTCCGGTATATGAAGCCTCTCCGCTGGATCGTATGCTGGAACAATACGGTCCCGGACAAGACTGGCAGGATAATCATCATAGTGTGAAAAGTGACTACCTGACCAATATAGCAGGTACGGATACATTAAACTGCATTCATTTCACTGCAACGAATGCAAGTGATACTGTTATGCAAATCAGTCGCATCGGTAATTATGCAACGGGACAACTTTATGTTACCCGTATGGCAGACGAAGATGGGAATCCGTCTTTCGAGTTCAAAGACAAACTGGGACAGGTTGTCTTGACTCGTCAGATCATGCAGACCGGAGGGAACAAGGAGCTGTATGATACTTATTATATATATGATGATTTTGGCAATCGGGTAGCGGTGCTTCCTCCGGCTGCTGCTTCCATACTCGGCAGCGGCAGCACTACAAGCTGGAAAAGTAATACGGATGCAACGCTTCTGCAATATGCCTTTTTGTACAAATATGATAGCCGTAAACTTCAGATAGCCAAGAAACTGCCGGGCTGCAGCTGGTCTTTTTATATCTATGACAAGGGAAGGCGGCTGATTTTTTCTCAGGACGGCAATCAGCATAGTCGTGGCGAATGGTCGTTCAGCATTCCGGATATGTTTGGACGTGAATGTTTTTCGGGCATTTGCAGGAATGTACTGGATCCTTTTTCCGATCCGTTACTTTCTTCCGTCGTCAATGCCTCCTGGTATTCCGGTTCTACTGCTGCTATCGGCAGTGGACCATATAAAGGTTATAGCCTGTCGGGGCTTACTTTGACTTCTCCCGGCTTGCTTTCAGTCAAGTATTATGATGATTACTCTTTCTTGGGTAGAAACGGTTTTCCGATTTTCACAGATGCCGGCGTTTGTTATGATGCTAGTGCAGAGACGGAAGGCTTTGGCAAACGTTATTCGGCAAGTTCTCAAGATATACTTACGGGTAGCCTGACAGCGTGTCTTGATGAGAAAGGGCAATCTTATCTTTATACCGTGATGTATTATGATGATCACGACAGGGTAATACAAAGCAAGTCAGGCAGTCACCTGAATGGTGGAGTCGAAAAAGACTATATGGCTTATAACTTTATCGGTCAGCCGACAAAGCATAAACATATCCATTCGGCTACCGGCAAAACGACCCAGACCGAACTCTACTCATATACCTATGATTATGCGGACCGGCTGCAAACCACTACGCATCGTTTGAATAATGGACCGGTAATGACTCTTGTCAATAATGAATATGATGAACTGGGACGTCTGCAACGTAACAGGCGTAATGGTCAAGCCAATCTTCATACGAGTTATACTTATAATCTCCGTTCATGGACTGAATCGATCAGCTGTCCTCTGTTCAGTGAGACATTATATTATAATGACGCCCGTCCCAACCAAACAAATACTCATTATTATAATGGTAATATCTCCGGTATGGATTGGAATGTAAATGGCGATAAAAAGCGTGGTTATGATTTTTCTTATGACAATCTTTCCCGTTTGCTCCATGCGGACTATCTTGAGAATAATATTCGCAATCATAACTTCAACACTTCTTATAGTTATGACAAGCAGGGTAATATAGTCTCTCTGATGCGTTCCGGGAATCAGAATGCTGCCTATGGAGTAATTGATAACTTAACTCTAAATTACCGTGGTAATCAGTTAATAAAGGTTGAAGATACTGCGTCAGATTCAAATCTTCCGGCATCATCTATGGATTTCAGGAATGGCACGAATCAGGATGTGGAATACCTCTATGATGAAAATGGTAATCTGATTAAAGATTTAAATAAAAGTATAGCTGATATTCAATACAATTTATTAAATTTGCCAAAACGGATTACTTTCAATGACACAAACAAATCTACTCATGAGTATATTTATTCTGCCGATGGAAAGAAGCTATCCGTCATTCATAAATCTTCCGCAGAGAATCGTACTGATTATGTCGGTAATATGATTTATGAGAATGGTTCTTTAAAGCGTATATTGGTGGATGGTGGTTACATTGAGAATGGTACTTACTATTTCTATTTGCAGGACCATTTGGGCAATAATCGTGTGGTGGCTAAGTCGGACGGGACGGTAATTCAAACAAATCATTATTATCCTTTCGGCATGTCGTTTACAGAGAGTACTCACGGAGATAAACAACCTTATAAATATAATAATAAGGAGTTGGATATGAATAATGGTTTGAACTGGTATGATTATGGGGCAAGGATGTACGATCCGGCTTTGGGAAGATGGCATGTGATAGATCCATCAAGTGAGAAATACCATGGAGTAACTCCTTATGCTTATTGCAATAATAATCCTATCAAAAATATAGATTTGGATGGTCGTGATTGGTATTTGTATGAAGCTACTGGTCAATTATATTATAACAAAGGAATGAATCAGAAGCAGATAACTTTTAACGATAATCTATATACCCGAGTTGGAGCAAACAATATGCTGGGGGATATGAAAGATATAACAGAAAAATCATATGATTATGAAGAGTCAGTAAGCTTAGCTCAAGCCCATGGTTATGCCATTAATCCGATACAGTATATAACATCTGAAGATTCAAGGGAGCAACCTTACACTACCGGTAAAAAGAGCGTATCAATCACAACGGGGAAAATAGAAATTGTGAATGAAAGATATGGTGTTTTTACTTCTGACAAGGATAAAGTCGTGGGAGTTAAAACCGAACCTTTGTTTACAGAGTCGTTAAAAAAGACAGGCAAGCTCGATATTCTGTTAACAGGAGGAAAGAAAACGAATTATGTTGAAAGGAATTATGTTACATATAAAAAAACGAAAACGGAAGATAAAATTTATAATGCTATTGGAACGCTTTTTGGAATAATGAGCACTATTACAACAGGTAAACAAGACTATCGGGCAGTTAATGTTTATAGAAATAGGGATGACTATTCAAAAGCCACTAGAGGAATGGGAAGAGTATTGAATTATATGAAATAAATTATGAAGGTAATAATTTTAGTTTTAGGCTTTCTTTTGGGAGCTTGCTCATCTCAGGTACATCCTGATAAAAGGCAGATACGATATTATCAAGAAATAATAGGCTTGTATCCTCCCGACCTTGTTTTAGGATTTCCGAATAAGATAGATAAACGAGCAGATGTAATAACACATTTTCAATTCCCACGAGGAAAATATCTGAATTACATTCATTTAGGATTGTCTTTGGATGATAATGAAACGCAATCATTAAAAACAGAATTAGTAGCAAAAGCCAAAGCTGTTTATCATTTAACTGATTCTTGTTTAATGACTATACCGTATGATTATAATAATTTTACAGTTGTGTTTTCTGATTCACTACATAATTGTAATGCTGCTCACATACTACCTATCCCCCATTTTAAACGTTGGGGCATAGATTTTTCACCTGATTTTTATAAAGATGCAACTAGTTATGTTCTTGATGCTAAGCAAGGGCGCTTTTTAGAAGATGATAATCTTTCTAGATCCGGTGTAGGTCTTCCTAAAGAGTGGTTACATGGCTATACGAAAGGCGTTACTATTTTTAAAAATTATGTCATATATTGGCTAGAAGTTTGGTAGTTTGTCTATTTTATTATGCCTTGGGATAATTAACTCATGATAGTTGTTTTATCTCAGGGCATATTCTATTTGCAGGACCATTTGGGCAATAATCGTGTGGTGGCTAAGTCGGACGGGACGGTAATTCAAATAAATCATTATTATCCTTTCGGCATGTCGTTTACAGAGAGTACTCACGGAGATAAACAACCTTATAAATATAATAATAAGGAATTGGATATGAATAATGGTTTGAACTGGTATGATTATGATGCCCGACAGATGGAAGTTGTCTCCGGACGCTTTACAAGTATTGATCCGATGGCGGAGAAGTATTATAGCTGGTCGCCTTATAGTTATTGTTTGGGAAATCCGATAAAGTTTGTAGACCCGACAGGTACTTTTACTTCTCCTTACTATACAGAAGATGGTACTTTCCTGGGCGTAGACGAGAAAGGATTTACCGGTGCGATTTACATTACTAACAAAGCTACTTTTGATAAATACTCAAATAAGGGAGTTGCTGACTCAAAGAAGATACAGGGAGATAAGAATACTGTTCCGTTGAAAACAAGCGTTATAGAACTTGCTTCTCAGGCTCATATATATACAGATGTATTGAAGAAAAGTACAGATGCTAAGCTTGATATGTCTGGGCTTTATAAAGGTGAAGTGTCAATTGTGGATGATGTGGTCAGAGTAGGTCTTAATGAATATATGGGAAAAGGTTATAATGACCCATATGGACATAAAGAGAAGCCTAAATATTCTACGACATATGTAAAAGGGAAAATTCGGGTGACAGTAGAATCTGGCTATAATCAACATGATTTATATACAGTGGAGAGTATTCAGAATTATTTAGGTGTTCATGAGTATTATGGGCATGGAATAATGAACTGGAGTAAAACAAGTACTCACTGGAAATGCTATAATGCTCAATTGAATCATCCCACTTTTAAAAAATTACCTAAATATCAACAAGATGAAATTAAAGAAAGGTATAATCTTTATTACAGCAAACGTGGTAAATAAAAGAATATTATGTGTGTTTAGTATTATATTATTTATAATGAGTTCACATGCTCAAGTAAAAGAACTTTCAATGGAACTTGAATTGTTAAATGTATCGAGAAGTAATATCCATCCAAGTCCTCAAGGAGGAATTATAGGGGACACTGTTCCTGTGAGTCTGACTTTTGAGTTTTTGATGTATAACCATACCCATAAACCGGTTTTGTTTGGTTCTAATACCAAACATTATTATCGCCCTGCTTGGGATAGTTCAGACTATGGAGAAATAGGTCGTTTTTTAATGATAAACAAATCCGATACTATTGCATTATTTACCTATTATGGTTCTTTGATTCCTAATAATAGAAAAGATACTATTGCATATTGGGCAACAATTGAAGGTGTGGAAGATTCCGAGGATCATCCTGTATTTAGACCTTTCTTACATCATTGGAGTAGTGTAGGAAAAGACTGGGTCAGACAACTTTATAATTATTTAAAGGAATGCCGTTTTGTGTATGTCCCGATACAAGCGGATTATCAACGTAGACTTGATGAGTTTGAAGATAAGTCAATGATTGATAGTATTGTTTATCCTCGTGATATTATTGAGATAAAAAAGAAAGATCCTTTTGATATAATTATTAGTGATTCGGAAGAGGAGTATTATATTTATCCTCCGATATCCATAAAACAGGAAGAATAAATCCATCTGATACCGTATTTATTATTATGCCCTGAGATAATTAACTCATGATAGTTATTTTATCTCAGGGCATTTAGTGATATAGGCTATTCTGGCAGCAAATATCATATCCTGTAAAGGACCATCTTTTATTTCTTATAAATCAACTTGCTCGGCACCCCGTTTCCGAAGAGTTCATCGCCCAGCGTTGTAATCTTATCACCTGTAGCAAGCACATAGCGCAGATTATCGCATCCCATGAACGCTCCGAACTCGATAGCCGTCACGCTGGCAGGCAGCTCAAGTGTTCCGGCAAGCCGTCCGCAGTTGCTGAATACCCGTTGACCGATGGTCTTGAGGTTATGTGGCAGTTTGATCTTCAGGAGATACTTCTTTTGTGCGAAAGTGAAGTCGGGGATAGTCGTCGCATTTGTTTTAGAAATATCCAGAGATACGAGATTCGGCATATAGTCGCGGATTAGTTTGAAGTCGGCGTTATCCAGTTTCCCTTCGATGGTCAGGAAGTTGATGTCCCTGGGTTGCAGACCAGCTTTCATAATCTCGTCTTCCAGTTTGCCCATTGCGCCTACCTGTATGGTGGTTTCCAGCGGTTCACCTTCTATAAATGCAAAGTGCTCCCATCTGTTCTTAAAACGGTAGGCATCACTGCTGCCCAGCGGGATGAAGATGGCGGTCACACTGTCCGCCAGCGCTTCCGGCAGCAGATTAGGAGCTGTCTTCTTGCGTATCTGACAGATTTTCAGGTTGTCACATCCTTTGAAGGCTGCATCTTCGATATTCTTTATCTTTTCGGAAAGGATCACTTTCTCCAGCGTCTGTTTACCTTTGGTTACTCCGTTCACCACATTCGAGAAAGCGTAGGCAGGGATGAAATTGGCCATATAGATGTAGAACTTTCCGTTAGGATACGTGCCGGCTTTTCCGCTGTACATCTTAATTTCGGCGTTGGAGATATCGAGCACTTTCAGGCTGGGAAACTCGTCGCGGAGATGTCTGAAGTCTTCTGCGTTCAGTTTTCCTGTCAGTGTCAGGTGGGTGATGCTGTTGGCTTCTTCTTCCGTCATCATCGAGATCAATGTGCCGGGCTTGCTGACATAATACGTTTTGCTTACTTGTGCGGTTGCTCCCAAAGTACTGGCAGCCAATAAAAAACTTATCAGTAGTTGTCTTATTTTCATAATTATGCAGATTTGTTCAGACAAATATAGGAAAAATAGGTAAGACACGATGTTTTTTTATGTTTTATATCTAATTTTGTAGCGTGATTAACAAAAAGTAAAAATGGAGACAGAAGAAATCAGAGAAAAGAAAGAACCGAAGAGACTTCCCGTATGGGCGTGCATCCTGTTGTTTGCACTGGGGCTTTTCGTCACCTTTGGATTGTATAGTACGATAGGCTTCGGAGTTTTATCTCTGATTCTTGGTGATGAGGCAAGGCACCCCGGATTGTTGGGGCATATGGTGGCGGAAGCCGGTATGCTGCTGGCTGTGCTGACTTCGGCAGTGATTCTGCTCTATTTTGAGCGTCGCCCTTTCTCTGACCTGGGACTGACACTGAAAGGTCATGCACGGGGATTGTGGTACGGACTGCTGGCAGCCATCCTTCTCTACTTGATCGGCTTCGGACTGTCTTTGGCTTTGGGTGAGGTGGAAGTAACCGGTTTTCAGTTCGATCCTCTGAATCTGCTTGCTACCTTTGTGTTCTGCCTGCTGGTGGCTCTGGCCGAAGAAATCATGATGCGTGGCTATATACTCGGCCGTCTGCTGCATACCCGGATGAATAAATTCCTGTCTCTTTTTGTCTCCGCACTGCTGTTCGCATTGCTGCACCTCTTCAATCCGAACCTTGCCTTCCTGCCTATGCTGAATCTGTTACTTGCAGGTATGTTTATCGGCGCTTCCTATTTATATACGCGCAATCTTTGTTTCCCTATTTCCCTTCATCTTTTCTGGAACTGGATTCAGGGCCCGATACTGGGCTATCAGGTAAGTGGAAATGACTTTGGGACATCCCTGCTGACGCTGCATCTGCCCGAAGAGAACGTACTGAATGGCGGAGCCTTCGGGTTTGAAGGCTCGCTCATTTGTACAGTACTGATGATTATCTTTACGATTTTAATTGTTTGGTGGGGAGAAAAACGGGAGGCGATCAGTCTTGCTGTACCCCGATCATGCTAAGCTGAATCCGTTTCCGGTCGGTATCCACGTTCATCACTCTGACCATGACATGCTGGTGGATGGACACGATTTCTGTAGGATCGGAGATGTATCGTTCGGCCAGTTGGGAGAGGTGTACAAGCCCGTTCTCCTTGATGCCTATATCGACGAAAGCTCCGAAATTGGTAATATTGCCTACGATGCCCGGCAGAATCATGCCTTCGCGCAAGTCTGCGATGGTGCGCACGTTCTTGTCAAATTCAAATACCTTGATCGCTTTACGCGGGTCGCGACCCGGCTTGTCGAGTTCCTGCATGATGTCTTGCAGGGTAGGCAGGCCCACAGTCGGTGTGATGTAGTCCGATATCTTGATTTTTTGGCGGAGTTCCTTATTCGCGATCAGTTCGTCTACGCTACATTTCAAGTCCTTTGCCATTTGCTCTACGATGTGGTAGCTTTCCGGATGCACGGCTGTGTTGTCCAACGGGTTCTTTGCTCCGGGAATGCGGAGGAAGCCGGCACACTGTTCGAAGGCTTTGGCACCCATGCGGGGGACTTTCATCAGCTCCTTGCGTGAACAGAAAGCTCCGTTCTCGGCACGGAAGTTGACAATGTTTTGTGCCAGTTGCGGCCCCAGACCGGATATGTATGTCAGCAGATGACTGCTGGCGGTATTCAGATTCACGCCTACCAGGTTCACGCAGTTTTCCACTGTCTGGTCAAGGGCTTTCTTCAGTTTCGTCTGGTCTACATCGTGCTGGTATTGTCCCACACCGATAGATTTGGGGTCGATCTTTACCAGTTCCGCCAGAGGGTCCATCAGTCGGCGACCGATGGAGACTGCTCCACGTACCGTTACGTCATAATCGGGAAACTCGTCACGGGCGATCTTGGATGCCGAATAAATGGAAGCGCCCTGCTCGCTGACCACGAATACAGGAATCTGCCGGTCGAAGGTCTGATGATTGATAAAGTCTTCCGTTTCGCGGCTGGCTGTTCCGTTGCCGATGGAGATGGCTTCAATTTCATAGGCTTCTATCATCTTGCGGAGTTTGGAGGCCGCTTCACCGGTTTTATTGACCGGAGGATGCGGGTAGATATTCTCATTGTGCAGCAAGTTGCCTTGCGCATCGAGGCAGACGACTTTGCAGCCGGTACGGAATCCGGGGTCGATGGCGAGCACCCGTTTCTGTCCGAGAGGAGGAGAGAGAAGCAGCTGGCGGAGATTCTCCGTAAATACGCGGATGGCTTCGTCGTCGGCTTTTTCTTTGGACTGGGCGGCAAATTCTGTTTCGATGGAAGGTTTGAGCAGACGTTTGTAGGCGTCGGCAGTGGCTTCCTTTACCTGATGGCTGCATTCATTATTGCCATGTACGAACTGGCGGTCGAGGCGTTCCAGACAGGCTTCGTCATCCGGACTGATGGATACTTTCAGCAACCCTTCGGATTCTGCCCGGCGGATGGCGAGCAGGCGATGGGAAGTGCAGCGTTTCAGCGATTCGGAGAAGTCGAAATAATCCCGGTACTTGGCGGCCTCTTCCTCTTTTCCTTTCACTACCTTGGCGGTGATTTCCGCCTGACGGGTGAACTGGTTACGTATGGCGTTGCGGGCACGCTCGTCCTCATTCACTTGCTCCGCGATGATGTCACGGGCACCTTTCAGTGCGTCTTCCGTATCCTTTACGTCGCCTTTGACGAAGGTGGCGGCTTTGGCGGTGAGGTTAGGCTCCCTTTGCAGCATCATGATCATGGCCAGTGGTTCCAGTCCCTTCTGACGGGCCGCTTCGGCACGGGTCTTCCGTTTGGGTTTGTAGGGGAGGTAGATGTCCTCCAGTTCCGTAGGATTCCAGGTGGCGTTGATGCGCTTTTCGAGCTCCGGAGTGAGTTTGCCTTGCTCGTTGATGGTACTGAGGATGGTTTCCTTCCGTCTGGCTATGTCGCACAACTTGTCATGTTGCTCCTTGATGTTCTCTATCTGTACTTCGTTCAGTCCGCCGGTAGCTTCCTTACGGTAACGGCTGATGAAAGGGATGGTGGCACCTTCGCCCAACAAGTGGAGGGTACTGCTGATTTGTCTTTCCGGAATTCCCAGTAATCCGGAAATCATTTGATGAAATAGTTCCATAAACAATTTTTTTGTGAATGAATGAGCGACAAAAATACACATAAATCTGTTATAGCCGACAAGTTTTAGTATATTTGCAAGCTAAAATGAGATAGTAACACTTCAAAACTTACAAGTATGATGAGATATATAGGATGCCTGTTTATCTGTTTACTATGGCTTTTCCGGGCCACAGCGTTATTTGCTGTCTCTAACGATCAGAAACCCATCCTGATTATCTGCTCCTACAATCCCGCCGCTCATCAAACTTCGGTCACTATCTCCGACTATATGGAAGAATATAGCAAATTGGGAGGGAAACGCGATATTATCATTGAAAACATGAACTGCAAAAGTTTCTCCGAAGCCCCGCTTTGGAGCGGTATGATGACGCAGATTCTTTCTAAATATCAAGGGGAGAAGCATCCGGCGCAGATTATTCTGTTGGGACAGGAAGCATGGGCGGCGTATCTGTCGCAACGGGATTCGATACAGGTGAAGGTGCCGGTGATGTGTAGTCTCGTCAGCAGTAACATCGTCATACTGCCCGAGGATACGGTTGCCGGACTGGACACATGGATGCCGGAATCGGTCGATCTCTTTACCGACCACATGAATATACCGGAATTGAAGTCGGGATTTATCAATCAGTACAATATAGAAGATAACGTCCGGATGATCAAGGTGTTTTATCCGAAGACGGAACACATCGCTTTTATTTCGGACAATACTTACGGCGGCGTCACCATGCAGGCACTGGTGCGGAAGGAAATGAAGAAGTTTCCCGAAATCGACCTGATCTTGATGGACGGCCGGCGGCATACTATCTATACGATTGTAGAAGAATTGCGTCATTTACCGGAGAATACGGTGATCATGGTAGGCACGTGGCGTGTGGATATGAACGAAGGTTATTTCATGCGGAATGCTACTTATGCCATGATGGAGGTTACTCCGACCATTCCGACTTTTACTCCCTCATCGGTGAGTCTGGGGTATTGGGCGATCGGCGGAGTGCTGCCCGATTACCGGAAACTGGGAAAGGACATGGCATTGGCATCTGTACAGATTGATCAATATCCGGCGGATGAACAGCAGCACCTTTCCGTGATTGGCAGCAAGGCCGTACTGGACAGCCGGAAGGTGAAGGAGTGGGGACTGGACCCGGATATCCTTCCTTTTGATGTGGAGATTATTAATCAGACTGTATCATTCTATCAGCAATATACTTATCAGATTTGGTCGGCGTGTGCACTGTTTCTCATCCTTGTGCTGGGTTTGTGCATCTCGCTCTTCTACTATTTCCGCACCAAACGTCTGAAGGACGATCTGCTGAAGTCGGAAAAAGACCTGCGGGTGGCTAAGGACCGTGCAGAAGAATCGAACCGTCTGAAAAGTGCTTTCCTCGCCAATATGAGCCATGAGATACGTACGCCTTTAAACTCCATTGTAGGTTTCTCGGATGTGCTCGCTGTGGGTGGCAATACGGAAGAAGAACAGCAGACCTATTATCAGATTATCAAGACAAATTCGGATTTGTTGCTTCGCCTGATCAATGATATTCTTGATCTCTCACGCCTGGAAGCGAACAGGGTCACGTTGACTTGGGAAGAGTGTGACGTGGTGCAGCTATGCAGGCAGGTGGTGGCATCTGTCAGCGTTTCACGGCAGTCCGGCAATCAGTTCCTGTTTGTCAGCGATTATGAGTCGTTTCGGATGACGACAGACATACAGCGTATGCAGCAGGTGATTATCAATCTGATGTCTAATGCGGATAAGTTCACCAGGAAAGGGCAGATAACACTGGAATTTTCGGTGAATGAAGAGACGGAGATGGCTGTATTCTCTGTGACGGATACAGGGTGCGGCATCCCGAAAGAGAAACAGAAACTGGTATTTGAGCGCTTCGAGAAGCTGAACGAATATGCCCAGGGAACAGGTTTGGGATTATCTATCTGTAAATTGATTGTGCATAAATGGAAAGGGGATATATGGATCGACTCCGAATATACGGGAGGTGCACGGTTCATGTTCTCACATCCGCTTAAAATAGAAAAAGAATGAAACGATTTGCATGTGTTTACGTATGGCTTCTTTGCCTCGTGCTCTCAATTGCGGCACAGGAAAAAGTAGTGAAGCTGAAAATTGTACAGACAAGTGATGTACATGGTAATTATTATCCTTATAATTTTATTACCCGTAAGGATTGGCAGGGCAGTCTGGCACGAATATACGCTTTTGTGGAGAAAGAACGCGAACAATATAAGGAGAATCTTATTTTACTCGACAACGGCGATATATTGCAGGGGCAACCGACTGCCTATTACTATAATTATATAGATACAGTATCACCCCACCTATGCGCGGAAATGATGAACTACATGAAATATGATGCCGGAAATATGGGTAATCATGATGTGGAGACAGGCCGAGCCGTGTTCGACCGCTGGATAAATACCTGTGACTTTCCCGTATTAGGAGCTAATATCATCGATATATCGACCGGAGAACCTCATCTTCCTCCTTATAAGGTCATGGAACGTGACGGAGTGAAAATCGTAATCCTTGGAATGATCACCCCTGCTATCCCTGCATGGCTCTCGGAGAACCTGTGGAAGGGACTGCGTTTCGACGACATGGAGGAGACTGCACGCAAATGGATGAAGATCATCCGTGAAAAAGAGAATCCGGACTTGATGATCGGCTTGTTCCATGCGGGGCAGGAGGCTTTCAAAATGTCCGGCAAGTATAATGAAAACGCTTCTCTGAGTGTGGCGAAGAATGTCCCCGGATTTGACATTGTACTGATGGGACACGATCATGCGCGCGAATGTAAGAAAGTGATGAATGTGGCAGGTGATTCAGTACTGGTCATTGATCCGGCAAGCAACGGAATTGTTCTGTCCAACATCGATGTGACCTTGAAACTGAAAGATGGGAAGGTGCGCAGCAAAGATATAAAAGGAGTATTGACCGAAACGAAAGATTATGGAATCAGCGAGGACTTTATGAAGCATTTTGCTCCTCAATATGACACTGTCCGTAACTTTGTCTCTAAAAAGATCGGTACATTCACCGAGAGTATCTCAACCTGTCCTTCTTTCTTCGGACCGTCTGCTTTTATCGACTTGATCCATACCTTGCAGCTTGACATCACCGGTGCGGAGATATCCTTTGCGGCACCGCTTTCATTTGATGCGAAAATTAATAAAGGAGATGTGTTTGTCAGCGATATGTTCAATCTGTATAAGTATGAGAATATGCTATATATGATGACTTTATCCGGAAAAGAAATCAAGGACTATCTGGAAATGTCTTATTTCATGTGGACCAACCGGATGAAGTCTCCGGACGATCATCTGCTCTGGTTTAAGGAGAAACGTCGCGAAGGTGCGGAGGACAGAGCTTCTTTCCAAAATTTCAGCTTCAATTTTGATTCAGCATCGGGAATTATTTATACCGTAGACGTCACCAAGCCGCAAGGGGAGAAGATTACGATTATCAGCATGGCAGACGGCAGTCCTTTCCTCATGGATAAGATTTATAAGGTGGCTTTGAACTCTTACCGGGGGAATGGAGGTGGAGAACTGCTGACGAAAGGATCAGGCATCCCGCAGGAGAAATTGAAAGAGCGTATCATCTTCTCTACGGATAAGGATCTTCGTTTCTATCTGATGAATTATATAGAAAAGAAAGGTACTATGGCCCCGAAGGCATTGAACCAATGGAAATTCGTTCCTGAAAAGTGGACTGTTCCGGCTGCTGAACGTGATTATAAGTTTTTATTCGGAGATAGTCAATAAGTAGGCAAAAGTGTTCTTTTTGACAGATAATCTCTCGCCTTAGGTTGAACATCTCATTATTACTGGTATCTTTGTCGCAACCAAAAGAGAGAGTGTATGGATATGCAAGTTGTTCCTAAGATAGGTATTTCTTCGGTAGTTCATTCTAAACATATAGATCCGGGTAGTATTGATGTGGTCGGCAATGATATAGCGCTCTTCGACACGGAGAGCGTTATTTCCCTTTATAATGGCCCCAGTAAACTGGAAGTGGTGAGCATCGGACTTTGTCTGGAAGGCTCTACTCGTTTTAATATCAGTCTGCGTGAGTTTGAACTGATTCCGGGCAGAATGGTTATTGCGTTGCCCAATCAGATAATCGAACATCGTCAGTTCAGTTCCAATTTCAGAGGGATTTTCTTTGCTGTATCAAAAAGTCTGTTGGAATCATTGCCCAAAGTTGGTAATGTGCTTTCATTCTTTTTCTTTCTGAAAGATTACCCTTGTTTTGATCTCAATCTGCACGAGCAGGAGATGATTAAGGAGTATCATGCTTTCATCAGAAAGAGATTGAAAAATAAAGACGATAGGTACCGTAGGGAGGTAGTAATGGGATTGATGCAGGGCTTCTTCTTTGAGCTTTGCAATATTTTCAACAGTTATGCTCCGGATGCTTCTGCCGTTGTCAAAAGTAAAAGTCGTAAAGAATATATATTTGAGCGCTTCTATGAATCTTTGGTTCAGTCTTATCAGTCGGAACGCAGCGTGAAGTTTTATGCGGATCAGTTGTGTCTGACGCCGAAACATCTGTCCGGAGTTGTCAAGGAAGTCAGCGGGAAGACGGTAGGGGAGTGGATTGACGAATTAGTGATCTTGGAAGCGAAGGCACTCTTGAATTCTTCGAGCATGAACATACAGGAGATAGCCGACCGTTTAAACTTTGCCAACCAGTCGTTCTTCGGTAAGTACTTTAAGCATTATACCGGTATGTCTCCCAAAGAATACCGGAAAAGCAGATAGCTCCCCAAAATTACAAAACTACAGAACACCTGAACGTACTCGGCTCAATGTTTCCGGTGTCATCAGCAGGTATGAAGCGATGTGTGCCAAAGGTGCCCGTTTGATGATTTCCGGATGAGTTTCGAGCAATAGATTATAACGCTCGCGGGCGGATTCGAAACGCCAGGAATCGGCTTTGGTTTGCGATACAATCAGAGAATATTCCAGTATCTTCCGATAGAACATATTGATTTCCCAGTTTTGCTTTGTCAGCTGCATCATTTTGTCATAAGGGAACAGATAGATGACAGCAGGCTCCAGTGTCTCTATGATCAATCGGGTAGGGACTTGTTTCAGCAGGCTTTCGATACACATCAGGATACAGCCTTCGTATGAGAAGTGTTCGGTAACGTCTTTCCCGTTTTTATAATAATATTGCCGGAGCATCCCTTTCCCGACAAAAACTAATTCATGGGCTACTTCTCCTTCATTAAGTGCGATCACTCCTTTAGGATATTCCTCACGTATCAGGATGCTTTCTATCTGTCGGCGTCCCTCTATACTCATTTCGGGAAAGCGGGAATTTACGACGGCATTTACAGTTTCTCTTAGTAGTGTATCCATGTCATTATAGTCTTGTTATGTGCAAAAGTACTAAAAACGGTTGATATAAATCAAGTTGATTCAAAAAAGATGTATCTTTGTCTCCAAAATAAGGATGTAATATGATAATGAATAAGATAATAGGAATAGCAGCTTTACTGCTTTGTCTGACAGGTTGTGTCAGAGATAATGATGCAATATATTACCCTGTAGGCGATGTGGATATTGAAAGAGGAGGTCCGGCGTTGGAAGTCGGAGAGGGGGATGTATTGGTAGCGCGGAGTTTTAATGAAGAAGATTATGTGCTGGATACGATAGCTCAATATCCGAATGACCCGACTTTGGGTAAACTGACATTTATGATTGACTTGAAAAATCAACAGAAAGATCTGAATGTGGCGGATTTCAACGGCGTGGGTAAATCAAAACTGACCATGAGCCTTGGCTATAAGGATGGTAATTATCCATCAGAGAGTCAGGTCCCCATTTATACTTCTCAGGACGTCACGGCTAAATATGCAGTCAAACTTCGTCTGAAAGGAGAATTGCTTGTATCCGGTGATGAATGGATGATCGATTATGTGTATGCGCAGCTGGCCAGCTTGTTTCAGCCTTATCCGCCTGCGAATTTCCCCGAAGTCTTTATGTGCAAGGGTGGTATGAAGCTGGGGACTTTCGATTCGTTCCGAAGAACCTGTACTTTCGATATCACTTATGATCGTTCCGACCTCTCTTTTAGTCAATTATACTTCAATTTATTTATCAACCTGGCCGGTCAGAAGCGGGAAAACAGAGTCCGACTGCGGATTGATAAAGAGTCTTACTTTGAATTGTACGAGCAGAGTGAAGAAATGTAAGTAAGCAGCGTTTTTCTTCATTTGTTGGCGGGTATCCATGTGAAACACAATCGTTTTACATGGATATAACATTCTTTTACAGAAAAAACTTTGAATGCTCAAATAATTATTAAATCTTTTAACATCTTAATACAATATCAATAAGCATATCCTTCTTTTTTTAATTATGCTTATTTTACCTCTTCTACTTTATATTCATCCTTCACTTTCCTGCATTTAAAGACGCAGTAATCCGGATTATTTAAAGCGTTATCAAGGCTTTGTGGCAAAACGATCTCTTTCGTCTGTTTGTTGATTGCTATCAATGCGTAATAAATACCTTCTTCTTTGCATTGTTCAATCAATACCTTTTTTAATTCTTTTACGTTATATTCCATTTCTTGAGATATGAACCCAATAAAAAAAGCCTCTTACTTCAATGTAAGAGGCTAACTAAAATAAGAGTAGTGGGTACGAGAATCGAACTCGTATTACATGCGTGAGAGGCATGTGTCCTAACCGTTAGACGAACCCACCGGC
>ENA-USUG01002761-USUG01002761.1-human-gut-metagenome-genome-assembly--contig:-NODE-2761-length-25668-cov-4.506155_pt1 | contig 25668 bp, 26 predicted proteins | sample MGYA00250059_ERZ773394 | MGnify/ENA primary metagenome ERZ773394 (study PRJEB29103, sample SAMN06111957) | human gut metagenome | biome: human gut; feature: ankylosing spondylitis patient; material... | reverse complement strand
ACGCCGATAGGTAGCCTTCTTCTGTAAGGAGGGCGGGGACGATATGCAAATGTTCCCGAAAGTCTATCCCGGTCTCGTGCGCCAATTGTCAGCAAACTCCGGCTCTGCTGCCAGCCCACGCCCAAGGAGTCATAGGAGTGGTCAAACAGGACCCGGAAACGGTTGATCATATAGTCCGGCATCAGGCCCAGAGCCACCGAGGCGGCAATGGCTGCCCCGCTGCCGGCGAACAGCAGGACGAACCACCGCAGAGCGAAGCCTGCCACAAAGGCCATGCACAGAAAGACGAAGAAAAATGCCAGGCCGTTGCCCATATCCCCGGAAATCCCCACGTACCACCCCATCAGGGCGATGGTGTGTCCCGCCACCATCAGGGCGGAGGGGAAGGATTTCAGATCCCGCTTCACCTCCCGCAGCCACTCCAACTGCTTGGCCAGCAGCAGGGTGAAGGTGATCTTCACCACCTCCGCCGGGCCGATGCTGAAGGGGAGAAAGGGAAATTTCAGCCATGCGGTGTTGCCCGTGTTGTCCGAGACGCCAAAAGGTGTCAGCAGCAGGGCGATGAACACGACGTTGAAGGCCACAAGCCACTTCCACCGTCGCATCAGCCGCTCCAGGTCCAACATGGACATGAAGATATAGGCGCAGATGCCCAGCACCATGGCCGCCCCCTGGACGCCCACATATCGCACGATGCCGCCGATGTTCAGATACCGGGTGGCGCTGGCGATCAGCGCCATGCCGTACAGGGTGGCGGCGCAGCAGAGCCCCAGCAGCACCAGGTCGGCCTGCTGGATGAAGTCTGCCAGAATGGCTTTCAGTCGGTTCCACATGGGCGTTTCCATTTCCTCCGGCGCAGAATTTGACGAATGCAGTATACCACAAATGAAAAGATGTGTAAACGCCGCAAATTTGTTTTTACAGACTGTTCAAAATATGGTATACTGAATCGGATTTGGAAATATCACTGGAAAGGAGCGCTGCTTCGTGGAGTATATTTCCCACAGCGAGGCGGAGACGGAGGCCTTTGGTGAACGGTTGGCCGCCGCTCTCTCTCCCGGCGCCGTGGTGGCCTACCGGGGCGGTCTGGGCATGGGCAAGACCGCCTTTACCCGTGGCCTTGCCCGTGGCCTGGGATGCCGAGGTCGGGTCACCAGCCCCACCTTCACTATCGTCAACGAATATGAGGGCCCTACCCCTCTGTTCCACTTCGATATGTACCGGCTGAACGGGTCTGAGGACCTGTTCGACATCGGCTGGGAGGACTATCTCTCCCGGGGCGGCGTCTGCGCCGTGGAGTGGAGCGAGCAGGTGGCGGACGCCCTGCCGGAGGGCACGGTCTATGTGACCCTCACCCGCCATCCGGAGCACGACGGCTGGCGGAGCATCACCGTGGAAGGAGGTGCTGCACAATGAGGATCTTGGCACTGGAAACCTCCGCCAAGGCGGTCTCCGCCGCCGTGACGGAGGATGGGAAAGTCCTCTGCTCCGGCTATCAGGACACCGGCCTCACCCACAGCCGCACCCTGATGCCCATTGTGGAGGCCATGCTGAAAAACACCGGCCTGACCGTTCAGGACTGCGACGCCGTCGCTGTGGCGGCAGGCCCGGGGTCCTTCACCGGCATCCGCATCGGCGTCTCGGCTGCCAAGGGACTGGCCTTTGCCGCGGACAAGCCCTGCGCGGCCGTCTCCACCCTGGAGGCCATGGCCCGGAACGTGGCCCACATGGACGCCCTGGTGGTCTGCGCCATGGACGCCCGGCGTAGCCAGATCTACAACGCCCTCTTCACCTCCGAACATGGCCGCCTGACCCGCCGGACGCCGGATCGCGCCATCGGCCTTGCGGAGCTGGCGGAGGAGCTGCGGAGCGAGCCGCTGCCCCTGGTGATCGTGGGGGACGGCGCCGTCCTCTGTGAGAAGGCGCTGACAGAGGCGGGACTGCCCTGCCGCCTGGCACCGCCCCAGCTGGAGATGCAGAACGACACGTCCGCGGCCCTGTGCGCCCAGGACCTGGCCCGGACGGGAAAGCTTGCCTCCGCCCAGGAATTGCTCCCGGTCTATCTCCGCCCTCCCCAGGCCCAGCGTCTGCGGCAGCCGCCCCAGATCTGAGGGAACGGTTTAGATCGTAGGGAACGGTTTACATCAAGGATATCAGAGAAAAGGAGTTTATAAGTATGAGCGGCAAAGTGCATGTGATGGACCACCCCCTGGTGGCCCACAAGCTGACCATCCTGCGGGACAAGGACACCAGCGTCAAGGATTTCCGGGAGATCGTCTCCGAGATCGGGATGCTGATCACCTATGAGGCCACCCGGGATCTGCCCCTGACCACCAAGGAGGTGGAGACCCCCATCTGCAGGACCATCGCCCCCACCCTGAAAGGCAAGAAGTTCGCTGTGGTGCCCATCCTCCGGGCGGGCCTGGGGCTGGTGGACGGTGTGCTGCGGATGGTGCCCTCCGCCCGGGTGGGCCACATCGGCATGTTCCGGGATGAGGAGACGCTGGAGCCCCATGTCTACTTCTGCAAGATGCCCAAGGACATTGCGGAGCGGGACATCATGATCGTGGATCCCATGCTGGCCACCGGCGGCAGCGCCGAGGCCGCCATCACCGAGATGAAGAAGCGGGGCTGCAAAAACATCAAGCTGATGGTTCTGCTGGCCGCGCCGGAGGGTGTGGAGCGCATCCAGAAGGCCCACCCGGACGTGGACATCTACTGCGGCGCCGTGGATGACCATCTGAACGAGCACGGCTATATTGTCCCCGGTCTGGGCGATGCCGGCGACCGGATCTTCGGGACAAAATAAAGCGCTCTCCCTTTACGTGTGTGATGCACGGCAGGCCGGTCCCGTCCGGCGGAAAGGAGCATACCATGGCCCCAGAGCAGACGAACGCCAAACGGCACGGCCCCAACCGGGCCACGACGGTGATCTGTCTGGTACTGATTCTCGCTGCCGCACTGGTCATTGCCCGCATGGTGAAATTCCGGTCACAGGTGGACGTGACACTCCCGGCGGTCCTGTGGGAGGATGGCGAGGCCACGGCCGTGAACACCACTCTGCATTTCCACGGGGAGATGGTGAAGCAGTGGGGGCAGGATGACAGCTTCAGCGGCTATCTGGAACTGGAGGACCAGCCCTTCACCTCTGAGGAAGCCAGCAAGGTCTGGCTGACCATGGCCCATGAGGGCGGCGGCCTCAACCGGGGCCTGCTCGAATACGGAAAGTTCCCCGCCCACACGTTTTTCGGGGAACTGTACACAGACCGGGAATATACGCAGTTCTTCCTGTTCCCCTTTGAGCGGGTCCCCGGCAAAATTGAAGGGACGGTATCATACCAGCCCAACACCTCCATCTATGTAGCCCCCGCAGCATCTCTGGACGAGGCAAAAGCTCTGCTGGAGTCGTACGGCTTGATGGAGTCGCACGGCCTTCCGATACCGGATGAAAGCCCGCAATAAACCGCGCCAGTGTTCCAATTGCACAGATTCCAAAAGCAGCCCGGCGGATATTCCGCCGGGCTGCTTTCGTTTTCAGTCAGATTTTTCGTCACTGCGTCACAGCACATACAGATATACCGCCAGATAGTGGAAGAAAGACCCCGCCAGAATCAACAGGTGGAACAGTTCGTGGAAGGTCCACTCTGCAGAGATGTTTGGCTTCTTGACGGCGTAGAACACCGCTCCCACCGAGTAGCAGATCCCGCCCAGGGCCACCAGCATCAGGCAGGGCTGGCCCAGAGCGGTGAAGTCCTTTGCCACAAACACCACGGACCATCCCATGATGAGATATACTGCCGTGGACAGCATCCGCGGTGCGTTGATCCACAGCATCTTCGCCAGCACCCCCGCCAGGGCCACGCCCCAGAGGATCAGGCAGAATTGTGTTCCCCTGGGCTGGGGCAGCAGCACCACGCAGAAGGGCGTGTAGCTGCCGGCAATCAACACATAGATCATACTGTGGTCCATTTTCCGCAGCACCCGCTTCACTCCGCCGCTGGCGGCAGTGCCGGGATAGTAGTGATAGATGGCGCTGGCGGCATACAGTGCCGCCATAGACAGACAGAAGCACAGGGCCGCCGCCACCGCCGGTATGGCCGCATCCGTCCAGACGCCCCGAAGCAGATACAGCAGACCGCCCCCCAGGGCGGCCACCGCGCCGAGCGCATGGGTTTCACAGCTGATGGGGTCCTGGGCCTTTGCAAACAGTTTGCGCATAGAATGGTCTCTCCTTCTTAAAATCCGGCATCATGCCGTCCGCATCATATAATATAGTTTTCGATATTATATTAAGCGATTTCGATTTTTATTTCAAGTAGTTTTTGTGAATTTTCTGTTTCTATTCCATTCTATGCAAAAAAGCGGACGCCGAAGCGTCCGCTTTCAAGTCCCTGCAATGGCCGGGCCACAGCCGCAGCCTGCACCCGGCAGAACCACACTGGAAAAAGACCCCGCCGTTTTCATTTCAGTTCCAGTATTCGGTCTTTTCCTTCAAGCCGATGTCCGCAGCCCGGAACACGGGGTTCTTGCCGGCCCTGCGCTGCTCGGTATAGTTCCGCAGGGCTGCCGCCGCCGGACGGGAGAGGACCGCGATCACCGGAATGTTGATGAGCACCATGACGCCCATCAGCACGTCAGACAGGTTCCACACCAGATCCAGCGTGAGGCCGGCGCCCAGGAAAATCAGTCCCATGGCAATCAGGCGGAACACCACCATGAACCGCTTGGAGGGCACGTGCCCCAGCAGATACGCCAGGGCATTGTCCACATAGTAGAGGTTTCCGATCAGAGTTGTGAAGGCAAAGAGCACCATGGCCACGGTGATAAAAACGGGACCCAGGGTGCCGAAGGAGGCGGCCAGGGCCGACTGCACATAGGGGGCGCCCTGCAGCTCCACTGCGGGCTCCACACCGGAGCACAGCAGCATGAAGGCGGTGGCGGAGCAGATCACCAGCGTGTCCAGGAAGACAGACAGCATCTGGACCAGCCCCTGCTTCACCGGATGGCTGACATTGGCAGAGGCGGCAGCGTTGGGGGCGGAGCCCACGCCGGCCTCGTTGGAAAAGAGGCCCCGCTTCACGCCCTGCATCACGGCAGAGCCGGTGAAGCCGGCGAAGATGGCTTGGAAATCGAACGCCTCGGAGAAGATCCGTCCGAACACCTGGGGAATCAGCCCCACGTTCATGACGATGACCACCAGGGCCACCAGCACGTACAGTCCGCCCATGATGGGCACCAGAGTGGAGGCGAAGGCGATGATCCGCTTGCCGCCGCCCATGACGCAGTACCCGGTCAGCAGCGCCACGATGCCGCCGATGATCCAGGGCGTCCACTCCGGGGAATAAAAGCTGTATCCGGAGAAGGTGGACTGGAGGTTGTAGGAGCAGAGCATATTGAAGCCGCCGGCGTAGGTGGCGATGAGGCTCAGGGCAAACAGCACCGCCAGGGGACGGCTGTGGAGGGCCGCCTCAATATAATAGGCAGGGCCGCCGTAGCTCTCGCCGGTCTCCGGGTTCCGGCGCTTGTAAATCTGCGCCAGCGTGGATTCGGTAAAGGCCGTGGCGCCGCCCAGCAGGGCGATGAGCCACATCCAGAACACGGCGCCGTAGCCGCCCATGCAGATGGCCACAGACACGCCGATGATGTTGCCCGTACCTACCCGGGAGGCGGTGGACACCATCAGCGCCTGGAAGGAGGACACGCTTCCCTCCTTCTCCGGCCGCTCCACCACCACGCGGATGGCCTCCCGCAGCAGCCGCAGCTGCGGGAACCGGTTCCGAATGGTGAAAAACAGTCCGGCGGCCACCAGCAGAATCACCAGCAGGTAGGTATACATCCAGTTGCTCAAATCCGCAATGATCTCTCCCAGCATGTGTGCATCTCTCTCCTTTTTAATGTTGGGGAATGGTCGGGAAATCGTTTCAATCAGCCCGAATAGAATATCAGAGCTTTTGTGCCCTTGTCAATGGAAAATCCCAAGATTTTGCAGTATTCTACGGAAAAACCGGCAAACCGCCGGCCCCGCAGTCTCTATTCCGCCGGATAGCCGCAGAGATCGCCGGGATCAGTCAGTTCAGCGTCCGGCACAAAGTCAACCGTCAGCGTGCCGTCCTTCTCCGTTTCATAAGTGATGTGCAGGAGTGCTCCGGATTCCAGCCAGGAAAGGTCCCTCACTGCCGTGGCCCGGTCATCCAGCTCCCGGATGGTCCAGGACCTGCTCCATGTTCCGCTCTCCGGGTCACAGCGTATGACGCTGAATTCTGCAGGGTCCTCCGTCAGGGAAGCAGCCCGCATCCCGTCGCCTGACCAGATCCGATAGCGGGCGGTATTTTCCGCCAGCCGGTCATCTGTCATCGCTTCCGCCGCGGGTACCAGGAAGGATCCGGAGCCGGAGGGCAGCAGAAACGCCTTCTCACTGTCGTACTGTTCTGTGCTCTCCCAGTCTGCGCCGTTGGAGAGGTATACGTCCGTGCCGTCCGTCACGATGTAGGAAAATCGTTTCTCCGTGATCTCTCCGCCGGTCCGCATCCGCCAGAGAAAGCCGCGGCCGTCATAGATGACGTCGATCAGCATGGGCCAGCTCTCATAGTAGTTCTGAAGGGTCCGCAGCTGGCAGGGGATGCCCAGGGAGACCTTCTCCAAAAATATCTCCGCCGCATCCGCGTTCTCCGTTCCCGCCTCGGTGAACACCACGGCACCGCCGGCGGAGAGCTCCGCCGGGTCGCCGTACTCCGGTACCTCCTCCATGGGGCCGAAGCCGTAAGGCGTCTCTGCGGAGATGACCGCCCCCTTTGTCAGGGTGAACTCCGCCGCGGCCGTATATTCTCCGATCTCTTTGATGACGCGGAACGTACCGCCGCCGGAGAAGTCGTAGTCAAACAGGGACAGGATGCACGGAAACGCCTGCTTTTCACCGGACGGCAGGGTATACAGCATGGCATCCCATCCGGCGTTCTCAGCCAGGGGCACCTGGGTCCAGCTGCCGTCCGCCTCCCGCACATCCAGCCAATAGGGCGCCCCATACTCCAGAGATTCCCCTTCCCCCTCATAGGACAGGATGCACCACACCGTCTCCACCGACGGGTCGTAAGTCTCCCACTCCGTGGTCAGGGCGGTCCGGGGCGGGTCATCTGTTTCGTATACCGTTGTCACCGCAATGTCGCCGGAATCGCCGCATCCCGTCAGCAGCGCAAAAGCCAGCAGGCAAATCCAAAGCCGTTTCATTCTGACGCCTCCTCTTTCTCTGATTCCATCGCTTTCTTTATTTCATTTCATGTAGACGGACCCGGTTGGGAATAAGTTCCGCCGCTTTCCGGCAAACTACACAAAATCCATCTGAAAATTTTTGAGCTTCCCTGCTTGCATTTTAGGCTGCTGTCCGGTAAAATACAAGTACAAGGGAAGAATGATAGCTGCAACGAAGTGCTGCGCGCACGGGCTGACACCTATCATTCCGGTCTTTTGGTAGGTGTTTCAAACCGACAGCGGTTTGAAGCGCCTTTTCTTTTTATCAGATATGCAAAAGACGGACAAAAGGAGGTCATTTTTATGATTTTACTGGCAAACGGCAAGGTCATCACCCGGGATCCGGAGGGCATCGGCTACCTGCCGGACGGCGGCGTGGTCACCGATGGCGGCAAGATCGTGGAGGTCGGCACCACCGCGGATCTGAAGGCCAAGTACCCCCAGGCGGAATTTGTGGACGCTCGTGGCGGCGTCATCATGCCGGGCCTTATCAATGCCCACACCCACATCTACTCCGCCCTGGCCCGGGGCCTCTCCATCGATGGGTACAACCCCACCAGCTTCTATGAGGTGCTGGACGGCCAGTGGTGGTACATTGACCGGAATCTGGACCTGGAGGCCACCAAGGCCAGCGCCCAGGCCCTGGTGATCGACTCCATCAAGCAGGGCGTCACCACCATTTTCGACCATCACGCCAGCTTCTGTGAGGTCCCCGGCTCCCTGATGCGGATCGCCGAGGTGACGAGGGAATTCGGGATGCGGGCGTGCCTGTGCTATGAGGTCAGCGACCGGGACGGGGAGGAGAAATCCCTTCAGTCCGTGCAGGAGAACAAGGACTTCATCGACTACTGCGAGCAGAACCCCTCCGATATGCTGAAGGCCATGTTCGGCGGACATGCCCTGTTCACCATCTCCGACAAGACCTTTGACCGGATGGCGGCGGCCAACAGCGGCCGGGTGGGCTATCACATCCACGTGTCCGAGGGCATGAACGACGTGTACGACTCCCTCCAGAACTACGGCCGCCGGCCCGTCCAGCGGCTCCAGGACCACGGCATCCTGGGACCCAAGACCATCCTGGGCCACTGCATCCATGTGAACACGGCGGAAATGGATATCATCAAGGCCACGGACACCATGTGCGTCAACAACCCGGAGAGCAACATGGGCAACGCCGTGGGTATCTCTCCGGTGCTGCAGCTCTACAAGAAGGGCATTCTGATCGGTCTGGGTACCGACGCCTACACCAACGACATGCTGGAGTCCATCAAGGTGGCCCTGTGCTCCCAGCGGCACAACGCCTGTATGCCCAACGTGGGCTGGTGCGAGGTGACGGACATGCTGTTCCGCAACAACGCCAAGATGGCGGAGCGCACCGGCTTCCCCACTCTGGGCGTGCTGAAGCCCGGCGCGGCGGCGGACGTGATCGTCATGGACTACAAGCCCTTCACACCGTTCTCTGATGCCAACATCGACGGGCACATGCTCTTCGGCATGACGGGGCGGCAGTGCCAGACCACCATGATTAACGGCAGAATCCTGATGAAGGACCGGGTCCCTCTGCATACTGCTGATCCAGTTCCTTCTTCAGAGCAAGAAGCTGTTCTCTGCTCATTTCACTGTACTTCTGCATAATTTGTCCTCCTCGTGCCGCTTCCAGAATCCTGTACCGGCATAATATAAATTTCTTTTTTCTTTTGATATCTAATATTACTATCCCGTCTATTTTAGTATGCTAAATTCCCGCTTGTCAAGCCCTGCTGCCCCTGTATTTGAAAAAAAATTTCTCGAATCAGTGTGATAAAGTGTGAATTCTGCATAAAGTCCCCTGCTTATACACAAAACGCCACAGTTTTACTTGCAGAATTTCGTTGTTTCACCTATACTGAATAGGCAGGAATATCCTGAATGTTTCTATTTAAATGTAATAAAAGAAAGGTTATCATATATATGTGGATTGCAAATGACTGGAAAGAATACGAAGTAATTGACACTTCCTGTGGAGAAAAGCTGGAACGCTGGGGTAAATATACTCTGGTCCGTCCGGATCCGCAGGTTATCTGGGACACTCCGAAGGTAAGCCGTGGATGGAAAAACATGAACGCCCACTACCACAGAAGCAAAAAAGGCGGCGGTGAATGGGAATTCTTTGACCTCCCTCCGCAGTGGGATCTCCATTACAAAGATCTTACTTTCCATCTGAAACCGTTCAGTTTCAAACACACCGGACTTTTCCCGGAGCAGGCTGTCAACTGGGATTGGTTTGGTGACAAGATCCGTAATGCAGGCCGTCCGATCAAAGTGCTGAACCTTTTTGCCTACACAGGCGGTGCAACTCTGGCTGCCGCTGCTGCCGGTGCACAGGTTACCCACGTAGACGCTTCCAAAGGAATGGTCAACTGGGCGAAGGAAAACGCTGCCGCTTCCGGACTTTCTGACGCACCGATCCGCTGGCTGGTGGACGACTGTGTGAAATTTGTGGAGCGTGAGATCCGTCGTGGCAATCACTACGATGCGATCATCATGGACCCGCCGTCCTACGGACGTGGACCGAAGGGTGAGATCTGGAAGATCGAGGAGGCGATCCATCCTCTGATCAAGCTCTGCGTGAAACTTTTAAGCCCGAACCCGCTATTTTTCCTCATCAACTCCTACACCACAGGTCTGGCTCCTGCCGTACTGACTTATATGCTGGCAACCGAGCTGAAAGACTTCGACGGACATGTTGACTCCCAGGAGATCGGACTTCCGGTAACCTCCAACGGACTGGTACTTCCATGTGGTGCTTCCGGACGCTGGGAGGCGAAATAATGAAGGAAGAAAAATCCAAGGACGCTCTTCCCTACACCTGTACTCCGGCTTATGACCGTAGCAGTTGTGGGAACTGTGTCTGTGCAACCTGTTACGAGCAGGAATTCTGCGATCGCTGCAGTTCCTGCAAAGAACTTTCTCACAAAAAAGACGCCTGTGGACGTTACGAAGGCGCGTATTGCTACTAATAGCACAACAGGAGATGCTGACATGATCGATCGTCAGCATCTCCTGTTTTTTATAAATTTGTTTTGCGTTCTTTCGGGAAGGTCATGGTGATCTCGGTTCCTTTGCCAACTTCGCTGAGCATCTTGAGTGTGCCGCCGAGGAAGGTAACGCCATGTTTCACGATCGACAGGCCCAGTCCAGTGCCGCCGATGGATTTGGAGTGGCTTTTGTCTACGCGATAGAAGCGTTCGAAGACTCTGCTGCGGTCTTCTCTCGGGATTCCGATGCCGTTGTCTTTGACGCGGATCTCTACGCTTTCTCCAAGATCCTGCAGATGGATGCTTACCGTACCGTCATCTCTGTTATACTTGATTCCGTTATCACACAAATTATAGATCACTTCTTCCAGTATCGGACGAACTGTACAGAAGACCAGTTTCTCGCCGTCAATAAAGAGATGTACGTTCTTCTTTGCTGCGATTTCTTTCAGGTTTCCGCAGACATTCTTTGCTACGGCATATGCATCTACTTTTTCCCACTCATATGGGTTTTCTCCCTCGTCAAGCTGTGAGATCTTGATGGTATCTTCCACAAGATGGATCAGTCTCTGTGCTTCCCGGTAAATCCTTCCGGCAAACTTCCGAATGTCTTCTTCCTGTACCAGACCGCCCTCTATGATCTCTGCAAAACCAGAGATAGATGTCAATGGTGTCTTGAGTTCATGTGATACATTTGCAGAAAATTCTCTCCGCAGGTTCTCCCTCTCCATCTTTTCGGTTTCATTGACAAGAAGCAGAACTGCACCTGCAACTTTAGTATCTCTGAATACCGGATTGGCGATAAGCTGAACATATTCGCCATCTAGCTGCAGCATCGCACTGCCATGACGACCGCCCAGGACTTCCTCGATCACCTTGCGGAAATCCTCATTCCTGTCAAGAGAATAAACGCTTTCTCCTGTCTTTGGTTCCCGTACCTGGAACATTCTCCATACACTGGAATTCCCAGAAAGAATGATCGTATATGCATCAATGACCAGCAGTCCTTCCTGCATGTTTTCGGTGATGATCTGGAATTCTTCCTGGTTTCGGCGTGCCGTTTCAAGCTGTGTCTGGATCTGGCGGTTCTGCTTATGGATCCTGCTGAGGAGCGGACCCACTTCCTCATAGATCTGGTTTTCTTCCGGGTGATCCAGATCCAGTTCGTTGATCGGTTTAACGATATTTGCAGACATACGCGCCGCTGCGAATCCTGCAAGGAACAACATTATGACTGCAATACAAAGAACCGGGGGAACAAGCTGAAGCATCAGTGCAAAGACAGAAGACTGTGTGCCTGCCACACGAAGGACAGAACCATTGGTAAGCTTTAACGCATAATAAACTGTCTTTTCAGACAGTGTCTTTGACATTCGTTCCGCATATCCGCTCCCATTTTCCAGTGCTTCCTGAACTTCTTTACGATCGTTGTGGTTTTCCATGGAAGATGCATCTGCCTGGCTGTCATAAAGTACCGTTCCTGACGCATCCATATAGGTAATACGGGCGTCTTTCTGCTTTATCTGTTCCAGATAATCAACGCCGCTTTGTTCTACCCCATACGCCAGATAGGAAGCTTCTTTCTCGAGCTCCCCATCTAACTGCTTTCCAAAATATTGATACAAAACGCCCAGTACAAAGGCACTTCCCAGTATCAGGATCATTGCTGAAGCCAGGACAGTTGATCTGAATATCTTTTTTGTCAAGCCTGCTTTCCTCCCATTTGATGTTCATTGTTTCTGTGGCTGCCAGTGATCGCATATTCAACCCATTCTGCGATATTCACCGCATGGTCTCCGATACGCTCCATATATTTGGCCGTCATAAGGAGATCAAGTCCTGCTTTTGCATCCAGGTTCTGGTACATCAGTGTCGCCAGTTCTTCCTTGACCTGATTAAAAGCGTCATCTACCTGGTCATCATCATCAATGACTTTGCGGCAGAGTTTCAGATCTTTTTTTACAAACGCATCGACGCTTTCTGTCACCATGCGGACAGTCATTTCTGCCATCTTTCCGATCAGTTCCGGAACCTCCACATGATTCGTCTCGATAAACTGAGAAAGATCAGCGATATCCGCCGCCTGGTCTCCGATACGCTCCATGTCTGAGATCATTTTGAGTACTGCTGAAACCTCTCGCAGATCTCTTGCCACAGGCTGCTGGTGAAGCAAAATACGCATGCAGTGATTCTCGATCTCTCGCTCTTTTGTATCGATTTCTCTGTCTGTATCGAAGATCTCTCTGATACAGTTCTCGCCACGGATCGCTCTGTTTGAAAGTGAGATCACCTTCTCACAGAGACTTCCCATTGTGATCATCTGTACATGAAGTTCTTCAAGCTGCCGTTCGAAATGTGTTGCCATGATCAACCAAACCTCCCTGTAATATAATCCTCGGTTCTTTTATCCTTCGGCATAGAAAACAAGGTATCTGTATCATTAAATTCTACCACTTCTCCCAGAAGGAAGAAAGCTGTTTTGTCAGAAATTCGAGTTGCCTGCTGCATGTTATGAGTAACGATCACGATCGTATAATCGCCCTTCAGTTCCATTGCAAGTTCCTCGATCTTGGATGTGGAGATCGGGTCGAGTGCGGAGGTCGGCTCATCCATCAAAAGGACTTCCGGCTGTACTGCCAGTGCTCTTGCAATGCAGAGTCTCTGCTGCTGTCCACCGGACATTCCGAGGGCACTTTTCTTTAATCTGTCTTTTACTTCGTCCCAGATTGCAGCGTCACGGAGAGATTTTTCAACGATCTCATCCAGTTTTGCCTTGGAACGGATCCCGTGTGTTCTCGGTCCATATGCAATGTTATCGTAAATGCTCATCGGAAACGGATTCGGCTTCTGGAATACCATTCCGACTCTTTTACGGAGAACATTGACATCCATATCACCGTAGATATCTTCGCCGTCAAGCTCTACTCTTCCGGTGATCTTACATCCTTCTACAAGGTCATTCATACGGTTCAGAGACTTCAGAAGTGTGGATTTACCACATCCACTCGGTCCGATAAAAGCAGTAATTTCTTTTTCCGGAATATGCATATTGATGTCTTTCAGCGCATGAAAATTTCCATAAAAAAGGTTCATATCTTCGATTGAAAGTTTAATATTATCACTCATTTTCTGTTATCCTTTCGCGATACATTTTGCCACCATACCGGATAAACCGTTGATGAGCAGTACAAATAAGAGAATCACAACTGCTGTCGCAGATGCCTGGTTCATATGAAGACCTTCGCTGGAAAGTACATACATATGAAGTGCCAGTGTACGTCCGGATCCCATCAGATTCGGAACCTGTGCAACCGTTCCTGAAGTATAGAGGAGTGCTGCTGTTTCACCAATGATACGTCCAATTGCAAGAATGATACCGGCAAGGATTCCCGGTACTGCGGAAGGAAGTACGATCGTAAAAATAGTACGAAGTTTACCTGCTCCAAGTCCGAAACTTGCCTCTCTGTAGGAGTCCGGAACAGCTTTTAATGCTTCTTCAGAAGTACGCATGATAAGTGGAAGCACCATGATGACCAAGGTACATGCGCCTGCCAGGAGTGACATTCCCCAGTGGAGTGCTGTTACAAAAAACAGCATACCAAACAGACCAAATACGATAGACGGAATACCGGAAAGTGTCTCGGCTGTGATACGGATGATCTGTATCAGTTTGTTTCCTTTTTTTGCATATTCTACCAGGTAGATTGCTGCGAAGATTCCAAGCGGTGCGGCAATCACGAGGGATAAAGCAGTCATGATAAAGGTATTTATCAGAGACGGCATCAGAGAAACATTATCAGAAGTATATTCCAGGCTGAAAAGGCTTGGTGTCAGATATGGAATACCTTTGACAAGGATGTATGCCACCAGGAAGATCAGCACGGAAAAAGTAACGATTGCTGCTCCTACAGTGAGAAGTGCAAGCACTCCTGAGCCTGGATGACGCAGGTAGGAACGGATACGGTCCGCTGTTGATGTCTGATTTCTTTTTTTCATATTTTCCACCGTCGGATCTATTGCTGCTGCATTAGTTTGCATGTTCTGACCTCCTGTTCAGCAGAGAAAGACTCAGGTTGATGATCAGAATGAATACAAAAAGTACCACTCCTGTTGCGATCAGTGCTTCTCTGTGAAGGCCTGTCGCATAACCCATTTCTGTTACGATATTTGCAGTCATTGTTCGAAGTCCTTTGAGCAGTCCTGCAGGCATTCTTGCCTGGTTTCCGGCTACCATGATGACCGCCATTGTCTCACCGATCGCACGTCCGATTCCAAGGACAACTGCTGCGAGAATACCGGATTTTGCTGCCGGGAGCATGACCATAAAGATGCTTCTTTCTTTTGTTGCACCCAGTGCCAGGGAGCCTTCATAATAGCTTTCCGGTACACTTCTGAGTGCAGATTCTGTAGGTCCAATGATCGTCGGAAGGATCATGATCGCCAGAAGAAGGGACGCTGCCAGCCAGCTTGTTCCTGTTCCACCGAAGGTGTTTCGGATCAGCGGTACCATCAGTACCAGACCGAAGAAACCATATACGATGGATGGAACACCTGCCATCAGTTCAATTCCTGATTTCAGCGGCCGGTAAATTTTTTGTGGACAGTAGCGTGCCATGAACACGGATGTAAACAATGCGATCGGAACACCGATCAGGATTGCTCCGCCTGTTACATAAATGCTGGCGATGATCATCGGGAAAATTCCGAATTTATCGTTGGATGGTTTCCAGGTTGTTCCAAGAAGGAACTTCACTGGTCCGATCTTTGCGATGGCAGGAAGTCCGTTCGCAAACAGGAACAGACAGATCAGAAATACTGCCAGAACGGATGCACAGGCTGCGACCATAAATACGACTTTCATAGCCTGTTCTTTAAATTTATTCATACAGGACTCTTCCTCTCTCCTAAATAAACATACAAGAAGCCCGGCAAACCGAGCCTCTGTTCTGTCACTCTGTATCTTCTGTCTTACTTAGCCAGGTCTTCCCAAGTGGTGGTTTCACCTGTAAAGATGGATTTCACCTGATCACTGGTCAGATCATCAATATCGTTTGAAGTGTTTACTACAACTGCGATACCGTCTCTTGCGATCTCAGTTGCTGTAAGGTTTTCGCTTGTCTCTTCATCTTTGAGGTCACGGGATGCCATACCGATGTCGCAGATTCCTTCTGCTGCGGATGTGATACCCGTTGTGGAATCGCTCTGCTGTACTTCTACAGTGATCTTTCCGCCGTTTGCTTTTTCGTATGCTTCTTTCAGTTTTTCCATAACCGGTGTTACAGAAGAAGAACCAGCTACAACAACTTTACCTTCTGCATCGCTCTGCTCGTAAGCTGCTGCATCATCTGCTACTTTGATGTATCCGTTGTCTTCTACGATCTGCTGTCCGTCAGAGCTCATGATGTAGTTTTCGAAATCCTGAGCTGCATCGCTGAGGCTGTCAGTTGTTATGATATTGAACGGACGGGATACTTTGTATGTATCGTTTGCAACGTTTTCTGCGGATGCTTCTGCACCGTCGATCTTGACTGCTTTTACTGTGTCATTCAGAGAACCAAGGGAAATATATCCGATCGCATTCTCATCGCCAGCTACTGTTGTCATCATAACGGAAGTGCTGTTTGTGATGCTTGCATCCTCTGTTGTCATATCTACTTTTTCATCGCCCTGTTTTTCTTCAATTCCAAACAGTTCGATAAATGCTCCTCTTGTACCTGAACCGTCTTCACGGGAAATTACATCAATTGTTCCGCTTGCTGCGCTTGCTACAGATGCAAATGCGGTTGTTCCAATAAGTGCTGCTGTTACGATTGCGAGAAATTTTTTCTTCATAATAATAAATCTCCTCTTTATTTTGCTTTATTTAATTTTTTGTTTTCCTCATTGACAACTGCAATTATATGAACGCAAAGTAAAATGCAAAATCGTAACCTTGTAAAATCTTTGTAAAAAGCTCCGGGTAAAAATCTTTGACCTGCATCTCAAATATCGTTATAATGAAGCTATATCTGATTCTACTTTTAATGAAATAACAGGAAAGGTACTTATTATTATGAGAAAAATAACGATTATGAACACAGACCTTGAACTTTCACCTATGGGAATGGGATGTGTGAATGCCGGGATCAAATGGGATGGCGAGGATGCTTTCAGGATTTTTGATGCTTTTCTTGATATGGGTGGTACTGTTTACGATACTGCCCGTGTATATTCTGACTGGATCCCATCTGAGATCGGACGCAGCGAACGTGTCCTTGGTCAGTGGCTCCGCCAGAGTGGAAAGCGTCACGACATCGTCCTTCTCTCCAAGGGCGGTCATCCGGATATGACTCCCTCTGTCCCGGATATGCACGCTTCCAGGATTTCTGCCGAAAATATGCGTAAGGATCTGGAACTTTCTCTTACTGCACTTGGTACAGATTATATTGATATTTATTTTTATCACAGAGATAATGAGGCGATTCCTGCCGGAGAACTGATCGAGATCATGGAAGAATTCCGCAAAGAAGGCAAAATCCGCTACTACGCATGCTCTAACTGGAGCACTGCCCGCATGAAAGAAGCAGATGCTTACGCCGCTTCCAAAGGATATCGTGGATTTGTCGCAAACGAAGCTCTGTTCAACATTGGTTCTGCTTCCATGCGTCCGCTCGCAGATGATACCCTGGCTGTCATGAATCAGGAAATGCAGCAATATCATGTCGAAAATCCGCAGAATCTGGCTATGCCGTATATGTCCGTTTGCAGTGGATTTTTCCACAAATTATATGCAGGCGGGGCTGATGCTGTGAGAAATTCTGAATACTACACTTCTGAGAATCTTAAGGCTGCTGAAGGGCTCCACGGACTGATGGAGGAATACCAGATTTCTCTTACACAGGCAGTCCTTGGTTATCTCACCTGCCGTGATTTCACCTGCCTGCCGCTCTATGGACCGAGAAATGCAGAGGACCTCAGGGAAGCAATGGAAACCTTCTCTATTCCATTCCTTAAAGAATATTATCCGGAAGTATAATAATATAGAAAGAAAGCCCGCAGTTCCATTCTCTTCTGAACTGCGGGCTCTGTTCTTTTATTTCAGACCATACCGTTTACTGTTTTGTACTTATACAGCATTTCTGCGTGATTCTGTTCTTCTACCTGGATATCAGCAAGCAGCTTACGCACGCCGCTGTCACCGAAAGCAAAAACTTCTGAATTATATTCTCCTGATACCAGTTTCTCTGTTGCAATACAGTCTGTTGCCAGAAAAGCATCCTGCTGTTTGTCCTCCGGGGAACTCATGGCTGTGTAGGTTGCTTTTGGCTGGTAATCTCTTCCGTCACTGTCGTTGCAGTTGCACTGCGGCACTTCGCCGTTCAGTACACGTTCCAGTGAATCGTAATGCTCTCTCTCCTTCTGCTGCAGCGTCTGGAAAAGATTTTTCAGTTCAGGATCTTTGGCCTGCTGTGCATATCTTCCGTATTTCTCAATACAGCTTTTTTCCTGTGTCTGTAGATCCTGGATCGTTGTGCGTTCTTTTTCTTTTAATATCATCGTATCTGCTTCCTCTCTTTCATTTTGCAATACGATGACAGTATCTGCTGTGGTGGGGGATTTTATGCGTTTTTTCCAAGGATAATTTTAATAAGAAGCTTATCCAGCATGATCGTGCGGTTCCATGGGTTGAGGATCACACCTTCGATCCCATCGGTTCGGAGTGCGGTCTCAAACAATTTGTCGATGTCCGTCAGAAATGTGGATTTGACGCTGCCGCCGCCTTTCAGTTCTTCTTCAAAGCTGGTAAATGCTGCCCACCAGTTTCTGCCATCATCTGTTTTGATCGCTTCCAGGCGGATCTGGTCGTCGCCTTTTGGCGGTTCTACCGCGATGATGAGCTGGCCGCCTTCTTTCATTCGGCGGCGGATCACGGTAAGAGCATGCGCCAGCATCTCCTGCGTGGTTTCCTTTTGAAGCCCTGCAATTGCCTCTTCTATTTTTTCGTTGCCCTGTAAGCCTTTGTCTGTGTTGTTGTTCATGTTTCTTTTCCTTCTTTTTATATAATTACCTGGTAGTTACAAAATATTTTTTAATTCTTCCAGTTTGTAAATGATGTGATCTGCCACTTTTCCACCATTCTCTCTCGTATTCATGGACTTATCCCCAGAGTGCACAAACCAGCATGTGGACATTCCATATGCCTGTCCACCGGCAATATCTGCTGTCAGAGAATCTCCGATCATCATACATTCTGATGGATGAATTCCGGAAAATTCTTTCATGCATCCATCAAAAAACTGCTTCCCCGGTTTGTCTGCACCAATCTTTTCTGATACAAAACAATGAGAAAAATATCTGAGCATATCTGCGCTTCTGAGACGGTTGATCTGCTGATCATAAGGGCCATTACTTGCGGCACATAAGAAGTAATCCTTTTTATATAGATATTCCAGAATTTCTTTCGCACCTTCTACCGGAACGGCGGTCAGATGAAGCAGTCTGCGGAATTCTTTTTCCATCTCTACACCATCCGCCTGCAATCCAAGATGTGCAAGGATCGCCTGCCAGCGCACATAAAAGAGATTATCCATTGTCAGTTCTCTACGCTCAATCTTCTGCCAGATCTTGTTATTTTCCTCTGTAAAAACAGAAAACATTTCCGTTCTGTATTCCAGTCCTGCCTTCTGAAAACATTGCTCCATCCCCCACGCAGCCCCCGCATCAAAATCCAGTAGCGTATTGTCAATGTCCAGAAAGAGGACTTTTATCTTATGGTTCATATTGTCTTTCCTCTTGACTTTTTTACATTTACCATAACATATATCCTCTATGTTTCCAAGAAAAAAAAGAGCTGGCGCTTCACAATTTTTTAATCGTTGAAGCGTCAGCTCCTTTCTAAATCAATAATCAAAATCATCAATATTTGATGTTACAAACAGGGAAAAATCTTCGTCCATATCTACAGTCAGAAGGGTGTCATTGTTTACGATTCCGCTGAATGTACCGCTGAATTCCTTTCCATTAAAGATCTCTCCAGAAATCTTTACTTCTGTGATCCGTCTGTCATCTGGAAGGATTTCTGCTGTCTCAGAGCTGCTCGTTCTGATGTTTCCAACCTCAAGTTCTTTATCTCCATTGTAGGTTACGTGTACATTTTCCAAGGTAAAAGCTGTACTGTTTTTGATCGTGATGTAAGACGCTTCTGTGTCAAATGCCTGAACGACCTTGGATTCCCTTGTACTTACTGTACAGAAAGCAATGAATGCAACTGCCAGAAGTAATGCTAAAATCTTTGAATTTTTCTTCATGAATACTTATCTTTCCTTCTATTATTTTAATTTTTTGTTTTATTGATACTTGTATTGAATCAAAAAATCATTATACATGCTACATGTACTATCATAACACTTCACAGAACATTTTCCTATTCACGAAATAGACAAAATCCCACACCAAATATCACAGAAAATCGTAAAACATGAAGTATTTTTAAGATTCTGTAAAATGTCCGTCAAACCTCAGTAAATGCTATTGTTTTCTGAAAATTGCGGTGTTATACTTCACAGCGTCAACTGTGAACGAACAATCAGGCCTGTGTATCCTTTCAGTTTCATTACATTTTTACTATATTTCCCTTATACTAAAGGAGTTTATAATTATTATGAAAAGAAAATTAATCGTCAGTTTTTTAGCTCTCTGCTCTATCACAACTGTATGTCCTTCCGTTTACGCTTCCACTGAACATTACACAGACAGCAGCGTTACCGGTGCAGATTCCGGATGGTCTGACTGGGATGCAAACTGGGCAGATACAGCCGCTGATTTTACAAAAGTTTCCCTTACCCCTGGTGCTGATGATACACAGCTCAACTTCGCATGGTACAGCGAAAAAGGTGACAGCGATGCCACTCCTGTTGTACATTTTGGAACTGATAAAGATAACCTTGAAACATTTGAAGGTACTGCCGGTGATGTAGATCAGGATCTTACCGGTGACAAAGCCTATGAATATAACCACGTAACTGTAACTGGTCTTGAACCAGAAACAACCTACTATTATACAGTAGAAAAAAATGGCCAGCAGACAGACGTATGCGAATATAAAACTCAGAAAACAGATACCGTAAAAATGCTCTATGTCGGTGATCCGCAGATCGGTGCTTCCAAAGGCCAGACTCAGAACGGCGCAGAACTGACAAACGAATCCGGTGCTGCCAACACTGCTGCTGAGAACGATGGTTTTTCCTGGAACCGTACACTCAATACTGCTCTTTCCGAGAATCCGGATGTGAACTTCGTTATCTCCGCAGGTGACCAGGTAAACAAAACAGGTGAGGCAAAAGAAGAAGAGTACGCTTCCTATCTGAGTGCAGATGCTCTGAAATCTCTTCCTGTAGCAACAACGATCGGTAACCACGATTCCCTGAATCCTGATTATTCCTATCATTTCAATAACCCGAATAATACCGAAAACGGCAAAACAGCAGCTGGCGGCGACTACTACTACAGCTATGGCAAAGGACTTTTCATCGTTCTGAACACCAATAACTACAATGTTGCAGAACATCAGAACACCATCGAAGAGGCAGTAAAAGCTTACCCGGATGCAAAATGGCGTATCGTAACCATCCATCAGGATATTTATGGTTCCGGACTTGACCATTCCGATACAGATGGTATGATCCTCCGTACCCAGCTTACTCCTGTATTCGATGCAAACGATATCGACGTTGTTCTTCAGGGACACGACCATACTTACAGCCGTTCCAAAATGCTCTACGGAGATGGTCAGACCCACGGAAAATATGAGTTTAGCCTGAACGCAGACGGTACAGACTATGACTGGGATCACGCTACAAATGTAGATACCGGTGACCAGATCGCACTTGCTCCGGAAGAAGGCGATACAGACGCACAGACCGCTCTGGATGCTTTCCATGAGGACAACAACTGCTATACCATCGAAGATGTAGAAGGAAATACCGTTACAGATCCACAGGGTATCCTCTATATGACAGCTAACTCCGCTTCCGGTTCCAAGTACTATGAGTTGCTTTCCACACAGCAGGACTATGTTGCAGCCCGCAGCCAGAACTGGCTTCCAAGCTACTCCGTGATCACAATGACTGCTGATTCCTTCTCCATTGATACATATCAGATCACTGATGACGGTAAAGCAGAAGCTATTGATGATACCTTTACAATCCAGAAATCCGGTACAGATACATCTGCCGACACCACAGATGCTGCTGAAACGGAATCCGATGACTCAGCAAACTAAGGATTCCAAAATCCTATGACTCACACCAGCTTTACCGGACTACTTTCCAGAAAAAAAGTGGTCCGGTATCTTATTTATTTACTATTTGTCTGTGTGTTCGCTGTTTTTGTCTTCAAGCTTAATCAGGTTGAAAAAACAGAACTGGTCGTCCGGACAGGTCAGACATTTGAAAAAGCAGAAGTCACAGAAATCCTTCAGGATAATCTCAATTCCAATGGAACCCGTGTCGGTGAACAGAAAGTGCGTGTAAAAATGCTCACCGGCGCACGAAAAGGTGAGAAACTTGATGTCACCAGCAGCTCCGGTTATCTTTTTGGCGCCGCGTGCACGGTAGGAATGAAAGTTGTTGTCATGCAGAGTGTTGCCGGCGAGACCACGATCGCCAGCGTTTATTCTCAGGATCGAGAATGGGTCATTTATATTTTTGCCCTGCTCTATCTTCTCGCATTGTGCGTCATTGGCGGCAAGCAGGGAATCAAAGGATGCCTTGGACTGATCTTCACTTTTTTCTGCGTGATCTTTGTCTATCTTCCGCTTGTGTATCTACGTTTTTCTCCGTTCTGGGCCGCTGTTTTTATCTGTTTTCTCACCACACTGGTCACTATGTACCTCATCGGCGGTCCTACAAAAAAGACCTGCGCAGCGACACTTGGCACACTGGCAGGCGTTGTTCTGGCCGGTCTTTCCGCCTGGTGCTTCAGCAAAGCATCCGGGATTTCCGGTTACAATGTATCTGATATCGAGACACTTATGACTCTCTGGAATACCAACCGCATCCAGGTAGGCGGACTTCTTTTCTCCGGGCTCCTGATCTCGTGTCTCGGAGCAGTTATGGATGTCGCCATGTCGATCAGCAGTGCCATTGATGAGATCTACAAACAGAACAATTCCCTGACTCGAAAAGAACTGTTCAAAGCAGGCATGCGTGTCGGAAGGGACATGATGGGAACAGACAGCAACACCCTGATCCTCGCATTCGCCGGAAGCAGTGTCAGCACACTTCTTCTGGATTACGCCTATGACCTTCCCTATCAGCAGATCATCAATTCCAATAACATTGGTATCGCGATCATGCAGGGCCTTGCCGGAAGCTTCGGCATCGTGCTCTCCGTTCCGCTGACAGTTCTGATCTGTACGGTTCTGTTTCATAAAAATGAAGCGGTTTCGCAGGTATGATCATTTTTCAATATTTTATATAAAAAACTCTCTACTTCTACTATTTACATACATAAATATTGGCGTTAAAATAGAACCATTGGGTCAGAATCTGTCTGGCCCTTAATTAAACTTTATGTAGAGGGGAAAATCGAAAATGAAAGAAAAAGGAAGTAGTTTTTCCGGATCGATCGGCTTCGTTCTGGCGGCTGCCGGAAGTGCCGTTGGTGTGGGAAACATCTGGAGATTTCCATATCTCTGTGCCAAGGACGGCGGCGGATTATTTCTGCTGGTCTACCTTGTTCTGGTACTGACTTTTGGGTTCGTACTGCTGACAACAGATGTGGCGATCGGACGAAAAACAAAGAAAAATGCACTCCGAGCCTTCGAAGCTCTCAATCCGAAATGGAAATTTCTTGGTAAGCTGACATTTCTTGTGCCGACACTGATCATGACCTATTACTCTGTCATCGGCGGATGGATCACAAAATATTTTGTTACCTATATTATCTCTGACGGAACGGATGCCGCTGCGGATGGATATTTTACATCATTTATCACATCTGACATTGCACCGATCGTATTTATGCTGGTCTTTCTCGCACTGACTGCATGGATTGTTTTCCGAGGTGTAGAAAAAGGAATTGAAAAATTTTCCAAGATCATCATGCCTGGGCTGATCCTTTTGATCCTGATCATTGCAATCTTTTCACTGACACTGACACATACCGATGCAGATGGAACTGTCCGCACGGGACTGCAGGGACTTGCTTTTTATGTAAAACCTGATTTCAGTGGACTGACTGTAAAACGTTTCCTGGAAATCCTTCTGGATGCGATGAGCCAGCTTTTCTTTTCCTTAAGTGTTTCCATGGGGATCATGATCACTTACGGATCTTATGTCAAAAATGAAGTCAATCTGAACAAGGCAACAAACCAGATTGAGATTTTTGACACTGGTGTTGCTTTTCTTGCAGGAATGATGATCATCCCGGCTGTATTTGTATTTCTTGGCACAGACGGTATGGCTTCCGGACCAAGCCTTATCTTTATCTCACTGCCAAAAGTATTCGACGCCATGGGCATCTTTAGCCGTCCGGTAGCAATTGCATTTTTCCTGATGATGGGTTTTGCTGCGCTGACTTCCTGCGTTTCTGTCATGGAAACTCTGGTCGCAAACTGCATGGAACTTTACCACAAACCGCGCAAAAAAATGTGCGGTGCTGTCGGTATTTACTCCCTGATCACGGCTGTTCTGATCTGTCTTGGATACAACAAACTGTACTTCGAACTGAAACTTCCAAACGGTTCTGTCGGACAGCTTCTTGATGTTATGGACTACATCAGCAACAGTTTCCTGATGCCTTTTATCTCACTTCTGACCAGTATTCTGATCGGATGGGTGATCGGTCCGGACTGGATCGTAGGAGAGGTGGAACGAAACGGAGAACACTTCAAACGTGCCGGTCTTTATCGCTTTATGATCCGTTATGTTGTACCGGTTGTTATGCTGGTTCTGTTCCTGGTATCTACCGGATTTGCTGATCTGATCTTTTAAAAAAAGTCCCCCGGGCAATAAACCCGGAGGACTTTTTTATACAGTAATCTTGAACCAGTCTTTTTCTTCGAAATCAACGACGGTACAATCGTTTGCATAGGTGCATTCCGGAAGAATAATCATTGCATGAAGTTCATCATTATTCAACGGAAGCGGACAGAGGTGCCAGATCGCTGCGTTGATCTTGACCATGCATCCCTTTGGTACGATGAATGCCTTGGCAAGTTCCGGGACTGGTGTACCGCCAGATGCCGGTGCTACATGAATGATCATGTCATCATCCAATGCTACGATTCCTTCCCACGTGGTTGTGTGATATTCTGCCATTTTGATAATCCTGTCATCCTTGCGGACTGTGATCGGAGAAAACGCGATACTGCCTACACAGGTTCCGGAAATACGGTCCGGATAAAACTTATGGATCTCGCCTGATAATGGATATCCCTCCGGTTCTGTCATATTGCAGAATGTTCCGTATGGAGCAAAATCTGCTGCATTGATCTTGACTGCTTTTACTTCTCTCATTGTAAAAAATCTCCTCTTTTTTAATAAAAACCCCATTAATAATTTCAATAAACTCAGTATAGCATAGCACTGTCATGTCCTCAAGGTTAAGTAAATACTGAGTTGCGGCATTCTTTTACGGTTGATATAATCTATAATATATCCTAAAACGCTATTCACAAATTTACTCATACAAAGGAGGCTTCAAATGATCCTAGAAGTTTGTGTTGACTCTGTGGAATCCGCTGTAAATGCAGAACTTGGCGGTGCTGACCGCATTGAATTATGCGGTGACCTGATCGTGGGCGGGACCACGCCCTCACTTGCTTTATACGAAAGAATACGCGAAAAGATCAATATCCCGATCCATGTGCTTCTCCGTCCGCGATTCGGAGATTTTCTGTACAGTGAAGAGGAGATTGAGATTCTGACACGACAAGCGGAAGCTTTTTCCAAAGCCGGTGCTGATGCTCTGGTGATCGGATGCCTGACCGCAGATGGACAGCTTGATACAGAGGTATTAAATCGAATTATGGATGCAGGAAAAGGTACTCCATATAATCTACATCGTGCTTTTGATATGTGTCGTGATCTGGATGAAACACTGGAAACTGCCCGAAAACTTGGCATTGTTTCTATTCTTACTTCCGGCGGAGTTGCTTCTGCTCCTGATGGTATTCAGACTCTGAATCGTCTGAAACAAAATGCCGGAAATGTTGATATCATGGCAGGTGCAGGAATAAATTCTCAGAATCTTTCTTACATGCTGGAACACTCCTGTCTGACTGCGTTTCATATGTCCGGAAAGAAAGTTCTGCCAAGTCAGATGAAGTACCGTAATCCACATGTAAATATGGGATGGATCGCATATGCGGTCATGGTAGAGAAGTAGGTACACAGCACAGCACTGCAGGTTGCTACTACAAGGC
>ENA-USUG01002758-USUG01002758.1-human-gut-metagenome-genome-assembly--contig:-NODE-2758-length-25706-cov-20.058684_pt1 | contig 25706 bp, 17 predicted proteins | sample MGYA00250059_ERZ773394 | MGnify/ENA primary metagenome ERZ773394 (study PRJEB29103, sample SAMN06111957) | human gut metagenome | biome: human gut; feature: ankylosing spondylitis patient; material... | reverse complement strand
CCTGCTATATGACGGCCCCTTTGCAGACGCGGTACTGCACAAAGAGCCGCAGCTGCTCAAGGGGCAGAACAAGATCAGCAAGGACGCTGCCGCCAAGATCGCCGCCAAGGCACTGGGGTGCAATGAGACCCATCTAAACCGACTGGAGGACGAAGCCGGGCGTATGCCTGCCTATGTGTTCACCAAAGGGCAACAAACGGTAAATGTGACCAAAAGCGGCGGGTATGTAAGCTCCATTCTCTACGGCGGCAAAGTCAGTGCCAGGTCCATAGATGAAAAAGAAGCGATCAAGCAGGCAGCCGCCTATTTGAAGAAACTGGGCTACCAAGATATGCGCTCCACCTATTACGCCGCCGACGGCAATATCTGCACCGTCAATTTTGCCTACTGCCGAGACGGAATACTCTACTATACAGATCTAATCAAGGTTGGCGTGTCCCTGCGGGACGGCAGCGTGGTATCGCTGGAGGCCCGAGGCTATATCACCAACCACCACCGGCGGAATGTGCCCACCTTTACCGTATCGGAAAAGGCAGCCACCGCCAAGATCAGCCCCTATTTGGAGGTGAGGAGCACCAAAAAGTGCCTGATCCCCAAGGAGGACGGCCGGGAGGTAGCCTGTATTGAGGTGCTTACGCATTCGACAGACACCGGAGAGGACGCACTGGTGTACCTGAACGCTGCCACCGGTGCGGAAGAGGACATTCTTCTTCTTCTGTACAGCGATCATGGCACCTTAACCAAATAAAACGCATAAACCCGGCGCCGCCGGGCAGAATAAAACCGAAAGGAAGGCAACACTATGAAAAACCGATTGATGATTTTAGCACTGGCCGTAACCGTGCTGGCAAGTGTACTGCTGGGCTGCGCCAAGCAGGAGAAAAACCCCACCACAGAACCGGACACCACCGTCAGCGAAACCACCACACAAGAGGAAACCACAGCAAAAAGCCCCGGCGAGGCACTGAGCGAAGGCGCATCGGAGGCCGGCTCCAAGGTGCGTGAAGGCGCCACCGATCTCAGCGAGGCTGCCTCTCGTGCCGGGGAGACCGTATCCCGTGCCCTGGAATAAAACGAAAAAAGAAAGGACTTGTTCACCAGAACAAGTCCTTTTTTTATACCGGAAGGCACCGCCGCGTAAGCGGGAGCCTTGGCGTAATCATTCGTAAAATCCGATTTCGGCAATATCCGGGGTGCTGCGGCTTTGGCGGATCACCAAGCGCACGCCCAGGCAATTAAATCCCCGGCGCAGCCGCACAATTTTCTTCATTCCGATCACCGTGCCCTTGTAAATGCGCTTCATCTTGCCGTTTGGCTTCTTAGCCCACAGTTCAAAGGCCTCCACCCGCTGGCTCTTGCGAATCTCCTCGGACAGAATCACATATTTCAACTTATGTACGCTGTCAAAGTCAAAGTCGATATACCCCTGCTCCGGCTGTAATTCGCCCAGCTGGTATGTGATGATCGGGTGCTCGGTCATCTTGCGAATGGCCTGACCCATCCCCTTCAAGGCGCGGACATCTCTCGGATGGATCACGCCCTTATTGGTAGGCGGCACATTCAGCAGCAGAGTGCAGTTGTTGCCCACAGAGCCAAGATACAGCTTAAACAGTCTACGCGCGCTCTTAACCGTGCGGTCCTCATTTTTGGACCAAAACCAACCCTTGCGGATGGACACATCCACCTCTGCCGGATACCAAATCAGATCCCGAGCCATAGACAGCACCTTGCGGCTGCCCAGGTCCTCGTCCATATTGTTCAGCTTTTTCAGCGCGGCAGCGTCGCCCTCGCCGTGTTGGCTCTTCTCATGCGTCTTTTCAGCGTCTGCCAGGTGAGCAGGCACCACACAGAACTCGCTTTTGCGGGTCTTGCCGCCCTCGTTGCCCACCCAACGCACATCCGGACCGCAAATGGAGATCAGCGCGTCCGGCTGCAGTTTGCGGATCAGGGCATAATACCGCGCCCAATCATACTCAAAATTCGGCACATCGGCGCCTTTCGCACCGTCAAACCAAACCTCACTGATATGGCCGTAATTGGTAAGCAGCTCCGTTAACTGATTGCAAAAATAATCGTTATAATCCGGGGTGCCGTAGGTGGGCTCGTGCATATCCCAAGGGGAAAGATACACGCCAAAATCCAGTCCGCCGGCAGCGCAGGCGTCAGACACCTGCTTCACAATATCGCTGTCAAAGTCCGTGTTCTTTACACTGAACGATGTGTATGCACTGGGCCACAAACAAAAACCATCGTGGTGCTTACAGGTAAGAATGATACCGCTGGCACCGGCAGCCTTCACCGTGCGCACCCATTGCTCCGGCTTGATCTTCTTAATGGTAAAGTCCTGCACCGTTTCTCTGCCGCTGCCCCACTCCCGCTGATTGGCAGTATTCATGCCAAAGTGCATAAAGCAGTAAAAAGGCTGCTGTGCCAAGTGAACCTGGTTGGGGCGCGGCACCACGCGAATGTAACGCTCCACTTCGCTGTCATTCAACGGCACACCGCCGTTGGTGGTGGTCCAGTTCTGGTCAAAATTCGGTTTCATCTTATTCCCTCTCTCTTCCTCGGTTGTAGCAACTGAAATAGCGACCTTTATCGCCCATATACCAAGGCAGTTTCATACGCAGGTAACGCAGTTTGTCCCCTAGGCGCATGGTGTAGTCAAAGGGGCGGTCCTCGACCCGGTCATACAGCAGGGTTGCACAAGGCACAGCCACTGTGTTCAGCTCCGTTGCGGCCAAAACCAGTGTTTCTTCATCCCGGGGCAATACCACCGTGTCGCCGCCCTGCACATTTAAGATCAAAATATAGAAGTACAGCTCCTTGGCAATGGCGTCCGTACCGTCTGCGTTATGGCTGTGGGTACTTACATACCCCAGCTGTCCCTCTTGAATATGGGCAGTCTCGTGCAGATCGTACAGATCCCAGCTTGCAAAACGCCGGGTACGGCTCAGCACCGAGCAAGGCACCGTTTTTCCACCTACGGTAAAGTCTAAAATCCGATTACTGTCCGCAGATAGCAGCAACGCCAGCCGGCGGGTATCTTTCTTTAAAGTCAGGGTCTGACCGGCAAGGCGCAAGGCGTTCTTGCCGTCCTTTGCAATAGCAAAAGGAATACCGGCAGCCGTGACCTGATCGCCGATCCGCTCCGCTGGAATAGACAGGGGCAGTTCGCCCTGCTCGCCTTGCTTGGTGATCAACTGCACGTTCATAGGCAGTGTGAGAGGCGTTGCCTTGGCAGCGTGACCCACCTGCGCCGCCGGTTGCAGCCGCAGAGCAAAGGTCTTGATCTGATACGGTGTAAAGTCCGTGACCAGGCAGCCGTCTTTTACCGTTGCCGGGCCTTTTTCTTCTTCAGAGGCAAACAGTTCTCGGGCTTCTGCCACACCGGCACCCAGGCGCAGGGAGTAGTGCTCCACCGGCGTACCGGCGCCCTCGTTCAGGCGTACCACGATCTCGTCGCCGTCCTCCGCTAACTTCATGGCCCGCAGCACCACCTGGGGGTGAGAGGCATTTCCAAAGCTGTATGCGGCACCCAGCACGCCCGGGTGCTTTGGCTCCACATACCCGGTCAGGGGCTGCAAAAAGGCACGAGCCTGATTTTGCGTATCGGCGCCCACCTGCCCTTTATGGGAGAACAGGGCATAGCTGTATCGGTTCAGTCCCAGGTCCATCATAGATTGCATGGAATCGATCCGGTAATTGCGTACCGGGCTGTGCAGCACGGTCATACGCAGGGTATTGTCCTTATACTTGTCCCAGCCGTACTTGCACTCGCTAAGCACAGACACGCCCCAGTCGCCGCTTTTATCCGTCAGATCCACCCAGTTTTGCGCAGGCACTTCAAACAGCTTTTCCGTCATATTGCCCCGGCGAATGGCGCCCAGCCCCAGGTCAAAGGTAGCCTCCGGGTTGGTGCAGGCAAAGGCAAATTTGTTCTTTGCCATGGTGTGCAGACTGCGCCACTCGATCTCAGAATACACCTCTACCCGGCTGCCGCCGTCGGTGAGGGCAATGATATTCTTAAAGGTAGAGTCCCCATCCTTTTGCTCCACACAGAAGGACACCCGCGCCGGGCCTTTCTCCTGAATGGTCACCGTTACCGGATTTGGCAGGCGGTCCGGGTCCTTGTTGGCTTCTTTATAATTCATTTCCCAGGCAGGCCAGGGCTTAGAGCCGGTGTACTTGAACAGCCCCAGGCTGATGGGCTCCGCCAGCAGCTCCTGCTCGTCCATTTCTTTGTCCAGGATGGAGGTGATGTTGCCCTTTTTGTTCAGGCGCACAATGTACTTTTGGTTCTCCATCTGATTTTCGCTGCTGATGGACAGGCTGCCCCGCAGACGGCAGGGCACATCGGATGGCCGCACATCGTAGACTGCAAAGCCCAAGGCAGGCACCGTGGCAACAAATACCAGCTCCGCCGTGCCATTCTCATAGCGGTTCACCTGACTTTTCACTTCCCTGCCCTTGGGGTCGTATACCCGCGCACAGGCCTTGGGCCAGTGGGGCAGCTCCAGAGTCACCGCATCCGTGCGGGCCACTTCCAGACTGTTAAATACCGTCACCGGCGTGCCGGCGCAGAAGTCCGTTTTCAGCAGACTGCCCACAGACCCAGCAGCTTGAGTCAACTCACCGGCAAAGCCGTTCATGGCCATACCGTAGTCGTTCCAGCTGCGGCGATAGGCGCGCTGCACGGAGGTGCCCGGCAAATCATCATGGAACTGATGAGCAATGGTACGCTTCCAGTTCAGCTCCATAGCCTCTTTATTGTAATGGGCGGTGCCCAGATAATCCGCCACTACGCCGGAACGCTCCGCCATATCCGCCAGTTCCTGGCAGCGGCGGTTCCAACGCTTACCCACTGCCCGGGAAGTGTAGCCGCCAACGCCGTGATTTTGCATCACCAGTTCCGTCTCCCACCGAGGCAACTTGGCTTTTTGCTCCGGGGTCAACTGGGCGTTCAGGTCACGGAACAGATCATCCGCACCGGACGCCAGCACCTGCACTGCGCTGTCTTTGTTTTTGTTGATCTCCTGCTCCACAAAGGCAACAGAGGCTTCCTTGGGCGCACCGCCACGATCGCCGATCCCGTGGAAAATCATAGTGCTGTTCAGATCGTATTTTTCGTTTTCATCCAGCTTTTGCTGCACAAAGTCCCAATCCCGCAGCTTCTTCAGCGTAAAGTAATAATCATGGGGGTTCAGACTGGCCAGCACCTGCGCGCCGTCCGGCCCTTGCCACACGCCAACATCAAAAGGAATACCGTAGGCGCCGCCCCAACCCAGCTTTTGGGTCGTAAAGCCCATCAGGTTGGCGTGGGCTATAATGCTGGGCAGCGCCCAACCGAAGCCAAAGCAGTCCGGCAGATAAATATCCACTGAGCGCTTGCCGAATTTTTTCTCAAAATAGCGATTGCCGTAAAGAATATTGCGAAAGAGTGCCTCCGGCGACGGTACATTCACATCGCCATTCTCAAAGGCAGAGCCGCAAACGCTCCACCGCCCCTGGGCAATATAGTCTCGCATTTTGGCGTACAGTTCCGGGTAATATTCCTCCATCAGCTCGTAACGATAGCTGCCCTCAAAATTGAAGTGATAGGTGGGATATTTTTGGAACAGTGCAAAGTTGTCCACCAAGGTATTGTAGATGTACCGGGACACGGTGGTCTCAAAGTCCCAGGACCAAATGGTATCCAAGTGGGCCGTAGCCACAGTATAGATTTTTTTTTGCATCGGAAGTCCCCCTTATGTGGTCATTGTATCATTATTTTTAGGGGATTGCAACACTGTACTGCCCCATAGAAATAGGAAAAGGCATAAGAATTGCAGGTATTTCAATCGTGTCATTGGCACTTGCCTGTTTATTCGGTTTAATCATAACCGGTGCGCAAATCGGCTGGGCTCCGTTTGCTTCTCTTTATAGCTGGGATAAAGAAGTGAATCCTATTTCCGAAAAATAGGACGCAAGTGAAAGACAGAGCAGGCGTGCCGAGAATACGCTTTCACGACTTACGGCACAGCTTTGCAACCTTATCCCTTGAACAAGGAATGGATATTAAAACAGTATCGCACATGTTAGGTCATACGGACGCAGGATTTACAATGAACACCTATATGCATGTGACGTATTCCATGCAAGAAAATGTTGCAAACACAATGGGAAATTTGCTCGGCGGAAATGTGGCAAATTCATAAATGGTCAATAGATGGTCTTGGACTGAAAATCGAATAAACGAACAAAATCTCACTCTATAAAAAAGAGTGAGATTTTTTGTTGCATATTGAATTTTGAAATGCATTTCTAAAAAAGAAAAAACCTACGAAAACGCAGTGTTTACGCAGGTTTTGGAGCTGATAGTCGGACTCGAACCGACGACCTGCGCATTACGAAACAGAAGAAAAAATATAAAATACACCCAAACCAACGAAAAACAGCCATTTCTTTTATACCTTGAAATGACTGTTTTTTAATTTAGCACTGTATTTTAATCCCGTTTTCCATTCGTAAGTGGTCAATAAATGGTCAAAAGTATTATAATAAATAGCAGTAATTCACATTCTATATCACACTTGGTTCGCTCTATACAACACTCATTTGTGAGTGTTGTATATTTCACTTTTTTAATCACTCCATATACTCATGTTTAGTCGGAGTGTAATTTTTTGACTTGTATTTTTCGTACTTATCTGTCTTATCTTTGGATTCTATATTGTCATTTACATAATCAACAGGCTCGATACAAATCGTTCATCAACTCATCTATGATATTTTCTTATATTTTGCTATAAGAGCAGCTTTCATATCTGCACCTGTAATTTCGCCTTTTGCCCATTTCGCAGAAAGGTCCTTTGCAAAGGCTGGTACAGGCACACCTTCAATACTATTCAACGCATCTGCAACTTTTATTGCAGTCATTCTTTTTGTTTCAATCGGGGACATTGTATCACTCCTTTATGCAGTTATTTTACCATATAGTATGGATAATTACAATAAATTTATTTGTTTAATTTTAGCAAAATCGCATTACGCTTATTCGCCAAATATATAATCTTATCTATCAGATTATCTGCACTATTTTTATCTTTCAAGAACAGTTCATTCATTTCGTCTATAATTGTCAAGACTTCATTTTCAATTGATTTAACTGACTCATCCGAACGAACTGGACTTGTGCTTACAATATCATAAGCTTTCTTCACTTTTTTTATCAAGTTCTTATCATCAATCATTATCGAAAGATTTTCAAGTCCGCTCGAAGCTTTATCAATATATTTCATTTCAGTTTCATGAATTCGCAAATTGATATTAGTTCTTTCGTTAGTCAACACAACTGATACCAGTAACAATAAATACAACGCTAACAATATTATATTTACAATTAACGGAACAATTAATTCATCTGATAGAAAAATAATAAACATAATTCCACAGGTTAAATCAATCATAAAGTAAATATATGAAATTACCGATATTGACATTCCAAGTATAAATTTAGCTTTATTATTATGTGTAAATAAAGGCGTTAATAATAACATTACATACGAAATATGAATAAAGGTATAACTAATCCAAACCGATATTGTATGTGTCAAGCCACTAACAATAAAAAATATCAGATTAAATGCAATTAAAAATACCAAATCAAGTAAAGTCCAAAATACAGATTTCCTAATCATTTTATTTTTCTCCTAATAGCTTAGCAAATACATCTTTTTTTGCAGAATCATATTCGCTCTGTTCAATTAAGCCGGCATCAAGCAATTCTTTTAATTTGGAAAGAACTTGCTTAGGATCATCTGGAGAAGATTTCATTTCAACATTATCCTGCTGAATAAATCTTCCCGATATTCCTGCCGGCATTGTTTCTTGACTTTTATCTGAAAAACCATTATTCATCGGGGCAAACATTTGTTGAGCCATTGAGCCAAAAGCACCGCCAGCACCGATCCCCATTCCCATACCTGCTCCTGCCGCTGCCACTCCTCCAGCACCGGGATTGTTTGCAAGGTTGCCAAGAATATCGGCTGCTTGTTGTCTTCCCCAATCATCTCCAAGAATTCGTATTTTTTCTTTATCTGCCTGTGCAATTCGCATTTTTTCAATTGCGTCAATACCAATTTCATCATATCTACGACGCAATTCATCATCATCTATATCCATTGCGGAAATAGAATACTTTATTAATTTTACACCATATTCATCAAAAATATCAGCTAATTTTGGTTGAAGCAATTCAGAAAAATCATCAATTCGTGATTCAATCCCTAATAACTCCGTTTGAATATTATTAAGAAGTTTAGTCAAACAAGATTTAATTTTACTTTGAAACTCGTTTGCGAAATAATTATCAAGTAAATCTTGTTGTGAAACAAATGAAACATTATTACCTACTAGTTTTGATAAAAACACAGAAGGATTTTCAATTGAAATTTTATATGAGCCTCTCGCTCTGATTTTTGTTTGTATTCCTAATAATTTATCACGAACCTGTATAGGTGAAGATGTACCCCACAGTATTTCCATACTCTGAGATGTTCTAATAAAATATACCACGCAACTAAATGTAGACACGCCACCCGAAAAAGCATTTTTTAATCGACTTATAAACGGATAGTTATCTGTATTTAATTTATATGTACCGTTTTCAAAGATCTGTTCTATAACACCACTTTTAATAAAAATGGCTTGCTCACCAGGCATTACAACCAATGTTGAGTTTGTATTGAAATCTTCTTCTGGTTGACGCCATATTAATAGATTTCCATCACCTGAATTTTTTATAACATCCGTCCAATGCTTTCTGCCACCAACGAATGCAGATTCATTTTGATTTTTAAATATTGACATTACACTTCCTCCGATTATTAATTTCTTTTCCCATTTTTAAATGCTTCTATATGTCTTTCCAAAGAAACTCTGGATGTAGCGCTTAATTTTTCGCCATTTTCATTAACGATAACAGAAATTCCACCTCGACCGGGAACCCAAAAATAGCATGCATTTATTTCAGGTAATTCTTTAAAATTATATTTAATATCTTTTGAATCAACCTTTAATGCAGCTGCCGCAATTTCTAATAATTCATTTTTCATATATATCATCCTTTCTTAACACTCATTTCCCAATTTACTACATCACCATAATCAGGAGGCCAATCTAATATTTCTCCACTTTGACCATCAATTGCAACTACCTTGCCATCGATACAAGCAGCATTAAACCAATGTCCTGGTCCTTCTGCTCTATCTATACCAATTATAGCATGAGCGCTGTCGCCTTGAGCCAATAAATTATTCTCGATTTCATCAGGACTCATCGATACTTGTTCCATTCCGGTTAACGCTTCCATTTCATCATTATATCCGATATTGTCCGCCGAAGCACAAATATCATTATCACCTTCAAGTCTTTTCCACACTGCATATGCACAAGATCCGCAATTATTACAATATGGAGAATCGGTATCAAATTCATCAAAATTAGGATTTATATCGCCTAACCAATTATCTATATCCTTTATCGGACTTATATCTGCGGTGGCATCTGATAATAAATCATTCTGATTATCGAACCTATTAAAAACATCAGGTGATACACCTTGATCTGGAAAAGCATCATTTAAAAATTCCTGCTGAATTTCCAATTTATCATCTGCCAAACGATTTTGTATTTCTTCCTCGCTAAGTCCATCATCACGATACTGATCTTCAAGAACCTCTAATCTATCGTTAACCAAATCATTACCAACGCTGAGTAATTCATCAGGATCTCTCGTTAAAACTTTAGCACAACCGCCATCTTCAATATCGGCATCACTATAATTATTGCCATTTGATTCAACAAAATCGTTATATGATGCTTGAAGCAGTTCGGATTTTTCCAAATCAGACAATGTTGGGTCATTTTTTATATTATCAATTTCAGACGCGTAAGAGTTTTCCCAATCTGTAAAGTTGCCTAATTCTTCATCACTCATAGATGCAAGAGATGTATCATTTGGGTGATTGCCATCTGCATCGGTTGTATCAATATTTGACATTTCTGTTTCAGGGATTTTATCATCAAAAGAATTATTGAATGATGTGTCCTCCGAAACATTATCAGGTTTATCTACCATATCGTCTGAAAAGTCATTTTCCGGTAGATCGTCTGATACGTCAACCATATTGTCTTCGAAATCATCTTCGGGGAGATCATCAGACACATCTACCATATCGTCTTCGAAATCATCTTCGGGGAGATCATCAGACACGTCTACCATATCGTCCTCAAAATCATCCTCGGAGAGATCATCAGACACATCCACCATATCGTCTGAAAAGTCATCTTCAGGTATGTCTTCTATTTCATCTGAAAAAGAAGCATCCGAGGCAGTGTCAAGGCCATCGGAAAAATCTCCGGTATCACTTGTATCGATGTCTGAAGAAAATTCCGTTCCTAAGTTATCGCACATATGATCACCTCTATTTTCTCAATGAATTTTCAATGAGTTTTTCATTAATTTTAATTTTTGTTGAATACTTAATTCTTCTCCACAAATGCACCTTTACGCAGGACAATAATTCCAGTGTATACGGTTCGTCGTTAAGCTCATTTTTAATAAGCAAACTTATTCTTGAGAATACTTTTTTAACCAATTCAAAATCTGTTGAGTCAGGTTTGAAATTTTTTACATATATTCTTCTTGCTATTTCTCTGGCAAGAATTCTTTGCGAATAATCACAAGTTCGCTTACAATAATGAATCACATTACATTCAGGATATGGCTTAAGCATTTCCGGCTTATTTTTCCAATATGTCGAGAGGCTTTTTATTCCTTCATCCGAAAGAGAAATGCTGATATTATTTTCCAAGCGATAATCAGGAGTAATAACCTCCTCCGGCTCATCAAGCTTACTAAAAAATAAGAATGCTTCACCAGATTTTAACTTTGACATACGCTGAATCATAGCATCAGACATATTAGAACTATCGGCAATAATTTGTTTATCTGCTGCTTCTACAAGCCTAAATACAACCTTCATATCGGTTAAAGCGACTACATCTGTTCCCACTTTCCTCGGCGATTGATCCGCAATAACCAATCCAACTCCGTATGAACGAATTTCTGCAAGCATTCTCTTTATTAACCCCTGAGCAATTGAACTCGGATTAGCTTCACCTTGACCCAAATTCATATTAGAATCCAAAAGCACGTGTGCTTCTTCAAGGAGAATTACATTTTTCAATCCCCCTTCGCCAACATAATTAGCGTTAACATAAGATAAAATTGATAGCAAAAGTAATGAAATAATCAGCGCTTTTTGCTCAGCATTTTCTATTGCCGCCAATTCAATTATCGTCGGTTTTGACAATAAATCTTCAATAGGTATTGAATAATAATTATCAAATAAATTAACGAGACTGTTGAGTCTTACAACACCTGCTCTGCCTATGTTTTTAGCATCGCCTGTATAGCCTATTTCATCAAATGTTTGCTGAAAGCATTTAATAAAGTCAGTTATATTAAAAATTTTTCCTTTGTTATCCGTGGTATAGGTATCAAGCCATCTAAAATCGGAATAACAATTATTTATTGCCTCCTCAAAAATTTTATCAAGCGGAGTAGTCATTGAAACACCTGCTGCGAATGCTGTTTTCAATGTTGATTTATATGTTTCAAGTTTAACATTCTTCGGTGGCACAAACGGGTTATATACAAAGGGGGAAATGAAATTCTTTCCCGGTGTAAACACCTGTAAATCAGGAATACTTTGAACCAAAGCTCTATATTCATTTTTTGCAGGCTCAATTACTAAAAACGGTATATGATGTTCTTTCCAAAGCCTGTCTAACATACCTATGGAAAATGTGGTTTTACCCGAACCTGGAGTACCTACAACCAGCATATGTTTTGCAAGGTCTTTAAGGTTGAAACCGATTGTATCGCCTTGTGATGACGAACGAAGCTTACCGACTTCTATATCGCCACCGTTAATAATATTATCTGCATAAGTTTTTGCGGTTTTAGCGGATTCATTTACATTAAGGCCGGCAGAAACATTTTCATCACCTATCGGCAATCTAAAAAATTCTACAGCCTCTTCAATTGTAATTACATACGGTAATCTATATAATGCTGATGAAACCTGATTTGATTTCCATATTTGATAGTTTCTGCCTCTTTGAAGAGTAGCCTCTCCTATAGCCCACGGTAAAGGAAAAAAGTTTGAATCTTTATCAACCGTATTTTTCTCAAGATCCACTATTTTTAGATTTGCACTACCGCTCATATTTGCTGAAAGCATACCTAAAAATGCACTTGAAATTTGAGAAGCGGCTATTGAATTGCCATAAACAACTAAATTAAAATTATATAATCCACTCGCTTTGTGCTCGGAATAATATTTGTATATATCCGAATGTGTTTTTGCTAATGAAAAGCTTACATTTCCTACTCCATATTCCATAACTCCGTTAGTAAGAACTTCTAACGATTGGGCCGTTTTGTCAATTTCAAGCAATTCACCATTACTGTAATAAGTTGGAATAAGTTGAACTGAAACAGCTGAATGTGGATGTTCAATAAGCACATTTATTAATCGACTCAAATCATTATTAGATTTTGGAATGATATCATATGTGTAACAAAACGGCATTATCTGATTCTGAAGGTATTCAATTTTTTCTTCTTTGATTATTGCTTTTATACTTGTATCATCAATTTTGCCGATAACAGCATTTATAGCATCACTATCAATTTCTTCTATTTCATATTTTTCTGATTTCAATATTGACTTAAAAATATCGGTCAATTTCTTTACAACAGCAATAGCTTTGTCCCGATCAATATTAATTGCACGAAAAATCATAAAGAGTCTAATTCTGGCTTCATAAGTTTGATTTGCTGCTTCTTCTGTCATCCACAATAATTCAATTGATACATCTTCAATATTTTCATATTTGCATAATTGATATGCCTCATTTAGTACACCGACGAAATCTTGTTTATATTTATCAACACATTCGTCCATACTAATATTTCTGTCAATAATGCTGATATCAGGTATTGATGAAATTTCTATTACTGATAAGCTGACATATTCTTTACTTTTAATTTGCTTAGTAAATATATCCATTCCAAATCCCTTAAAAATAGCAAATGTGAATGCAGTAAATGTTAACTACACTCACATTTGAAATACTAATTATTTGTTATTTGCATAAATCCCATTTAATTTATATCCATTTTGTAAAAACTGTTGTTTTATATTATTGGATTGTGACTCAAACTCGTCAATTTCCTTTTGACAGTTTGCTTGTGCATTATTATATTCCTTTTTTCTCTTAAAATAGAAAACACCAAATAAAATAGTACCAATTAAGGTAATACCATATGTAAATAATGCTGCAATAGTACAAATAATCGTTAATGCTAAAAACAATCCCGTCTTTTTAGGCATTGAATTTTTAGCGCTTTTCTTTTCTTCAAGTAATTGTTGACGTTGTGAATCAATAGGGGCGTCATCATAAATATAATTTTTTCCGTCACCTGTAATATAAACCGAATGCTGTTTTCCATTGTATTCATAAACAATATGATAAAGCCCCAAGAATATACGAATGATTTCATCTTTTTGAATGTTACTTCCACCCATAACAAGATTCTTATAGGTTTTACCATTGAGGCTTTCTTCTGCCTTTATTGCTAACATTTTTTCCATATAGGGTTTTACATAGTCATTAAATGCTGCTGATTGAGGAAGATTGTATGAATATGTTTCAACATCAAATGGGAAGTCAAGTTCTTCCACATCAATAAGCTTATTTGAATCATACTGCATATAAAGTTGCTGAATCTGAGAACTATATTCACGATTACCTGCTGCAATCAAAGTAGCAGAAGTAGAAGCCATACTACTCATTTGCGTCCATTCAGTATATGTTTCCTTTTCAACGCGTGTTTTATCGCCTAAATCAATAGCTGTTTTGTGCTCTCTTTGATTACCCGCTTCATAAGTAAATGATGCTGATGCATTACAATAATACAAATACGCAGGAACACATAAATGCTCTTCTTTAATAACAATTGCTTTGTCTAAAACGTCTAACGGCATACAAGGTGAACTCGTCAATATATTTACTATGCATTCATGAAGCACTGACTGATCAGCCACAAGCGGTATTCCGCTATTAATATCTTCTTTAGCTTGAATTTCAGAGTTTTTAACGAGACCCTCAATAATACATTCTGTTTTACATGACGGACAAACAACTTTTCCTTTAGAGTTCTTTGGAATAGACAGTGGTGCTCCACAATTATTACAATGAAAATCTCTAACTTGCATCGTTGACATAAGAAAATCCTCCAATAATATTTTTCAATGTTATTATATGGGTAATATTTGATTATTTCTATACTCTGTTTGCGTACATTTTGCAAAAAAGTAAAATATTCGTAAAATTTCATTCATTATTTATCCGCTCTGACAAATTGTGAAACATCAATGAGACTTTTCGCTTATGTGGATATTCTGCGAATAAGTGTGCCATCAAGATTTAACTTGACGGTTTTATTTTTTGTATATTAACTTGAAAAAATATCGGTTGCAAGTATAAAAGAGGTTTGCCCTACAGTTTGGGACAAACCTCTTTTGCGTGAAAATAATTTGAAAATTTTTATGAAAACACATCAACAAAACTTGAATTTTTCTCCGTATAGTAGAGGGAGTTTTTTGAACGGTGTTTTTCTTTTCGTGTTTTCGCTCGGCAAAAATACTCTCTCGAATAATTTGAAAGGAGTGTTAAAATGATTTGAAAATTACAAACGGTGTTGTCAAATATAGTGTACCCCACTGTAAGAGCTGATGACAAATAATCTAAAAGCCTAAAATTGAAAAAATGGCGTTTTCCTTTTGCTTTTCTTGAATTGATTTTTGATGCGGTTTTGGATGAAATCTCGGCTCTTTTGAGTGGGTTTTGAAGCGAATTTCAAGCCGTCGATTTTGAAGCAGGATAAAGGGGTATGATTTTTGGGCGTTGAAATGCCCGAAAACGCCGTCCGGCAAAGCCTGTCGGCTTTTCAAATCGTAATACTTTTGCGTATGATTCCAAATTCGTATGCAGTTGAGGCTGTTTTTCGCAGAAAATCAAAGCATTTGCGTATTCACTTTAGTATTGCGGTATGATGATTGGAAATCAAAAAACTTTTGTAACGCTGTAAGCAAAAATTGACGAGTTCGCTCAAAAATAGAGTAACTCGTCGGACTAAAACTAAAAACGACTTACAGGCGATTTGTGCGAGCCTGTAAGCAAAAAACGGAGGTGATAAAGTGTATAAAAACTTTGATGAAATGCCCGTAATGCTATCAGTCAATCAAGCTGCAGAGGTGCTTGGCATATCCAATGTCAGTTTGTATAAGCTGATTGAAAAAGATAAATCGTTCCCCATTGTTCAGTTAGGCAGAAGAAAATCTATTCCAAAAGGGCAACTCAGGGAATGGATTGATGAAAAATCTAAAAGATAATTATCTGGCTATTGAAAAAAGCTTGTGGTAATGTTTGAGTTGCCAAAAGCAGAAAGGAGGCTAAAAAATGGCAAGAAGAACAAAAGGCGAAGGAACACTTCGCAAAAGAAAAGACGGAAGATGGGAAGGTTGGTTTAACATCGGTAAAGACGAAAACGGCAAGACAAAACGAAAAAGCGTTACCGCAAAAACCAAATCCGAGTGTCAAGAAAAACTGAACAAAGCCAAAGAAGAATATCTGAAAGAACAGTCTGTATTATCTTCTCATACTTACTTGACCAAATCCGATCCCACGCTTAATGAATGGTACGAAATATGGATAAACACATTTTGCAGAAATGTGATCAAGGACTATACCGTAAACGGTTACGAGCAAAGGTTCAAAACCAATATCTTACCTGCGTTGGGTGATATGAAATTAAACGAGCTATCCACCGTAAACTGTCAGCAGTTCTTGGTGGGATTATTCAGTAACGGCAGGCAACGAGGCAGAGAAAAACACGGTAACGGATTGGCATATTACTCGGTAAAAGGAATAGAGAGAACACTCAGCTCTTGCCTACAAAAAGCGGTGGATGAAGATTTAATTCCAAAGAATCCCATATCAAAAGTGAAGTTGCCGAACTGCACAAAACCTGAAATGAAAACGCTGAAGAAAGAAGAATTAACGGCATTTCTTGAAGAAACTAAGCGTTCGGGTTGCTATGAATTCTACTATCTTGAACTGACAACGGGTATGAGATTAGGTGAAATCTGTGCTTTGGAATGGAATGATTTAAGCTTTGAAAACAAAACGATAACGGTAAACAAGGCGGTACAAAAAATCAAAGGCAAGATAAAAATCAACACACCGAAAACAAAAAGCTCAATCAGAACGATAAGATTATGTGATGAGTGTATTCGGTTATTAAGTGAGTTAAAAGCAAATCAAATACCGAAATCGAAATACATATTCCCGTCTACCGTAACAGGAGAAATACGAGATACCTCAGCCGTAACACGAAGATTACACAGAATACAAGACAGAGCGGGCGTGCCGAGAATACGCTTTCACGACTTACGGCACAGCTTTGCAACCTTATCCCTTGAACAAGGAATGGATATTAAAACAGTATCGCACATGTTAGGTCATACGGACGCAGGATTTACAATGAACACCTATATGCATGTGACGTATTCCATGCAAGAAAATGTTGCAAACACAATGGGAAATTTGCTCGGCGGAAATGTGGCAAATTCATAAATGGTCAATAGATGGTCTTGGACTGAAAATCGAATAAACGAACAAAATCTCACTCTATAAAAAAGAGTGAGATTTTTTGTTGCATATTGAATTTTGAAATGCATTTCTAAAAAAGAAAAAACCTACGAAAACGCAGTGTTTACGCAGGTTTTGGAGCTGATAGTCGGACTCGAACCGACGGCCTGCTCATTACGAATGAGCTGCTCTACCAACTGAGCCATATCAGCATTTATTCAATTTTTCACTTGCTTTGAGCCTAAATCGGCGAACAGCCTTCCGTTTACGAATGCGCTGCTCTACCAACTGAGCCATATCAGCATAACGTGCTGCGTTGCAGCACGGCTAAGATTATACTATATTTCGCGGAGAAAATCAAGAGAAAAATCGCAACTCCCGCGCAAAAACAAAACCGCACTGCCGGTCTTACAAAATCTCCAGCAATTTGGAGAAAACGAATTTCACAGCAGACTCGCGCACCCGGTTGCGACCCAAATTGCCAAATTGGCAAGTATAGGTCTGCACCTGATCCTGCACGGAAAAGCCGAAGCAAACCATGCCCACCGGTTTTTTGGCCGTACCGCCGCCGGGACCGGCAATACCGGTGATGCCGACGCCCACATCGCTCTCCGCCGTCTTAGCCACGCCCCGTGCCATTTGTGCCGCCACCTGCTCGCTGACTACGCCATAATTCGAGATCGTGTCCGCCTCCACGCCCAAAAAACGAATTTTCGCCGCATTGGCATAGGTTACAAAGCTGGCATTCAGCACCTTGGACGCATTGGCTACATTAACCAGCGTGCCGCAGCACAGCCCGCCGGTGCAAGACTCTGCAAATGAAACGGTATAACCCAAGTGGATCAGCCGATCCACCACCTGTTCTTCCAACGCCATTTCATCACCTCTTGTCCATTCTGTAATTAGTATAATCCTTTTGCAAAAAAAATGCAACCATTCGCAAAAAAGGCTTGCAATATAGCGCATTTTATGGTATAGTGTTTAAGCAATCGGGGTGTGGCGCAGTTGGTAGCGCACTAGACTGGGGGTCTAGGGGCCGCAAGTTCAAGTCTTGTCACTCCGACCAAAAAGGACAGCTTTTCGGCTGTCCTTTTTTATTTTACTTTTTATTTTCGGCTTAGTTAAGCCAAATTTCCGCTTACAAAAAAAGCAAGAGAAACAGAAAGCTTTTGGCGTTACGGTACTTATTACAGTACTTTTTGATGCAAAATACAGAAAAAGCGGGTCATTGCCATACCGATCATGGTGGTAAGCCGTCTCCGCCTTTTGCTCATCGGACAGTGTGATTGCCATACCCCGAAGCGTGTCCAAAACCTCCTGGGCGTACTCGTCACGCACTGTGTGTTCCGGGGTGCTATCCAGCAGCTCATGGGCAATTTCTTTTGCCTGGTCCATGACAGACGAAAAGGTCACATCATCGTTGTTGCCAATGTAGTCAAACAGCCCTTTCAGCTGCACCATCAGGCGAGGAGTGTCCATCTTGCTGCCGGTAGACTTCTTCAGCTGCCGGGCTACACGCTGCACCTGGGTTTGGGAAGTATGGTGCCCGGTCTCCAGTTCCTGGCTGTCAAACACCTGGCGCAGAGTAATGTTCATCTCGTCCAACCGCTTGTCATCCCGCAGCAGAGAGGTGCGCCCGGTGTCGTCAATGCTCTTGGAATACAACGCACTTTTACCGATTTCGCCCTTCGGTCTGGCTGTATATCCATACTGCCGCAGCACACTCTCCGACAGCATATCCGGAAAATACCTGTTGACATAATTCAGCAAGTTGGCTATACTGATATTGGAACCGGTAGCAGGTGTCGAAACCTGCGGGGATTTAGAACTCCCAGTCGGTTCCTTTTTTGCATTTACAGCATACAGCACATCAATGGATTGTAATTCCTTGGTGTGCTTATTTACTATAAAAGACACCACATACGGCTCATTCTGGGCATTCTTGGCCATACCGACCAATACATACGCCTTTTCGATTGACGCTTTTCTCGGCACCAGTTCATTGATCTGCACAGCGTTGCTCAGTATTTCGCCTGCCTGCAGAAATACCGGCGCGTTGACAGACAATCGGCGGTCTAAAGAATGCTTAATGGCTTTCTTAGATACCACTACATCAGTGTCAATGTCTGCCACATGGATCACAGCATTGCCGTCCTCGTTGGTGGTGCCTACTCGCTTCGCATTTTCAATCGTCTGATTGACAATATGCTTGCGACTCTCTGCATTCGGCACATATTGCACCGTATCATCGATTTTGGTAATCGGCATATCCGGCTTTGCAGTCAACTCTGCATAAGAATACTTTGTGCCTGTATTTTCTGCCGGCTTGTACTCGTCTGTAATCTCCTTGGACTTACGGCTCTCCGTCAGTTCTCCTGCAGCTCGTGTATCTTGTCCAGCAGTTCGTCTTCCGGCAAATTCTTCTCCACCAGTCTTAACATTTTCGTTACTTCCTGGTCTGAGTGTAAAGCCTCTTGTATTGCGATCACCGTATTTGGTGAGTACAAGTCCATAGCTTTCACTAAGATGTCGCAGTATTCCCCTAACGACTTTCTTGTCATCATAACTTTTTTCCTCCACCTTATTGATTACTTCTGCTACTTTCTTGGCATCGAATTGAGTCTTATCAAAGTGAAAACCGCTGTCACCAATTCCATACACTGCCGTTATTGGCTTATCATCAAAAGAATTGTCAAAAAACACAAGTTTGTAATTGTTCTTGCCTTTTTCGCCTTCAACAAGGAACGCATTATCGGATATCCTGAGCCCCGAGTGATTGTCAGTTGAAACAAGACTGTTGTATTTTTTCCATTCGGCAGGCGTCAGAGCGTTATCAAACCCAACCCGCTTTGAGTACCGAATATCCGGACTGTCGGTAGGATTGCCATTGGTAACCTCTTTGATCTGATTGGAGTAGAACGGAATCGCAACGGTGTGCTGATCGCCGCCGTTTTTGCCGCCCTGATCTACAATGCCGTCATAGCCGCTGTCCTTCAAGAAGTCTGTGACTACATCCGGCACCGTGGTCCAAGCATGGGTTGTGCCGTTATCCAAATCGTCCTGCAACCGCTCCAGCCAATCCTCAATAGGAATGCCGTTCTTATCCCACATATCCGCCTGGGCATTGTTTGTGTCGTACCGGCTCATGTCTGCATCGTCCACATACGACTGCAAATCATCAATAAAGGACTGATCCAGCTTGCCGGTGTTGTACGGATTGGTAATATTCAGATAAGCCTGATACACCTTTTCTTCCCGGTAGTCCGGGTCGTTGTACTGGGCCTGATCAATACCCACCGCTTTTAGCACATCCAAGAAACGGCTTTCTTCGTTCCAAAGATTTCCATCGCCAAGCCACATATCTACCAATACGGACAGCGCATTGCCCTTGGCACGGTGCAATTCGTAGTCGCTAAAGCTACCAATGCCTATTTGATTGCCGGGCTTCAAGACAATGTTATCGTTGTCGTCCAGCGTGACCTGCTTGATCTTCTCGGTCATTGCTTTCTTTTCAGCTGCGGTCAAGGTGTTCCAGTATTCTGTAACCGGCTTGCCGTTTACCTGGAACTGGGTCTCGTAGCTGTCATAATCGCTATCATAGGCGAGAGAAGTATCTGCTTTGTCCCTGCTGTAATTTGTGGCAATATCCGGATCGTCCGTAAAATACGCCATCGGCCCGGAGGTTGCCCGCTTGGGGTCAAACACATAACCTACCCGGTCCGCTCTGGCAGTACCGTGGTAGAACGGCTTAATCTTGCCCTCCTCGTCCCGCAGCTCCGGCGCCACATGCTTATACCGCCGCTGCTGCGCCTCCGTCAGTTCGTTGCCTTGGCTGTCCACTTCCAAGGAATGCCGGGTGTCATTTTTGCCGTTCTGTGCATTTTTTTGCCCATTCTGCATAGAATGAGTATTGACACCGGACGGCTTGTTTGCTACAATGGTGTTAATGAACCCATAACTGGAACTGGGTAACGGCAATTGGAGCCTATTAACCGACAGCCAGTTTTGGGTTCGTTTTTTATTTGGCTCCACATACAAAATCTTACTGGTGTCAATCAAGCCCTGCGGATTTGTGCTTTTTCCGTAAGCGCTGGAAATCTTCAGAATATCAAGTGCTTTGCCGCCGTTATCCGTCGGGTTCAGAAGCAGTACTGCCAATACCGGGTCATTCTTTTGGTCGTAAACCTCACCAAACAAAGTTAAGCTGCCGCTTTTGGTTTTAGATTCCATTACTAAAATCGGATACTCCAGAATATTCGGCACCTGTTTAATTACCGTATCTGTCATTTCCGGATGCTTTGCTTGAATTCTTTTGATCTTAGAAGCGTCCCACCAGATTTTGCGATTGTCCACGCCCAGCTTTTGCAGCACCTTGGAAGTTGTACCTACACGGAACGAAAATCCGGAGGCCTTTTTATCCCACTGGTCGTATTTCTTTTCAAACTCCGGGTTGATACTAAAGCGCACATCTGCACCGGTTTTTTCTCCGGTGCTATTTTTTTGCGCCGTGTCACCATCCAGCATTCTTTGGCGGTTGTCAATGGCATTGTCCAGTGCGTTAAAGAAGTCGTCCAGCACCGGAACCTGCTGCGCCGCCTTTTGACCGGCTCGTGCAGTGGTATTCAGTGTGCCCTGTCCCTCAATCACGCTGCGCACAGCGTCCAGCAGCTTTGTAAAGAAGTCCTTGATCTTTTCCACAACGGACTTCTTTTCTTTTTGGGTCAGATCGGCATCTTCCGCCAGCCACTTGGCGAACTTCTCGCCGCCCTCCTGCGTGCTGGCTTCACCACTGATGAAGTCAAAGATCATCTCGCTGACGGCATCTTCTCTGCCTTAGAACCATTATACAGTCTTGCCGTCGCGGCTGTCAACGCTCGGCGCAAGCGGATCCCTCATGTGTACCAAATAGCGGACAATAAATCATAGTACCAACGAACGCCGCGCAATCGGTTAGCCGTTGAAATGGGTTCGAATCCGAGTTTGCTAATAAACGGATGGATCTGAACCCTTCTTGCGTATAGCCATCAATGCAAAAAGAGCAAGTCCGAAGACTTGCTCTTTTATAGATTCTGTAATTCCGGGAATTACTCCTTAATAGCGGTAACAACGCCGGAACCAACGGTACGGCCGCCCTCACGGATAGCGAAGCGCAGACCCTCTTCAATAGCGATGGGGGTGATCAGCTTAACATCCATGTTTACGTTATCGCCAGGCATGCACATCTCAGTGCCCTCGGGCAGGGTGATCACGCCGGTAACGTCGGTAGTTCTGAAATAGAACTGGGGACGATAGTTGTTGAAGAAGGGAGTATGACGACCGCCCTCTTCCTTGGTCAGTACGTACACCTGACCGGTGAACTCAGTGTGGGGATGAATGGAACCGGGCTTAGCCAGAACCTGACCACGCTCGATGTCGGATCTCTGAACACCACGCAGCAGGCAGCCGATGTTGTCGCCGGCCTCAGCATAGTCCAGGATCTTACGGAACATCTCAATACCGGTGCAAACGGTCTTGGAGCTCTCGTCCTTCAGACCAACGATCTCAACTTCCTCGCCGGTCTTCAGCTGGCCTCTCTCCACACGGCCGGTAGCAACGGTACCACGACCGGTGATGGTGAACACATCCTCTACGGGCATCAGGAAAGGCAGGTCAGCCTTACGATCCGGAGTGGGGATATAATCGTCAACAGCGTCCATCAGCTCCTGGATGCAAGCGCAAGCAGGATCGTCGTTGGAAGATGCTTCCAGAGCCTTCAGTGCGGAACCCTTGATGATGGGGCAATCCTCATCAAAGCCATACTCGGCCAGGGTCTCACGAACTTCCATCTCAACCAGCTCAAGCAGCTCGGGATCGTCCACTTGGTCGGTCTTGTTCAGGAAAACGATGATTGCGGGCACGCCTACCTGACGGGCCAGCAGCAGATGCTCCTTGGTCTGTGCCATGGGGCCATCGGTAGCAGCGATAACCAGGATAGCGCCATCCATCTGCGCAGCACCGGTGATCATGTTCTTAATGTAGTCAGCATGGCCGGGGCAGTCCACGTGTGCATAGTGGCGCTTGTCGGTCTCATACTCAACGTGAGCGGTGTTGATTGTGATACCACGCTCTCTCTCTTCCGGAGCCTTATCGATATCTGCATAGTCCTCGAACTTTGCATAGCCCTTGTTTGCAAGGTACTTGGTGATAGCTGCGGTCAGAGTGGTCTTACCATGGTCAACATGGCCGATCGTACCAATGTTAACATGGGGTTTGGTTCTGTTAAAATGTTCTTTTGCCATTGGAATTTCCTCCTTAAGAATTTACAATAGTCAATTGTCATTGCTATTCTATCAAAATCGAATAAAAATAGCAAGCATTTTTTATTGATTTATCGAATTATCAGTCTTTTTTGGCGCGTTCGCTGATAATGCTCTCAGAAATGGACTTGGGAACAGGCTCATAGCCGTCCGGCTCCATGGTGTACTGGCCACGACCCTGGGTCTTGGAACGCAGGTCGTTTACATAGCCAAACATCTCAGACAGCGGTACGCGAGCATTGATCTGCTTTGCGCCGTTGCGGTCCTCCATACCCTGGATCTGGCCACGGCGGGAGTTCAGGTCGCCGATTACATCGCCCATGTATTCCTCAGGAACGATAACAACAACCTTCATCATCGGCTCCAGAATGATGGGACCGGCCTTCTTGGCAGCGTCCTTAAATGCCATAGAACCGGCGATCTTAAAGGCCATCTCAGAGGAGTCAACCTCGTGGTAAGAACCATCGTACAGCTCTACGCGAACATCTACCACATTGTAGCCTGCCAAAATACCGCTCTTCATAGCGCCCTGGATACCGGCGTCTACCGCAGGGATATACTCCTTGGGGATGGAACCGCCGACGATCTGGTTCACGAATTCATAGCCCTTGCCGACACCGGTTTCCGGATCAATGTTGGGCATAATGCGGATCTTACAGTGACCGTACTGACCGCTACCGCCGGACTGACGCTTATACTTGGTATCGGAAGCCGCTTCCTTGGTGATGGTCTCTTTGTAAGCCACCTGGGGAGCGCCAACATTGGCCTCTACCTTGAACTCACGCATCAGACGGTCAACGATGATCTCCAAGTGCAGCTCGCCCATGCCGGCGATGATGGTCTGACCTGTCTCTTCATCGGTGTAAGCCTTAAAGGTGGGGTCCTCTTCTGCCAACTTGGCAAGACCCAAGCCCATCTTTTCCTGACCGGCCTTGGTCTTAGGCTCAATGGCAACACGGATCACGGGATCCGGGAAGTTCATGGACTCCAGAATAATGGGATGATCCTCGTCACACAGCGTATCACCGGTGGTGGTGTTCTTCAGACCTACGGCAGCAGCAATGTCGCCGGCGTAGCAGGTGGGAATATCCTCACGGTGATTGGAGTGCATTTGCAGAATACGACCCATTCTCTCCTTATGACCCTTTACAGAGTTGTAGCAGGGAGAGCCTGCGTCAATGGTACCGGAATATACACGGAAGAAGCAGATCTTACCAACGAAGGGGTCGGTAGCGATCTTGAATGCCAGAGCAGCAAAAGGCTCTGTGTCGGAAGAGTGACGATACTCCTCCTCGTCCGTGTCCGGATTTACGCCCTTAATGGACTCAACATCCGTGGGGGCGGGCATATAATCTACGATTGCGTCCAGCAGGGGCTGTACACCCTTGTTACGGTAGGAAGTACCGCAGGTGATGGGCACCATCTTGTTGGCAATGGTAGATTTTCTGATGGTCTTTTTGATCTCGTCAACAGTCAACTCTTCACCGGCGAAATACTTCTCCATCAGCGCGTCGTCCATCTCGGCGACATGCTCGATGAGCTGCTCGCGGTACTTCTGCGCCAATTCCATCATATCCTCAGGAATGGGCTCACGGCGAACATCGTTACCCAGATCATCATAATAGATCTCGGCGTCCATATTCACCAGGTCCACAATCCCGCGGAAAGTGTCCTCCGCGCCGATGGGCAACTGAATGGGCAGAGCATTGCACTTGAAACGGTCATTGACCATATCCAGTACATTGTAGAAATCTGCGCCCATAATGTCCATCTTATTGACATAGATCATTCTCGGTACATGGTACTCGTCAGCCTGACGCCATACGGTCTCAGACTGGGGCTCAACGCCACCCTTGGCGCACAGAACGGTAACGGAACCGTCCAACACACGCAGGGAACGCTGCACCTCTACGGTGAAGTCCACATGCCCGGGGGTATCGATGATATTGATTCTGTGCTTCTTCCAGAAGCAAGTGGTAGCAGCGGAAGTAATGGTGATACCGCGCTCCTGCTCCTGCGCCATCCAGTCCATGGTTGCTGTACCATCATGGGTCTCACCGATCTTATGGTTAATACCCGTGTAATACAGGATACGCTCGGTGGTGGTGGTTTTACCAGCATCAATATGCGCCATGATACCAATATTTCTTGTCATTTCAAGAGATACTTTTCTCGGCATAATATCCTCCTAACAAACTGAATGGCTTAATATCTGAAATGAGCAAACGCCTTGTTTGCTTCAGCCATCTTATGGGTATCGTCGCACTTTTTGGCAGCGCCGCCGGTCTTATTGGTAGCATCCATAATCTCGGCTGCCAGGCGCTCCTTCATGGTTCTCTCAGAACGCTGACGCGCATAGAGAGTGATCCAGCGCAGACCCAGGGTCTGGCGCCGTTCCGGACGAACCTCAAGCGGTACCTGGTAGGTCGCACCGCCTACACGGCGAGCCTTAACCTCCAGTACGGGCATAACATTCTCCATGGCAGCTTCAAAAGTTTCCAGGGGATCATTACCCGTCTTTTCTTTGATGATGTCGAAAGCGTCGTACACGATCTTCTGTGCGACACCTTTTTTACCATCGTACATAACGTTGTTGATCAGGCGTGTAACAAGCTTAGAGTTGTACAGCGGATCAGGCAGAACGTC
>ENA-USUG01002745-USUG01002745.1-human-gut-metagenome-genome-assembly--contig:-NODE-2745-length-25786-cov-40.613559_pt1 | contig 25786 bp, 15 predicted proteins | sample MGYA00250059_ERZ773394 | MGnify/ENA primary metagenome ERZ773394 (study PRJEB29103, sample SAMN06111957) | human gut metagenome | biome: human gut; feature: ankylosing spondylitis patient; material... | reverse complement strand
ACCCCACAAGGGACGCTGTCCCTTGACCCTGCAAGGGGCAATTGCCCCTTGACCCCTTTTCGCGATTGAGTTGGTCGTGCTTTCATGCTCCTTCCGCGTGCAGCTTTTTGGTGCTTCGCCTAAGCCCTTGTTTGCTTCCCTAACTTTCCGTGAAGCACCGAAAAAGGGCGGCATACCCGCAGGTACACCGCCCCTTGAAGCCTTGGATTACACCTTCTGGAAGGTGAACACCACTTCGCCGCCCGCTTCGGGAGCAATTTCTTCCACCGTCTTGTCGAACTCGTAGCCTTCCGGCACAATCAGCACATGCAGCACATAGGGGTACGCAGGCATGGTGAATTCCAGCACGCCATTCTCATCCACAGGCATGGGCGTGCACGTTTCATCCGTGCAGACGTTAATCATCGTGCCGGTCACAGGGTTGCCGTCCTGATCGACGCACTTAATCGTGTAGCTCGCCATGCCCGCCATCGGCAGCTGCGGCGCTTCCGCCACTTCATCCGTGGAAGGCAGGGTGCCATCGGCGTACTTCCAGCCGGGGACATTGATGCCATACTGCTGCAGCATGGCGACAAACGCATTGGCATTGGGTTCATCAGCGATTGCAATGGCGGATGCTTCCACGTTTTCCGCGCCAGCCTTCACCACAAAATAGGTGGTATACGGGAAGCCGCTCGCCTGATTGGTGTCAATCGGCTGATTCGGGATGACGTAGCCGTCCTCCGTCATGTAGTCCGTCAGCGCATAGTTTTCGGGAGCCGCTTCGCAGCCAAAGGCGTACATTTCCGGGTCGAGCCCCTTCGCCAGCGTCACCTTCACCGTCGCGCTTTCCGTGTTGTCAATCACATAATAGTTGGTCACGCCAAAGGTGGACATCAGCGCAAATTTCGGGTCGGTGAAGAAAACCTGCTTCACGTTGTCGCCCACAAAGGAGATGGTCGTCATCTTCGTGCCTTCCGGATAGACCGGGTTGTTCGCCAGCACAGCGGCGGCTTCTTCTCCGTCCACCACGCGCACGTTGTCCAGCCAGATCATGTCCTCATTCGCGGCCTGAAGGGAATCCTTGATGTAAGACAGGGCAATTTCGTAAGTACCGTCCGCCGGGAATTCATAGCCGTAGGTCGCCCATTCCTTTACGCCGCCGAAAGCCTTCGCCGTCTGTCCGTTGACAGACAGGAAGAACAGGTCGCAGCCGGCTTCGGTGGACGTCTTGTAGTCGAACGCGAACACATCGCCCGCCTTCGCTTCCACCGTAGTCAGCACGGAAGCAGAAGAAGTATCCTTGCCCGTGTTCGTGCTGACCAGAACCGTGCGGTCATCCTTTTCCGCAACCGCCATCGGCCAAGTGTATTCATCCGTAGAATTGATGAAGGACAGCGGCGCCGCCGTGCCTTCCACATTCAGCGCGCGGTTCAGTTCCGCTTCATCCGTCGGCGGAATCGAGGGCTTTTCGCCCGGCAGGAACGCCAGCACATTCGTCTGCGTGTACTCATCGCCGAGGAAGAGACCGAACAGGCGGACAAACGCGTCCGTAGAGGGCTGAGAACCCGTTGCGATGAAAGCCACATTGCCGAAGCGGTCAACCACAATCGAGGTCGGGACGCCATTGAGTCCGAAGCCCGCAAAGAGGTTGAACGTTTCATGCCCGACCGGGAACGTCAAGCCATGCGACGCCACATATTCCGTCAGCTTCGCATCATCATCGTTTTCATCGATGCTCAGCGCAAAGACTTCCACCTTGTCCTTGTACTGCTCATAGGCTTCCTCCAAGAAGGGGAACTCCGATTCACACGGACCGCACCACGTTGCCCAGAGGTTAATCAGCACCATTTCCTTCTCCTTCAAGGTTTCGGAGAGGGTATGGGAAACGCCGTTAATGTCCGTAAAGGTAAAATCGGGCATGGGCGCGCCAAGCGCGTACACCAAGGCAGTTTCTTCCGCCAGTGCAGCGCAGCCGAGGCACATCGCCAGTGCCAGAACCAGTGCCAGCATCTTCTTCATGAGGATTGCTCCTTTCACGTTCTGCGGCTTCCACCGCAGTCTTATGAAAAATTATAAGGCGAAAAATACATAATGTCAACCGAAAAAACTTCATAAATACAATTGGCGTGCGATGCTGCCATAACAAAAAGACGCTGCCGTTTTTCAGCAGCGCCCTTTTTTGTGCTCCGATTACGCCTTGCCAGCGCAGCCCAGCACATCCACAATCTTGTGGGCGACCATCGCCTTCACCGCAGCGCGGGCAGGCTTCAGGTACTGACGGGGGTCAAAGTGATCCGGATGTTCCGCGAAGTACTTGCGGATGCTCGCGGTCATCGCCAGACGAATGTCGGAGTCGATGTTGATCTTGCAGACCGCCATCTTCGCCGCCTTCGCCAGCTGCTCTTCCGGAATGCCAATTGCGTCGGGCATATTGCCGCCGAACTGGTTGATTTCCTTCACGAACTCCTGCGGGACAGAAGAAGCGCCGTGCAGGACGATCGGGAAGCCGGGCAGACGCTTGGAGCATTCTTCCAGCACCTCGAAGTGCAGCTGGGGCTTCTGACCGGGCTTGAACTTGTACGCGCCGTGGGACGTGCCGATGGCAATCGCCAGCGAGTCGCAGCCCGTGCGGGTCACAAACTCTTCGACTTCTTCCGGATGGGTGTACATTTCCTGACCATGCTCCACCTTCACGTCGTCTTCGACGCCGGCGAGCGTGCCGAGTTCCGCCTCGACGACCACGCCGTGGTCATGGGCATACTCGACGACCTTGCGGGTCAGGGCGATATTATCCTCAAAGGACTTGGAGGAAGCGTCAATCATGACGGACGTGAAGCCGCCGTCGATGCAGCTCTTGCACAGCTCAAAGCTGTCGCCGTGGTCAAGGTGCAGCGCAATCGGGATATCGGGGTTCTCGATAACCGCCGCTTCCACCAGCTTCACCAGATAGGTGTGATTGGCATACGCGCGCGCGCCCTTGGACACCTGCAGGATGACGGGAGCCTTCAGCTCACCCGCCGCCTCGGTGATGCCCTGAATGATTTCCATGTTGTTGACGTTGAAAGCGCCGACCGCATAGCCGCCGTCATACGCCTTCTTGAACATTTCCTTCGTCGTAACAAGCGCCATTGGATTTTCCCTCCTGATGCAATAATGTAGGGTTTCCACCGAACCTATTATAGCACATTCTGCCGAAATAGAAAAGGGGGTTTTTTCACAAGTTGTATTTTCTTTCACAAAGTTTTGGAGAAAAAAAACGACCTCATCCCCCTTTTCGGCGGATGAAGCCGTATCAGCACGCAAAAGCAGCCTGAAAAAGTCGCCAACGCAATCGCGCGAAAGGGTCAAGCGTAGGGATTTCATCCCGTTTCATTCGCCCATGGGTTTCCCCCAATTAACACGCGGAAGCAGCCTGAAAGAGAAGTCTACTCAATCGCGCAAAAGGGAGTCCAGAGGGTCGAAGACCCTTTGGTGGAGTCCAGAGGCAAAGCCTCTGGTTACTGCCCCTCTTCCGTCCGCTCCACCGTGCCGACGTAGATGATTTCGCTCTTTGCCTTGTAGGTGTCGGTGTACATCAGCTTGCGCTCGGTTTCCGCGCCGCCCACATACTTCACCAGGTAGCTTTCCACCACACAGCCGTCGGTTGCCTTGCGATAGGTGTACTCTTGGTCAACATAGGTGGCGTAGGTGTGGTTCGTGTCCTTGCGGTATTCCGGCTCGGTCGGGGCGGGCAGGGTCTGCACCGTCACCGTTTCCAGCTCGTACTTCACGCCCTTGCCGAGGCTCTCGCCGTAAATCGACACCACGCACACCTTGTGCGACTTGTCGTAGCGGCTGTCCTTCATCACCGTCGCAACGATGAAAATCGTGCTGTTCGTGTCGTTGCGGAACTTGAAGTCAATGCGGTTGTCGGATACCGTCGCGTCCTTGCCGTAGTCGGTGTAGCCCACCGCGTCGGAGTGCGGCTCGCGCTTGAGAATCGTCATGTTCGCCTTCGCCGCCGCAAGGTACATCGTCGTGCTTGCCTGACACACGCCGCCGCCGTAGCCCATGCGCTGATCGCCGTACGCGTACTCAATCGCTTCATAGAAGCCGTTTGCCTTCGTGCGCTTGCCCACAACCGTATTGAAGGAGAATGTTTCGCCCGCTGCAAGCATCTTGCCGTTGATGCGCTCGAACGCCACCTGAATGTTCAGGTTGCGGTTCTCCGTGCTGGTGGTCGAAATCGGGGTGTACGCCGTCGCGCGCAGCTGAATCTGCGGCTCCAGCATGGCTTTGGTCGTGGTCGGCTGAAGCTCGCGCGTCGTCAGCGCCACCTCGCCGCTGACCAGGGACGACATCATCTGGTACACCTGATTTTTCGCCTCGGTCGTGTCCATATAGCGTCCGACCGTTTCCGGCTGAATCGTCAGCGGATTGTTGAAATTGTTGTAATCGAAGATAATATGCGCATCCACCGGCTGAATGTACGCCTGCTGCGCGATGCTGAGCAGGATGTTGTCAATCACCACATTGTCGCCGCTGGGCGTGGCGGAATAGCCCTCGTAGGGATTTTCCGCCAGCGCGTCCATCGTGGCTTTGCGCGCGTCAATGCCGCCTTCTGTGTGCCCCGGCTGCCACGCCGCGTCGAGGGCTTCCTGCACATCGACGGTCATGTTCAGGTCGGCGCTCGTGATTTCCCTCACCAGCTGACCGGCGTACATCAGGCGCACCTTCCACGCGTCACGCTGCTGATTCGCGTGCGCCGTGACCGCCTCTTCCGCCTCCGCGCGGGTCATGCCGCCGAGGTGGATGCCGTCCACATACACGTTCGGGACGTACTTGTCGTCATACGCCGTCACCGACGCGACCAGCGCTTCCCGCTCGTTCTGCTCTTGGATGGCATTGCTGATGGCGCCGCCCGCCGCGACCAGTCCGCAAATTACCGCCACCGCGCACGCGCAGAACAGGATGCGCTTGAGCAGCTTTTGGCCCGACGGCTTGCGGCGGACAGGCTCGTTCTTCGGCTCGCGATGCTCCGGGTTGAAGCCCCCCAGCCCCGTCGGCGGATGATTGCCGCCGCTTCCGCCATTGCCGTTCGCCGGATACTGCGGAAAATTCACCGGATACATCGGCTGCTGCCATCCGCCATAATTCTGCTGCGGATACGGCGGATTCTGCGGGTGCTGCGGATTCATCGGCTGATTCGGCATCATCTGCCCGCCGCGAATCGGCTGATTGCGCCCGGTGTTCATGTTTTGCTGATGCTGCCCCCACGGGAACTGCTCCAATTGGTGCGCCGCATCGAGCGGCTGCACGCCGTTGTTCCAGCCCTGCTGCGGCTGCATGGGCGTCCCCTGCACGCCGCGGAAGCCGCGCATTTGCCCGCTTTGCGCATATTGGCTCCCCTGCCCCGGCTGATTCATCCCCTGCGGGCGCATCGGCTGAGCCGCACTCATCGGCTGAGCCGCACCCATCGGCTGAGCCGCGCTCATCGGCTGCATGGGCGGATTGGCGCTCTGCTGCGCCGGGGGCGGCTGCGGATTCCGGCGCGGCGGATTTGTCGGCTGCATGGGCGCGTCTTCCGTGCGGATAAGGGGGATGCTGTTGTCCAGCGTCTGCTGCCCGGCATACTGCGCCGCGTTCAGCTGCGTGCGGCGGCGGCGCGGCTGCCTGTTGTCGTTGAATTCGGACATGGTTTCAGCACCCCTTTCTGATGGCAATTCGGTATTTCTTCATCTTATATCACATGATTTCAGCAGCTTCCACTGCTTGCAGCAATTTCTCCACATCATCTGCCGCCCTCGCCCACATCGGCGCGGTGCAGCCGACCATGCCGTGGCGGTCGCCATCGCCATGGAAGTCACTGCCTCCGGTGACCAGAAAGCCCATGCGCCGCGCGGTCAAATCCAGCAGGGGCGTGGCGCGTCCGGCGGACGGGTGGTAAACCTCAACGCCCCGCAAGCCCTGCTCCTGCCAAACGCCGAGCAGATGGCGCAGCAGCGCGCCGATTTTCTCCAGCTCCATCGGGTGCGCCAGAACGGGCACGAATCCGCTTTCCTGCATCAGCGGCAGCGCCTCCGCCATGCTCAAGCGCTCCCCCGCCACATAGGCAGGTGCGCCATCCGCCAGAAAGCGGTCAAACGCCTCGCGCGTATCCACCACATAGCCGCGGCTGACCATCGCGCGGGCGATATGCGGCCGACCGACGCTGCCCTTGGCTTCGCAGGCGATTTCGTCGTAATCCAGCGGATAGCCCAGCGCGTTCAGCTTCTCCACCATCTGCCGCGCGCGTCCGAGCCGCATTTGGGACAGCGCCCGAACCTTGCGGTGCAGGGGCGTATCCGTCCCGCGCCCGTAGCCGAGCAGGTGCAGACCGGGCATATCGCGCAGGGACAATTCGACACCTTGCAGAATCGGCATCGGCGCGGGTTTTCCCAGCAGCTGCGCCGCGCCGTCAAACGTGTCATGGTCGGTCACGGCAAGGAGCGTCACGCGGTGCTTGTCCGCCAGCGCCACCAGCTCCGCGGGCGTAAGCAGCCCGTCGGAGGAAGTGGTGTGGGTGTGCAAATCAGGCTTCATGGGGGGCATCCGGGTGATTTTCGGGCGCATCCGCCGTCTTTTCGGGCGCATCCGCCGTCTTTTCGGGCGTTTCCGCGCTCTTTTCAGGCGTTTCGGCAGACTTTTCGGAACTTTCTTCCTTCTTTTCGTCCGCCATATCCTGCATCATCACATCGCCCGTGGTGCGGGTGTCGGCATCCTGAATATCCGGCAGCGCGCCCGTTTCCATCAGGGTGACGAACTCGCGGCGGCTGATGGTGTCGTACTTGAGCAGCGCGTCCACCAGCTTCTCCATGCGGTCGCGGTTGGCGCTCAGGGCGTCCACCGCCTTCTGGTAGCATTCCTCCAGCAGGCGCTTGACTTCCGCGTCGATGCGCGCCGCCATTTCTTCGCTGTACCCGCGGCTCTGCCCAAACTCCATGCCGACGAACACTTCCTGATCGCCGTCAAGATAGACCGGGCCCAGCTTTTCGCTCATGCCAAACTGCGTCACCATGCGGCGGCAGACCTCCGTCGCCTTCTTCAGGTCGCTCGTTGCGCCGGTGGTGAACTCACCCAGATAAAGCTGCTCCGCGGCATGACCGCCCAGCCCCATCGCCACGAAGTCCATCAGCTGGCTGTAAGTCTGCAAATCGTCCTCTTCCGTCGGCAGGGACAGCGTGTAGCCGCCCGCCTGCCCGCGCGGGACGATGGTAATCAGGTGCACCTCGTCGCAGTTGGGCAGGACGTGCCCGACGATGGCGTGCCCCGCCTCGTGGATGGCGACCATGCGCTTGTCGCGCTGCGTCACCTTGTGGCTGCGCTTCTCCGGGCCCATCTGCACGCGGGAGATTGCCTCCACCAGCGTCTGCTGATTGATGGCCTTCAAGCGCCCGCGCGCCGCCAGAATCGCGGCTTCGTTCATGATGTTTTCCAGCTCCGCGCCGGTGGAGAAAGGCACGCGCTTGGCGATATTCTCCAAATCCACATCATCCGCAAGGGGCTTGCCCTTGGCGTGCACCTTCAGGATGGCAACACGCCCCGCCATATCGGGGTAATTGACGAGAATCGTGCGGTCAAAGCGGCCGGGACGCAGCAGCGCGGGGTCAAGAATGTCGCGGCGGTTCGTCGCCGCCATGACAATAACGCCCTCGTTGATTGCGAAGCCGTCCATCTCGACCAGCAGCTGGTTCAGCGTCTGCTCGCGTTCGTCGTGTCCGCCGCCCAGACCCGCGCCGCGATGGCGACCCACCGCGTCAATCTCATCAATAAAGATGATGGACGGGGCAGTGCGCTTGGCTTGGTCGAACAGGTCACGGACGCGGCTCGCGCCCACGCCCACGAACATCTCCACAAAGTCAGAGCCGGAAATGGAGAAGAACGGCACGCCTGCCTCGCCCGCAACCGCCTTTGCCAGCAGGGTTTTGCCCGTGCCGGGCGGGCCGATGAGCAGCACGCCTTTGGGGATGCGCGCGCCCATGTCGATGTACGCCTTGGGGTTGCGCAGGAAGTCCACCATTTCCTTGAGTTCTTCCTTCTCTTCCTCCGCGCCCGCGACGTCGGCGAACGTCACCTTGTTCTTGTTCGGGTCATGGATGCGCGCCCGGCTTCTGCCGAAGTTCATCACCTTGCCGTTGCCGCCGGTCTGCGCGCGCATAATCAGCCAGAACATCACGCCGCAGAGCACCAGCGAAATTGCCAGCGGAATCAAATCATACCACCACGGGGTGGTCAGCGGCTGACGGTAGATGATGGTGAACGCCAAATCCTTGACGGACACCTCGTCCAGCGGCTTATCAAGCTTCGCCGCCTGCATTTGCCGCGCGGTGACGATGAAATCAGCGCCGATGGTGGTTTCAAAATCGTAGTTCTTGTCAGGGAAATCCGCGTCGGCGACCGTTGTTGTCGTCGTCACGCCCACCAGCGACGTGCCGCGGATGGCGACGGAGCGAACCTGCCCCTCCTCAATCATCGTCAGCAGCTGGGGATAGGTGATGCGGCGGTCACGGGCATTGCTGCCAAAGCCGTTGGTGAACAGCATCGAAATGGTGAGCACCATCAGCAGCAAAACCGCGACATAGCCGAACATCCCGCGAGACTTCTTCAATGCGAGCATCCTCCTTCCGTTCCAGCGCCATCCGCCTGTTGCGGCGTATACCCATATAGACGAATGACGTGTGCGGAAAAATCCATCTTTACAAAAATTTTATCTTTTTCGGGAAAAATCGGCTGATTTATTCGTGCGCCGCGCCGTACACGCGGCTGTCCAGCACGCCGATGTCCGGCAGATTGCGGTACTTCTCGGCGAAATCCAGCCCATAGCCGACGACGAACTCATCCGGAATCTTGAAGCAGTGGTAATCCACCGTCAGGTTGTGTTCCGGATTGCGGCGGTCGGGCTTGTCCAGCAGCGTCGCAATGCGGATGGAGGACGCGCCTCGGCCCATCAAATACTTGCCGAGGTAGAACAGCGTGTTGCCGCTGTCCACAATGTCCTCCACAATCAGCACGTCGCGCCCCTTAATGGACACGGACAGGTCTTTCTCCAGATTGACCACGCCGGAGGACTTGGTGGAGTTGCGATAGCTCGACAGCGCCATGAAATCCAGCGTCACGGGCAAATCGACTTCGCGGATGAGGTCGGAGAAGAAGACGCTCGCGCCCTTTAAAATGCAGACCATCACCAGATCGCGACCCTGATAGTCGTGGGTGATTTCCCGTCCCAGCTGGGCAACGGCTTTCTGGATGTCCTCACGCTTGACGAGAATCTTCGTCATGTCTTGATACAGCTTGGCATTGGTGTCCATCGTGTTGTCCTCCTAAATATATGTAGGTTTCTATGTTGACTTAGTTGGCGTTGTCCTTTTTTTCGCGCAGGGGTGCGCCGCAGCGTTTGCACTGTTCGAGCTTGTCGTAGGGGTCATCCTCAATCTGCGACCACTTGATGACGCCGGACAGCGGGCGGTATTTCGGATTGAGCGATTCGCAATTCGGGTCAATGTGGTAGTACGTTCCGCCTTCGGGATTGTAGTAAATCAGCAAGTCCGGATGGCTGGTGTTCAGCACGGGCTGGGTGGCAAGGGCGTTGGTCGGGGTGGCGGTGCTTTCCTGCTCGTTGCTTTGCAGCGTCGCGGGGTCAACGTACCACACGCCGTCCTCCTTGACCATGCGCACCTTCCACAGGTAGACGCTTTCGCCCAGGGTGTTGTTCTTGTTGATGACGGCGCGCACCGTCACCATGCGGGCGATGTCGTTCGATGTGCCCGTGATGGCCGTGAAATCCCAGCTGACGGGCGTGCGGTTGGTCAGCACCTCGCCGAAGAGCTTCTGCGTCACCGCGTCCGTGCCACCCTTGATGCTGCTGCGCCACGACGGGGCCGTCAGGTTGACCATTTGGCTGATGGCGTTGTTCTTCCACAGCGTGAAGAAGGAATGCAGCTGCGCGTAGCACTCCTCGGAGTCATCCACAGGCGTCGCGGTGGGCGTGGGCGCGGGATTGGGCGTGTCCGTCGCGGTCAGGTTGACATCGAGGTTATTGCCCGATGTACTCCCTTGCTGCATCTGACCGGACTGATTCGGCTGCGCGGGGTTCTGATTGTCCGCCGCATTCGTCGCCAATGCGCTGACGAGGCAGACGACCGCCGCCGACGCCAGCAAAAGCGACAGCACCAGCCGCGCGTTGGGCGTAACCAGCTCGCGGAGCCACAGCGCGGCGATGCTCGCCACTGCGCCGACGAGGACGACCCACTTCACCGCCGTCCACGCAAACACCATGCTCAAGATGAAAAGAATCGGCAGCACGCCGAACATCAATACTTTTGCAATCGTATCCCACGGAATTTCCCTGTGCGCCGCCGGCTGCACCCGGAAGCCGCTGCGCCCCGACGTCGGGTACACGCGCTGACCGTCGGGGGTGTACTGCGCGTACTGCTGCTCCGGCGGCAAATCCGTTTCCTGCGGATTCTGCTGGCTGTACCCCTGCTGATTGTACGCCGGATTCGGCTGCTGGTATCCCTGCTGCTCGTAGGGCTGCTGATACCCGCCGGGCTGCACAAACCCCTGCTGGTCATACGGCTGCTGCTGATAAGGCTGCTGGGCGTATGGCTGCTGATAACCCTGCTGCTCGTAGCCCTGCCCATACGGCTGCTGATAACCTTGCTGACCGTATGGCTGCTGATATCCCTGCTGACCATAGGGCTGTTGATAGTCCGCATACCCCTGCTGACCATATTGCGGCTGCCCATAGCCGTTTTGCGGCGCGTAGCCCTGACCATAGGCATCATTGGGCGCGTAGCCGCCATTCGGGGCATAGCCCTGCGCCGGCGGATAATTGCCCTGCGAAAAACCGGGCTGCTGAGGATTCTGTCCGGCGTCCCCGGCGCCATCATAGGGTGGACGGCTGTTGCTCATCCGGCTTCCTTTCCTTTCTTCCGCGCGATTGTGCGCGAAGTTCCCTGCCGCGCCTTGTGCGGAGGGCATTTTGTCCCTCCCCCGCGCGGACTTTCACGCAAGCGCCTGAATCGCGCTTTACATGATAACGCATCTTACAGTATAGCACAAAAAAATGGCTTGTAAATAATAAATCGGAAAAATTCACGGTTTGTTCGCCTGTAAGATGGAAAGAGTTCCACTTCCGTGCGCTTTTTATTCCGCATTCCGAATTCCAATTTCCGAATTTGCCCCCTTGCAAAACGCCTCAACCTATGGTAAGATAGAGCGTGCCGACGAAAGTCAGCGAAATATTGGAAGCGATGACCGGGAAACAGTAGCGCGTGCAAGTCCCCTTCCTATTTTCAAATGAGAATGTGCCAAGATGCGAAGCGAATTTTTTCTGCTGGCTAACGGGAGTGAAACGCAGCGTAGCAGCGCTACGCTAAGTGGAACGAGCGGACGCCAGAAGGAAAAAGGCGCGAGCAGATGGCACAGGCGAATGCAGGAAATAGGATATCAGAGAGCCGCCGGGTGGTGCGAGGCGGCAGGGCGCACGGCGTGAACCTTCATCCCGTGAGTTTTTCGGCGTGGGCAGCCTTATCGCCCATCAAGCGGCGGCAATCGGATTTTTTCCTTTGCCGCAAGACGAGTGGTACCGCGGATTCAGTCCGTCTCATCAAACGATGGGACGGGCTTTTTTCATCCAACTGTAAGGAGGAACATCCGGAATGAACGAGAAGATCGAAGCCCTGAAAAGCAGCTTTGATTCCGAGCTGAAGAAGATCGCCAACATGGTGGATCTGGAAGCCCTGCGCGTGAATTACCTCGGCCGCAAGGGCAAAGTGACCGACGCGCTCAAGGGCATGGGCAGCTTGACCGACGAGCAGAAGAAGACCGTCGGGCGCGAGACGAACGAGCTGAAAACCGCCATCACCGTCGCCTTGGCGGAAAAGCTGGAGGCGCTCAAGGCGCAGGAATTGCAGCGCGAAATCAACGCTCTGCCCGAATTTGACATCTCCATGCCGCCGGACATGACCCGCGGATCGTATCACCCGATCACGCTGGTGCAGCGCCAGTGCGAGCAGGTGTTCAAGTCGATGGGCTTCACGGTGGAGGATTACGCCGAGGTCGTGACGGACTACGAGTGCTTCGAGAGCCTGAACATTCCGAAGTTCCACCCCGCGCGCGACATGCAGGACACCTATTATCTGGACAACGGGCAATTGCTCAAAACGCAGACCTCCGCCGCCCAGAACGCCATCTACCGCCGCTACCGCGACGCGCTGGTGAACGACGGCGTGCCGATTAAGGCGATTTTCCCCGGCCGCTGCTTCCGCAACGAGGCGACCGACGCCTGCCATGAGAACACGTTCTTCCAGATGGAAGGCATCATGGTGGACAAGGATATTTCCATCGCGAACCTGATTTACTTCATGAAAACGATGCTGAGCGAGGTGTTCCGCAAGGACATCAAAGTCCGCCTGCGTCCGGGCTTCTTCCCGTTCGTTGAGCCGGGCTTTGAGCTGGATATTTCCTGCCTCATCTGCGGCGGCACGGGCTGCCCGTCGTGCAAGCATTCCGGCTGGCTGGAACTGTGCCCCTGCGGCATGATTCACCCCGAAGTATTGAAAGCCGGCGGCATCGACCCGGAGCAGTACACCGGCTTCGCGTTCGGCTTGGGCATGACGCGCCTTGCCATGATGAAGTACGGCGTGAAGGACATTCGCGACCTGAACAGCGGCAGCCTGACGCGCCTGGCGCAGTTCACGGACGACGAGTAATGCGGAGGAAAGACGAACATGCTGATCTCAATGAACTGGATTTCCGACTTCGTTGACCTGACGGGCCTTGACAAAATGGCGCTGATTCGCCAGTTCTCCCTGTCCACGGCGGAAGTTGAGAATGAAATTTTCCACAAGGGCGCGGATTTGTCCGGCGTTGTCGCCGCGCAGATCGTCAGCGTAGAGAATCACCCCGAATCCCACAAGCTGCACCTGCTGAAGGTGGACGCGGGCGACGGGCAGCTGACCGACGTGGTCTGCGGCGCGCCGAACGTGCAGCTGGGCATGAAAACCGCGTTCGCGAAGGTGGGCGCGCAGCTGGGCGACATCACCATCAGCCCGCGCAAGCTCGCCGGGTACACGTCCTACGGCATGTGCTGCTCGGAGAAGGAAATCGGCATCAGCGACGACAATTCCGGCATCATGGTCATCCCGGAGGATGTTCCCTGCGGCACGGATTTGAAGGCGCTCTACCCCATTGACGATATTATCTTCGAGGTGGACAACAAGTCCCTGACGAACCGCCCCGACCTGTGGGGGCACTACGGCATGGCGCGCGAATTCTCCACCCTGTCCGGCCGTCCGCTCAAAGCCCTGCCCGTGGCGGATTTGGCGGCGTACAACAATCTGCCCGCCATCGACATGAAGATTGAAGACCCGCTGTGCCAGCGCTACTCCTGCCTGCGGGTGGAGAACATCAACCGCCACGTCAGCCCGATGGCGATGCGTATCCGCCTGAACTACTGCGGTATGCGCGACATCAACTTCCTCGCCGACCTGACGAACTACCTGATGCTGGAAATGGGGCAGCCGATGCACGCCTTCGACAGCCGCAAGGTGGAGAAAATCCGCATCCGCCGCTTCCCGGAGAGTTTCCCTTTCCAGACGCTGGACAAGGTGGAGCGCACCATCGACCCGAACACGCTGATGATCTGCAACGGCGACAAGCCGGTTGCCATCGCGGGCATCATGGGCGGTCTGGACAGCGAAATCGTCGATGACACGACGAGCCTGACGCTGGAATCCGCGACCTTCGACGCGGCGTCCGTCCGCAAGAGCAGCGTCCGCCTCGCCCACCGCACCGACGCCTCCGCCCGCTACGAAAAGAGCCTTGACCCGGAAATGACGACCGTCGCCATCGCCCGCTTCGTCAAGCTTTTGCAGGAATACGACCCGGAAATGCGCGTCACCTCCCGCCTGACCGACGAGTACGCCTTCCATTATCCGAAGGTGCAATTGTCCTTTGACAAGGCGTTTGTTGACCGCTACACCGGCATCAACATCTCCTCCGACGAAATCATGCACACGCTGACCGCGCTGGGCTTCGGCATGACGCGGGACGGCGATTCCTTCACCGCGGACGTTCCCTCCTGGCGCGCGACGAAGGACGTAACCATCAAGGCGGATATCATCGAGGAAATCACCCGCATTTACGGCTACGACAACTTCGACCTGCACACGGCGGAATCCCCGCTCTACCCGGTTCGCATGTCCACCGAAAAGACGGTGGAGGACAAATTGAAGGACATCCTCGTCAAGCGCTATTCGCTGCACGAGGTGCACTCCTACATCTGGCAGTACGCCGACGACTACAAGAAGCTCGGCATCGCCGTCGAGGACAACGTGAAGCTGCTCAACGCCTCCAACCCCAACATCGAGACGCTGCGCCGCTCCATGATTCCCACCCAGCTGTGCCAGGTGAAGGTCAACACGGGCTATGCGCCGTCGTTCGGCATCTTCGAGATTGGTCACATCGTCGATGGCGTGGACGAGAACAAGCTGGCGAAGGAACACAAGAAGCTGTGCGTGACGCTCTTCAGCAAGGTCGATAACGTGGAAACGCTGTATTTCCGCCTGCGCGACATGCTGTGCGTCGCCGTGAGCGACATCCTGCACAAGGATTTGTCCTTCCACGCAATGACCGCGACCCACTCCTATGAGCATCCGAAGAACCTGAACGCCATCGTGCTGGACGGCGTTGACCTCGGCGAAATCGGCGTGGCGCACCCGGTTGTCGGCAAGAACATCGACAAGAAGGCGGCAATTGTGTTTACCGAAATCGACATGGAAGCGCTTGCGTCCATCGCGCCCGCGCCCATCGTCTACCGCGAGCCGTCCCGCTTCCCCGGCATGGAGCAGGATTTGACCTTCGTGGTCAATCGCTGCCAGCCGATTCTGGACGCGGTGAAGGCGGAGAACTCCCCGCTGGTGCAGAAGGTGACCGTGCTGGGCACATACAGCGACATCACCGGCAAGACCATCACGATTCGCCTGTCCTTCTCGCACCCGGAGCGCACGCTCACCCGCGACGAAGTGCAGGCGGTTGTCGACGGCGTGGTTGCGCGGCTGAAGGGTCAAGGGATTGAACTGAAGAAGTAAGGGTAACACCGCACAAATGAGGTGGTCGGCTGGCGAATGGATTTTTCGTCAGATGCAAGTGCAAATTCCGAAGGTTTACTGGAGGTAAATCGAGGAATTTGCATGCCGCAGATGGCGGAAAAGACATCGTCAGACGCGCCGCCGAATTGTGCGGTGGTGCCCTAATCCGCCTTCCCCTGCCCCTCTGCTTTTGTCGGCGGAGGGGCGTTTTTTGTGCTTCCGCGAAATTCGAGATTGACAACTTCCCCCGATGGTGGTAAACTGGAAAAAACGGAAGTTTTCCGCCCATTTTCGTCGCTTGTTAGGAGGATTGCTATGAGTCCCATTGCCGCCCGGAAAAAGACCATCATCTGGATGATTGCCGCCATCGTGCTGGCAGTTTCCTCCATCGCGCTTGGCGCCGGTCTCATCGTCAGCCACAATTCGCTGACGGACACCCGGAATCAGCTGACGGACACGCAGAGCGTGCTGTCCTCCACCCAATCCACCTTAGCGGACACCGAAAACAGCCTGTCCGCGGCAAAGGACACCCTCGCATCTACCGAAGCGACCCTCGCGGACACGCAGACCACGCTGGACACGACCGCCGCCGCCTTGACGGATACCCAGACCACCCTTGCATCCACCGAAGCCACCCTCGCCGAAACGCAGGGCACGCTTGCTGACCGCGAAACTGAATTGTCCGCGGCAAAGGACACCCTCGCATCCACCGAAGCCACCCTCGCCGAAACGCAGGGCACGCTTGCCGACCGCGAAACTGAACTGTCCGCGACAAAGGACACCCTCGCATCCACCGAAGCCGCCCTCGCCGAAACGCAGGGTACGCTTGCTGACCGCGAAACCGAGCTGTCCGCGACGAAGGACACCCTCGCGTCCACCGAAGCCACCCTCGCAGAAACGCAGGACACGCTTGCTGACCGCGAAACCGAGCTGTCCGCCACAAAGGACACCCTCGCATCCACCGAAGCCACCCTCGCCGAAACGCAGACTGCCCTGAACAGCCGCGACACCACGCTGGCATCCACGAAGGACACGCTGATGATCACCCAGACCGAACTGGCGGCAGTGAAGGACACGCTGTCCACCACGCAGAACGAACTGGACACCTTGAAGGCATCCCTGCCGGCGAAGGAATATGAACTGGAGAACACGAAGGAAGCGCTCGCCGCGACGGAAGCCGAGCTGGCGGTGACGCAGAACACGCTGACTGCCGCGCAGACGGAGCTGTCCGACACAAAAACCAGCCTGTCCGCCACTGAAAACGAGCTGACCGCGACGAAGGACACCCTCGCCGCCGCCACGACGGTATTGTCCGACACCAAGACGGCGCTGACCGCCACCGAAGCCGAGCTCACGACGACGAAAGACACCCTGACCGCAAAGGAAGCCGAACTCACCGCGACGAAGGACAGTCTGACCGCGAAGGAAGCCGAACTCACGACGACGAAGGACACCCTGACCGCGAAGGAAGCCGAACTCACCGCGACGAAGGACAGTCTGACCGCAAAGGAAGCCGAACTCACCGCGACGAAAGACAGTCTGACCGCGAAGGAAGCCGAACTCACCGCGACGAAGGACAGTCTGACCGCGAAGGAAGCCGAACTCTCCGCAACGAAGGACAGCCTGACCACCGCCACGACGGAGCTGGAAGCCACCAAGGCAACCCTTGCCGCGACAGAGGCGGAATTGACGACGACGCAGGAGACCCTCGCCGACGCGCAGGCGATTCTGGCGGCATCGAACGAATCGCTGAGCTTCGCGAAGCTGAACCCGGCGACGCGCGGCACTGACCCCGGCATTGCGCCCTCCCCGATGGCAAGCGCGGTTCGCGACCCGTCGGAAGCCGTCGCGTTCCTGCTTGTGACAGTCGGCACAAAGACGTACGAGCCGATTCCGCTGCTGGAGGACGGGTACTACCGGCTGATCCACGGCGTGTGCGTGAACATCATCCACGTCACGGAGACGAGCATCGAGATGACCGACGCCAGCTGCGCCGACCACGACTGCATCACGCAGGGCATCGTGACGCTGGAGAACAAGGACACGCGCGAAGGCGGCGGCTACATCATCTGCCAGCAGAACTATGTGACGCTGCGGCTCTGCACCCGCGCGGAGCTGGAAGCGGAAGGCATTGTGCTGCAATAATCGAGGATTTGACCGGGGGCGGCGCAGGCTGCCTCCGGTTTTTTGCATAATCAGAAATATCCCCAAGGAGGAAAACGCCCATGCTGACGTATCATCCGATCACCGAAGCCGAGAAGGAAGCCATCTGCGCGTGGCAGTACCCCGGCGAATACGCGATGTACAACAATCCGCCGTATGCCGAGCAGAAGAAGCACGGATACGGTTTCGCGAATCCGGCAAACAATTTCTATTCCTTTTACGATGGCGAAACGCTGGTGGGCTTCGTGAACCTGTCCGATGAGGGCGGCGAGGTGTTTTTCGGCATCGGGGCGCATCCCGACCACTGCGGACAGGGGTACGGCACGCAGATGACGGCGCTGGCGTGGGATTTATACTATTTCCAGATAAAAATGCACCAAGATGCGCCGCGAATTTTTCATTCTGGCTAACGTGAATGAAACGCAGCGTAGCAGCGCTACGCTAAGTGGAATGAGCGGACGCCAGAATGGAAAAGGCGCAAGCAGATGGTGCAGTTGAATCTGGAAATAGTATTATCCCAGCGGCTGTATCCGGGCAAGCCGATGTATCTGGAAGTGCGGACGTGGAACACGCGCGCCGTTCGCTGCTACGAGAAGGCGGGATTCCGGGTGGTGGGCGAGCCGGTGAAGCGGGTGATGCTCAGCGGAGAAGGGACGTTTTACCATATGGTGCGTCAGGCGCAGGGATCATTCCGCGCAAGATGTTGATTTGCCAAGCGGCATCCGCTGCGAATTTGACATTCACCGCCTTTCGGGGCGGCTTTTTGAACGCCGCCTGAAATCTCCGTGAATCTGTAAAATTCAGTTGAAAACAAGCGCAAAGTGTGGTAAAGTAGATACGTATGCGATTTTTCCCCGCACAGGCGGAATTCTGCTGCATTGCGGCACGCTCGGAGGAAACGAACCATCATGACGATTATGAATGTCTTATCCCTGTTCGGCGGACTGGGGCTGTTCCTGTTCGGGATGCAGCTGATGGGCGAAGCGCTGGAAAAAGCGGCGGGTACACGGCTGAAAAAGCTGCTGGGCATGGTGACGGGCAACCGCTTCCTCGCCATGCTCGCGGGCATCACCATCACGGCGGTGGTGCAGTCCTCCTCCGCGACGACGGTCATGGTCGTCGGCTTCGTCAACGCGGGGCTGATGTCCCTGACGCAGGCGGTCGGCGTGATTATGGGCGCAAACATCGGCACAACGGTCACGTCGCTGCTGCTGTCGGTGCAGATTGACTTTGCCGCCATCTTCACGTTTCTGGGGCTGATTCTCTCGAATCTTCCCGACAAGTACAGAACCGCCAAGCAGTTCGGCACCATCACGATGGGCTTGGGCATCCTGTTCATCGGCATGAACACCATGTCCGGCGCGATGGAGCCGCTGCGGACGTGGGAGGGTTTTCAGAAGGCGATGGCGTCCATCAACAACCCGATTCTGGGCGTGCTGATCGGCGCGGGCATCACCGCCGTCCTGCAATCCTCCGCCGCCAGCATCGGCATCCTGCAAACGCTCGTCGCGCAGGGGCTGATTGGGCTGGATGGCGCCATCTTCATCCTCTTCGGGCAGAATATCGGCACTTGCGTCACGGCGCTGCTGGCGTGCGCGGGCACAAACTCCACCGCCAAGCGCGCAGCGACGGTGCACCTGCTCTTCAACGTCATCGGCACGGTGATTTTCGTCATCATCGCCTGCTGCCTGCCGCTGGCAAGCTGGGTCGAGATGCTCTCCCCCGGCAACCTCAAGCTGCAAATCGCCATCGTCCACATTCTCTTCAACGTCACGACGACGGCGCTGCTGCTGCCCGCCGCAAGCTGGCTGGAGAAGCTGGCGTGCCTGCTGATCAAGGGCGACGGCTCGACCGCCGAGGAAATGAAGCTGCGCTACTTCGACGCGCGTATGCTCAAAACGCCGCCGATTGCCGTGGCGCAGCTGTTCAACGAAGTGCAGCGCATGGGCGGCATTGCGATGGGCAACTTCCAGCGGGCGATGGAGTGCTTCAACGAGTGGGACGCGAAGAAATCCGAAGAGCTGGCACGGAACGAGGACGTGCTGGACTACCTGAACCGCGAAATCACCGATTCGCTGGTGGAAGTGAAGGGGCTTGACCTGTCCGAGAAGGACACGAAGCTGGTCGGCTCGCTCTTCCACGTCGTCAACGACATGGAGCGCATTGGCGACCACAGCCAGAACATCCTCGAATCCGCGCAGCTGAAGAATCAGGATGAGGTGAAATTCTCGCCCAAGGCGGTACAGGAGCTGGAAAGCCTGTCGAACCTTGTGCGCGCGCAGGTGCAGCGCTCGCTGGACATGTTCAAGGCGCAGGTGACGGACGACACGCTGCTGGGCGAAGTGGAGGGCGTAGAGGACGAAATCGACACGACGACCGAAGCCCTCCGCAGCCACCACATGGATCGCTTGAAGAACCACAAGTGTTCCGCGAAGAACGGCATGATTTATCTGGACATGCTGACGAACCTCGAACGTATTGGCGACCACGCGGAGAATATCGCCACGTCCGCGAAATCCGCAACGGGGATTTGATTTGCACATAAAAACCTCGCGACAGGTGATGCCGCGAGGTTTTTCTATTGGTTTGATTCTGCTGATTTTATTCGCCGATTTCCGCGTAAATCATTTCCACATGATTCTGGCATTCCTTCGCGAACGTCGCCGCATCAAACGCGCCGTTCAGATAGCGCTGCACCAACACCTGAAGCGCGTCATCATACGTCAGCGGCGAACCCTCTGACACATACAGCGATTTTGCCATCTCCTGATAGTAGGCAATATCCTCCGTCGAAGAGAAATAACGCCACTGCTCCATGTTTGCGTACTGATCCTGCAAGTCGCGCAGGGTGTCCTCGTCCGCGCGCTCTTTATCTGCTTTCTGTTCCAGCAGTGCGATTTTTTCCGCAAGTTCATCCAGCTGCGCCACCATCGACGGATTTTCAATCGGCTCGGTCAGGTTGTCATAGATAAAGTAACTTCCATCTGTCAGATGTGTCGCGCAGTATTCCAAAAACTGAATCGCGGCTTCCTGATTCTTGCCGTAGGGGTTCACCACAGCAATGGTCACATACGTTTCAACCGCGCTGTTCTGCTCCGGGAAAATGCGCGGCACGAATTGAATCATCTGCGACGGGGCGGACGAAGCACCCGGAATCATGAAAATATTTTCAAATGCCATGCGCGGCTCTTCTTCCGCGGGCAGTTCGTCCTTGATGCGCTGGACGTAATGCAGAAACGTTTCGTCCGTAAAGTCCAGCCTGCGTCCCTCCTGCAGGGAGGTCATGATGTAATACTTCATGAACAAGTCCATCATGCCCGACTGGGTGTATTCCTGCATCAGAAGCCCTGTCTCTTCCGGCAGAAGCCCTTCTTCCAGAATTTCGTTGCACACATCCAGCAGTTCGTCGAAGGTTTCGGGCGACTTCATTCCCCATTCGTCCAGATATTCCGTCAAGACCATCATGCCCATCGGGGAAGCATCTATTATCCAGCCCATCAGCGTATCGTCATCCGTGCAGACGGGGCGCAGAGCGGGATAGACATGCTGGAAAGCGTCCTGCAAAATCGCGCTGCCGGTTAGCGGCGCGTAGTATTTCATGTTTTTGAGGGTATATAAGCCGTCGTAAGCAGTGAAAACAAACAAATCAATGTCGGGATTCTTGATAACGTAGGCGGTCGAAATCGTGTCCATGATGTCTACGGACTTTTCGCAGGTGATGCTGATGCCGCTTTCCTGTTCAAATTGTTCCATTGTTTCCATCATCGCGTAGTAGTTGTTGGTGGCAATTGTCAGTGTTTTTTCTTCCGCACGGCTAACCGAAAGATTGCATCCCAGCAGGAAAATCAGCATTAGGGCAACATATTTTTTCATTTTGCTCATCCTTTCGCAAAAACAAGTAGGCGGAAGCGCCCTGTCAAAGGCTTTTCCGCACACATGGCATTTTACGGCGCAAATCCCACGTGGATTGTGCTTTCTGCATCTTCCGGAACAGATTTGTTCGTTCTGAAGCGCGCAGAATAACTAACGCCAGCCTTCACATATCCTGCATCTCGACTTTTCCTCATATAATAGATGGATTTCGTCCCAAGACTATTAATATAATACGCAGGTGTTACTTGCTTATCATTTGAATTATTTCTTACCCAGAAAACGAAGTATCCATCACCAGATGTCGAAAAAACCAGCACCGTCAGATAAGGCTCTGCGCTTTCAGAGCTTTTGGTTCCTGTTGCCGCAGTAACCGTTTTTCCAGGTCCTTTCACTGTCACAGCCAGTGCAGAAGATGCAAACGTGCAAGTTAAAATCAATGTAAGCATCAGTGCAATATATTTTTTCATATGCCTTTTCTCCTTAACTGTCGTTCGTATTCACTACAACCGTCCTCTTTACAATTAACCCATTGGCACCACCTCATTATTTTGCTTTCGTTGGTCGTTTTTTATTCCATTAGAACCATCTATAATATAACGCATATTTTCTATTTTGTCAATACTTAAAATCACGATTTTTAAAAAATATATTCACGCACAATTTCCACCAGCCCATCCGCCTCCTTCGGCGCGTACCGCGGCGAAATCGCGAGCGTCACGAAGTCATACGCCCCCGCCGCACGGAAATCGCGGTAGTCGTCGTACACGCGGAAGGGCACGGTCGGCTCTGCGCCGTTTTTCGCGGCGAACATCTGCGCGGTCAGCGAATTGAGATGGATGTTGCCATCCGCATCAAGCAGCACCGACGGAATATCCGGGCGCGAACGCGGATTTCGCACGTTCTCCAGCGCCGAAATCCGCCGCATCGCCAGCGCGAAAAGCAGGTAATTCGCCTCATCGAGCTTCTTCTGGGCATAGAAGGCGGCGTAGTCCAGCCGCTTTTGGACGGGCATGGACAGGACGTTGAACAGCACGAAGTTCGGGCCGGGATAGCCGATGCCGAGGTCGCTGTGCGCGTCAACGTGGGTGACGTCGAAGGGGGCGGTCAGGCGTCCGGCGGCGATTTGCTCCTCCCAGAAGCGGAGCGCGCCGTCGTGCGTCTCGAAGATGCGGCCGGGCTTGGGCGCAGTGCGGGACAGGCCACACTGGTTTTCGAGAAACGCGCGGACGGCGGATGCTTCCCACGGCTCATGTCCGGGGAGGGACGGGCGCTCGCCCATTTCGGCAAGCGGGCAGCAGTCAGCGAGGAAAAAGTCGAGGTCAATGTCGAGAACGCGCATGGTAATGCTTCTTTCTGCTGAAATCAGCGGGATTTCGGTTCTATTATACCCCATTCCCCCTCACGGCGCAAGGTCGATGATGCTGTTGTCGCTGCCGCCCTCGGCGAAGGAATCCGGCACTTGCCCGACGATGATGCTTTCCGCCATCGCCATCTGCGTGCTGGCCTGCACGTTTTTCGCGCCGGTCGGAATGACAATCTGCACGTTCGCAGTCAGGACGAGGGAAATGCGGTGGCGTGTCTGGTTGATGCCGGCGGTGGTGAAATCAGTGCTGAACGCCGCCTGCACCGAGCCGACAGGCAGAATCTGCACGGCGATGCCCGGCCCCGCGCCCGCCATCAGCGTCAGCCCGATGGCACTGCCCAGCGGCACGACGACGGTTTTCTGCCCCATGGCGGTCAATCTTTCCTGCGCAAGCAGGGACGCCTGCGCCGCCAGACGGTTCATCTCCGGGGTATTCGCCTGAATCAGGCGCACTTGCCCTTGTTCGTCCTTCTCGACGGTCATCAGGTCGGCGTAATGCACGCCAAGTCCGAGCATCTCCGAGGCAGCCTCGTTGAGCGCCTGAATCGCCAGCGACCGCGCCGTCGCCTGCGAGAGCGTCAGCACGACGTCGGTCACGTTGCGCTCGACGCGGAGAATCAGCAGCGTCATCAGCACAAGCAGCAGCAGCGCGCGTTTCCACCGCCGCCGGGGAGATTTTCGGCGCTTTGCAGGAATTTTCGCTTCTGATTCGTTGTTTATCTGGGGCATGGTGCATCCTCCTTTCGTTGACCTGCCGTTGCAGGATGAGCGAATATGTGCTATAATATAGGATGCAATTTTGTTTGCTCTGCGGATTATGCTATTTTCGGATGAAAATGCGCCACGATAGCGCGGGTGAAGCCGGAAATAGCACATTCCTTCATATTCCGCCGAGGCGCGCATCATGCCGCTTACGGCGCAAAGGGGCTGAAGCAGTGAAGAAACGCAACGATTCCCCGGACTTTGTGCCGGAAAACGACGATTTTTCCTATCAGGACGGCTATCAGGACAACCCGCAGGGCGATTCTCCTGACGAGTACGACCCGAACTGGGCGGACGACGACGACCCCGTGGAAGTTGCGGGGCAGGCGGACATGTTCGCGCACGAGGACTTCTGGAACGCTTCGGCGGATGATAGCGAAGCGCTGCCGGAGGAGGAAAAGGTCTACAAGCGCTCCATTTTCAAGCCGGAGATGAAGAAGCCGAACTTCGTGCTGTCGATTGCCGTCAACGTCATCCGCATTTTCGCGGTGCTGGTGCTGGTGGCAGGGCTGGCGGCAGTCGGCGCGGTGGTCGGCATTGCGAAAGGGTACATGGAAACTGCCCCGACGCTTGACCTCGCCGCGATTGACGATCAGGCGCAAACCTCCTTCATCTACGACGCCAACGGCAACCTCATCACCGAATACAAAGGCTCGGAGAACCGCGTCATCGTGTCGATTCAAGCCATGCCGACATACCTCCAGCACGCTTTTATCGCCGTGGAGGACGCGCGCTTCTACACGCACAACGGCGTGGACATCAAGCGCATTATCGGCGCGTTCGTGTCGAACCTGTCCTCCTCCTCCACGCAGGGCGGCTCGACCATCACCCAGCAGCTGATTAAGAACACGCTCCTTTCCTCCGAGCAGAGCTACAAGCGCAAAATTCAGGAAGCGTACCTCGCCATGCAGCTGGAAACGCGCTACACAAAGGATCAGATTCTCGAAAGCTACCTGAACACCATCTACCTCGGCGAAAACTACTACGGCGTGTACACCGCCGCACAGGGGTATTTCGGCAAATCGCTGGGCGAACTGACGCTCCGCGAATGCGCCATGCTGGCGGGCACATGCAATTCGCCCTACTACTACAATCCGCGCCGGAATTTCTACACGCGGCAGAAGGAGGGCGTGGATTACCCCGCCATCACCAACGACCGCACCAACTACGTCCTGCGCTGCATGTACGAAAACCAGTACATCACCTACGAGCAGTATCAGGAGGCGCTTGACCCGGCGACCGCGCATGTGCTGGAGAAAGACCCGAACACGGCTACCGGCATGTACGCCTACGCGCACTACGTCGAATACGCGGTGGATGAGGTCATCGACATTCTGCTGCAGCTGAACAACCTTGAGGACACCTCCGCCAACCGCAACGCCATGGAAAACAAGCTGCGCACCGGCGGCTACCACGTCCAGCTCGCCATCGACACCTCCATTCAGTCCACCGTCGAGGATACGCTGGAAAACTGGACGAACTACCCCACCCTGCGCGACCCGGCGGACAAGGTCTACCGCACGCGCAATTCCGACGGCACATACGACGAAACGGTTGAGCCGCAGGCCGCCGCCGTCGTTGTGGACTACCACACGGGCGAAATCAAAGCCATTGTCGGCAGCCGCACGCGCCCGACGGCGATGAAAACCTTCAACCGCGCGGTGGATATGACCATGCCCGTCGGCTCGTCCATCAAGCCGATTGCCGTGTATGCCCCCGCGATTGAGCTTGGCGCATCCCCCGCGAGCATCGTGATGAACATGCCGCTGCCGATTTCCGGCTGGCGCGGGTCAAACGGGCAGGATTCGTGGCCGCGCAACTACGGCGGCAGCTCCTACGCCGGCCCGGAGACGCTGCGCAAGGCGCTCGTCAACAGCCACAACACCGCCGCCGCGCAGGCGCTGATGACCCTTGTAGGCGTGGACAATTCCGTTGCCTTCCTGCACGCGATGGGCATTGATGATGCGCACATTGACGCAACGCCGTTCGGCTTGTCCCTCGGCTCCAGCGGCATCACGCCCATGCAGATGGCGGTTGCCTTCGGCGTGCTGGCGAACGGCGGCGTGTATCAGCAGCCCATCTCCGTCCTCGGTATCTCGGACAGCACGGGCAAAGTCATCTGGGACGGCCACCAGCAGCAGGAGCGTCACCGCGTGTTCAGCGAATCCACGGCGTACATGGTCGTGGACATGCTCAAGCAGGCGGTTTCCTCCGGCACGGGCACAAACGCGAAAATCAAGGGGCAGACCGTCGCGGGCAAAACTGGCACGAACTCCGACCAGAAGGGCGTTTTCTTCGCTGGCATGACGGGCTACTACTCCTCCGCCCTGTGGGTTGGGCACGACAACTACAAGGCGCTGTCGTCGAAATCCACCGGCTCCCGCTCCGCCGCCCCGCTGTGGCAGAGCTACATGAGCAAGATTCATCAGGGGCTGTCCAACCGCGACATTCTGGAGGGCAGCGCCAGCGACTACGGCTTGGTGAAGGTGACGACATGCGCGGTATCGGGGCAGCTTGCCACCGACGCTTGCCG
>ENA-USUG01002731-USUG01002731.1-human-gut-metagenome-genome-assembly--contig:-NODE-2731-length-25867-cov-6.037030_pt1 | contig 25867 bp, 22 predicted proteins | sample MGYA00250059_ERZ773394 | MGnify/ENA primary metagenome ERZ773394 (study PRJEB29103, sample SAMN06111957) | human gut metagenome | biome: human gut; feature: ankylosing spondylitis patient; material... | reverse complement strand
CCCTGCATCTGATTCCTGAATCTCTAAAGTCACAACCAGTATTTATCTGTATTGATGATACAATGGTTTCAAAATTCGGCTTGAAATTTGAAAATGTATCCAGGCTTTTTGACCATGCTGCGCATAACGGATCCAACTATCTCAATGGGCACTGCTTTGTAAGCCTGATGCTCTGTATTCCAGTCTGGAACCATGATAAAATCTCATACCTTGCCGTTCCTCTCGGATACCGTATATGGCAGAAGAAGGAATCAAAACTGGAGCTCGCGGCTTCCATGGTACGTCAGGTCATGCCTGAATTTTCACAGCAGAAAAATGTGATTATCCTTTGTGACAGCTGGTATATGAAGCAGAATCTGGTTTCTATCATTGAAGAATATGAAAACCTTGATTTGATTGGAAACGCAAGATCCGACTCTGTCATTTATGACCTTGCCCCGACTCCTGCAGGTCACAGGGGCAGACCAGCTACAAAATCAATTTTTTTCCGGTTGTCCTATATTTCTTACAAAACGGCATCTGGGGAAATTAGAACATCCATAGAATATATTTCCCACATTTGCACCCTTCTTAGCAGTTCTTACTACAAGTTCGGAACCACAGCGAGGACAAATCAACCCTGTGCCAGAATCCGTTTCTTTTACCTTTTCTGTAGTATCAACGTTCTTATTATTTTTTGCAAAGCAAATTTTTTTATTATCTTCTTTCTGTAATTCTTCTACAGACTTCTGCTCAGATTCTTCCTTTATTGTATTTACTGTTTTCTTTTGTTCCTGTAACTCCTGAGTTTCCTTACCTGTTTCCAAATCCTTCATTTCTCTGACAAGATTCTCATATTTCGCAAAATAATCTTTTCTTTCTTCACGATTTTTATTTAGAAAGTCCTGAGCAATCTTCAGCATTTCTTTTTTTGACAATGGAATTTCTCTGGACTCTGCCACCATTTTTTTCATTGTAGAAATGAGCTGATCCGCACGAATAACTTTATCTTTTACTTCCTTCTGTGCATATCTGTCATTTACCACTGTTTTAGGATTTGCTAATACGATTAAGGATTTGTAAAAATTATCACTGTTTCTTCTCATCAGGAAATTCCAAAAGCCATTTTTGTTCTCTGTCCGGCACTCTTTCAGCACAGATAAATGTCGTTCATTTTGCGTAATCGGAGAGTATATCCCTTCTTTAAACCAGCGATTTCCATATTGAACTGTCCTGATAAAATCTCCCTTATGATTTATCTCAATATTTCCAAACAGATTTTTACACTCTATCAGAATAATTAACTTCGAAGTAACTACAACAAAATCTATTTGTGCTCCTCGTCCGCTTTGTGTTTCTATGTAAATATCCTGCAATACAACAAGATCCATATCACTGTTTTTCAACTCAAATAGAATGTTTTCTTCCCCTGCAATTCCAGTTTTTACAATTGCAATTTCCTTCTGAATTTTAGACTTGATTGACTGGTCTGTTGTTTCTGTAAGTAACTTTTCCAGCTTTTCCAGATATGCTTTTGCATCACTGGTTTCTTTCAATATCAAAATCTCTGGTTTTGTAAAAATTCCCATTATAGTTTCCTCATTTTACTTTTCGTTTATAATTATCTTCCTTTTGATAATTGTACTTCACGCTAAAATTTTTTATTAAGTTGTTACTTTAATCTTTATTAGTTTGCAATATTTTTCCCAGGCAGTATAGACTTTTTGTATTTATTTACAAACGTATCCTAAACCTTATATTTTCAACCCTTTCCACATTTTCCTTTAAAATCCGCCTGGTAATTTTTATGTTACTACTTATAGATTTCCCCGCCTTCTTTATTCTTAATGGCAAGGAAACATTCTTTCTACAGAATCAAATTTTTTCCATTATCCTGTTTTCCATTTCCAAATACTTCTCCCATACATTGTCATTCATTCACTTTATAATACAACCATATTTTGCTTTTCCCAGTAATTCGTTGAGCAGTCTTATAAATTTAAAAAGTGTCATATCGTACTATTCTCTCATCCTATTCTTATCATTTCTAGTATTTATTATTTAACTTTCGCCTGAACAGGTATATTAGCTAACACTACCTTGCATTGTTTTTTATAAAACGCAATTCCATATTTTAAAAAGTGTTCTATTCCCTCTTCCACAAATTGTTCTTCATATCGTTTCTCTTCTATTTGCTTCAATGCTTCTGCACAACCAGCTTCCATATTTCCAGTTTCTGCATATTTTATCTCTATTATAATTCCGATTTCTTGATTTTCTGTTTCTATCAAAATATCGCTGTACCCATCTCCGGATTCTCTGTTAGAGGAAACACTCCACTTTTCCTGAAACCCAAGAATCCCCAGCAAAATTCCATGATAAAAGTTTTCTTTCATCTGTTTTTTTACAAATGTATCACGAATACTGATGGTTTTCTTCAAATAATCATTTAGTCCTTTTTCAACTCTTTCTGAATTTCCATCTTTTAATGCGTTGCAAAATTTTTCCAGTGCCTCTCCATTTTCGGAAACATTTTTCTTAAAATATGCCATAATTTGTGTTGTAAATATTTTGCGTATTTCCATATTAGGAATGGCAAGTTGAAAAGTATTTGTGTCTGTCTTTCCCAGTTGAGTGAGATATCCTGTGGTAAATAAAACGCTCCATAAATTTTCAACTGAGGCATACATATCCTGATAAGTCAATTCCTGATGAATTTCTTTCGTTATGCATTCTCCTGCCACCAGTTTCTCAATTTCACGTCGAACAGTTCCTTTATCAGACTGCTGGACAAAGCGCTTTACAGCTTCATTACTGCTAGTATTAGACCAGTAATTTTTAGGTTGCGCCTGAGCATTTATCCGTAGTTCATCGCAATAATTAATCACATCCCACGGACAATAAACATCAACATTTCCAAAACGATAACCATCATACCATGTTTTTATCTCATCATAATGATCAGAAAGCTCATAATATTCAAGCATATCTTTTACTTCACTATCCGTAAAACCAAAATATTCATCAAACTGTACATCTGCAATCGATAAAACTTTCAGATTATTCAACCCCGTAAAAATGCTCTCCTTAGAAATCCTCATACATCCGGTTAATACTGCAAATTTTAGGCTATCGTTTGTCTTTAATACATGTTCGAACATATTTCGTATAAATAAAGTCATTGCATCATAATATCCCAATTCAAATGCTTTTGCTAATGGGACATCGTATTCATCAATCAACAGAATAACTTTTTGTCCATGATGTTTTTCCAGAAGTTCTGTAAGAATTCTTAAACTACTGCACAAAACAGCTTCTTTCATATCTGGCTTTAGTAATGCTCTAAATGCATCTTTATCATAATCTGTAAGACAGTCACTTTCTAATAAATACTGAAATCTACGTGCTTCACCATTTATAATCTGTGTTGCCATATCACACGCTTTTGTATAGTTTTCTGCACTAACACTTTTTAGCGACACAAAAACTACCGGAAATTTACCCATATATTTTTCACAAAAAGATTTTTCTCCGAAAATTTTTGTATTTTCAAAACATTTCTTATCACTGTTTATTTCAAAAAATGATTTCAGCATACTCATATTCAATGTCTTTCCAAATCTTCTCGGTCGTGTAAAAAGATTCACTTCCGCCCAATTATTTAAAAGATCTTTAATAAGCATTGTTTTATCTACATAATAAAAATCTTCTGATTGTAACTTTGAAAAATTTTCTATTCCTATTGGAAGTTTCTTTTTGAATTTCAATTTTTCACACTCCTTATATAATAAGTTTGTAAGTAAGAAAAACTTGCAAACTTATTTTTCTGTTCAGACAGAAAAATAATTCTAAATATTTGCTCTGAGGTGTTCTCCTTATTAACGCTAGCTCCTCTCTTCCTCTGCCTATTGATTTCTTCTGTAAAAAGATGCCAGTTCGGCTTCCATCAGCAGGTCACTTCGGATCAGTCCATTCTTCGCACAGTATTTTGAAGTAAAACTCATGCCGATCACAATATCAAAATTTCCCTCTTTTAATTTCTGCTCCGCATCTTTTGCGTTGCTGCAGAACGTGTAATGAACCGTCCCGTCGAAATTTTCAGCAAAATGATCCAGCACTGACACAATCATACCTGCTGCTTTTCCATCTCTCTGATAAATATAAGGTGCATCATCATCCACGCAGAGTACCTCTATCGTATCCATCCTTTCCAGATATTTCACCTGTTTCTCTGACAGAAAAATCCCCGTTATCCCGAACTGTTTTTTTCTCTTTTTGCTCCACTCATAATTTTTCCCATCCACTCTCTCAGTCGATCAGGTCATTCTGGAACCTTGACAGATGTTCATATGGCAGAATAAGCCGTCCTCTGTACAGTCCGCAGCCGTCATTGATCAGACTGTTATTGACTGCCGCAAACATATTTACATCCAGTTTTGACAGATCCAGGTTCAGAAGCCGGATTCCTCTCTCATATGCATCATCAAAATATCTGCATTCCCCTTTCGGAATTGCATCCCGTCTTGCCCGCTCGCTTTCCTGTTTCTTTTCATATCCCAGATGATTGGCTGCACCAATTTCTGCCACATCATCCATATCTTTGGTACGGATCTGCACTTCCAGAAACGATCTGGAGCTGTTATCATAAAAAGTAATATGTAACGACTGATAATCAGAGTCTTTTTTCTCGGAAATATAGTCCCTGTAATAGGGCTTTGCTGCTTCATCCATTAATTCTGAATGGCCTTCTTTTACTCCATTGGCAGGCTCTGCCGTAAATCCCCGTTCTTCCAGAAATCCCGGAAGTTTATTTGCAATATCATAGAGATATTTCAGTTCTGCGTTTTCTCTGTCCTCCCCCGCTTTCAGATGGCATTTCGGAAGAGAGATCACAATGCGGTATGCGATCAGGTCACGGAAACAGCTCAGTTTATTCTTTAAATCTGCGATTGGCGGATACGTTCCGTGTTTGCTGTAATAATCATAGATGTACTCCACAATATATCCGTTAAATTTCTCCTCCGCGCGGATCAGTGACTTGATCCTTCCTTTTACTGTAAAGGCCAGAAACGGATATTCCTGCGTCATATATTTATAAAATTCTCTGATCTTCTGTGACTGTGCAGTAAGGAAATCGTTGTGTTCCAGCAGTTCTTCGATCTGGATCAGAAAGTTGCAGTGGATCAGATCGATCTCATTGCGATTCTTCTTTGCATCTTTTCTCAGATCCTCTGTATATCTCTGCAATATTTTCAGTACGGTATCTCCGGAATATAAATAGTCATTTAATGTTATCATAAGTGTTTCCCTTGCTTTCCTTATTTTCCATGAACATTCAGTAAAATTTTTTGTTTCTTTCTATTTTATCAGACTTTTTTTGTTTCGCAAGGGATATTCGTTATTTACCCACGTAAAAAACAGACGGCTTTTTCCACCGTCTGTTTTCGTTTCTTCTGTCGCTGTCTTTTATTCACTTACTGATCGTTTCCGCACAATCTCACAGAATCATCCGATCGGTTCGAAATCTACTGCGCCGTGTTTGCAAAGCGGGCAGATGTAATCTTCCGGAAGTTCATCGCCTTCATAAATGTATCCGCAGACTTTACATACGAAGCCTTTTTTGCCTTCTGTCTCTGGTTTTGGTTTTACATTCTTCTGATAGTAGGTGTAGCTCATTGTTTCCTGGTCGCTTACGACACGGGCTTCCGTCACACTGCAGATGAACATTCCGTGAGTTCCGAGATCTACATACTGCTCTACTTTCAGAGACATAAATGCATTGATATATTTATCCAGGAATACCAGTCCATTGTCAGAACGGTTTACCTTCTGTCCTGCAAATTTATCTGCGCTTCTTCCGCTCTGGAAGCCGAACTGCTCAAATACAGAGAATGGTGCTTCCACAGAGAGGCAGTTAACGTTCATCACACCTGTCTGTTTGATCACATGGTGAGAATAGTTTGTCTTATTGATGTTGACTGCTACGCGGAACGGAGAATCTGTAAGCTGAGTCACTGTATTTACGATCAGACCGTTGTCTTTTTTGCCGTCATTGGAAGTTACTACATATAAACCATATCCGATGCGGAATAATGCTGTCATATCGTTCTTGTTTGCCAATTCATCATTCTTTGCGATATATTCCTGGCAGAGTTCAGAAGCCATTGCTTCCATCTGATCTTTGTTATCCTGGTTGACCGCGGACATGATCTTTACAGTGGTAGCCAGCCAGTTGATCTTTTTGCATTCAGACAGCATATTTTTCATCACTTTCGCTGCCAGAGGTGCCCAGGAGCCATTTTCGATCAGACCTACGGTACGGTTCTGGAAATTGTGCTCCACAAGGCGGGTAATAAAATCATTCATGAACGGATAGATTCCTGCATTGTAAGTGGTAGTCGCAAGAACCAGTTTACTGTAGCGGAACGCATCGCTGAGTGCCTGGGACATATCATCTCTTGCCAGATCATAGACAACTACTTTCGGGCAGCCTTTACTCTTTAATTTCTCAACAAACTGGTTGACTGCTGCTTTGGTATGTCCATATACAGAAGTGTAGGCAACAACGATACCCTCTTCCTCTGGTGTGTAGGAAGACCATGTATCATAAAGTCCGATATAATGACCCAGATTCTCTGTCAGTACAGGTCCGTGTAATGGACAGACGATCTGGATATCCAGTGTTGCTGCAACTTTCAGAAGTCTCTGTACCTGTGCACCGTATTTGCCGACAATACCGATGAAATATCTTCTTGCTTCGTCGTCCCAGTCTTCTTCTACGTCCAGAGCGCCGAATTTACCGAATCCATCTGCGGAGAAGAGAACCTTGTCTGTACTGTCATAAGTCACCATAACTTCCGGCCAGTGTACCATTGGTGCAAATACGAAAGTAAGGTTGTGGTTTCCAAGGCTTAATGTAGAACCGTTCTCAACTTCCAGTTTCTGTCCTTCCAGATCCAGACCGAAGAAATTTTTGATCATAACGAATGTTTTCGCATTGGCTACTACTGTAGTGCCCGGATATACTTCCAGGAAGTTGGCTACGTTTGCCGCATGGTCCGGTTCCATATGCTGTACGATCAGGTAGTCTGGTTTCCGTCCGTCCAGTACCTGCTCCAGGTTGTCCAGCCATTCATGTTTGAAATTCGCATCTACGGTATCCATAACTGCGATCTTCTCATCCAGGATCACATAAGAATTGTATGCCATTCCATTTAGCACTGCATACTGCCCCTCGAATAAATCTACCTGATGATCATTTACTCCGACATACTTGATCGTATCTGTAATCTTCATAGTTTTGCGCCCTCGATTCTTTCTTAATATAGTGTATATTGTACGTTTTATAAATGTTTATGTATTGCTGTTTTGTTTATGGTTTCATTCTATACTATTTTAGTTCAGTTTTCAAGTCTTTTCTGGAAATTTTTTTCATTATTTTCAGAAACAACCAGATCAGATACTGGCTGCTGCTTATAACTTTGTAATCATTTTATACAATGCCTCCACACTGTACGGCAGTATCCTCTCATCAAGCTGGAATTTCGGATGATGAAGCGGATGGTTTTCTCCCGGGATTCCTGCAAGGAATACGGAAAAAAGTCCTCTGGTTTCCCTGAAATATCTGTAGGCATTGTCCCCGGACAAAAACAGCTCATCCTCTCCCTCCAGGATAAATTGATCGCCAAACACTTCTGTTCCTGCTGCCTTCGCGATCTCCACCAGTCCGTCATCATTTGCAAATGCGTACACCGGACTTTTCGGAAACTCCATGCGAATCTGTGCCCCGGTCTGCTTTTCAATCTCACGCAGGCAGTTTTCCAGTGCTTTTTCCAGTGCTGTATAGGTTTCTTCATGAACTGCCCGGATGTTTCCGTTAAGTACCACATGATCCGCAATGATATTTGTATATTCCCCTCCATGGATTGTTCCGGTTCCGATGATGTATTTTCCGGCATCCGGATGCTGCTTTTTGAAATTTTCATTCAGGTCATGAATCGCATTCACTACCCGGGCTGCTGCATAGATTGCATCGATTCCTTTCTCTGCTTCACACCAGTGGCTGGATTTTCCATGGACGTGGATCTGCATACTGTTGATCATGGAAGACGCCTGCCCCTGATGAACCGCCATCCCAAGAGTCATATCCGCTGCATAATGAAACATGAGAAATGCATCCGCTTTCGGATTCTGCAAAGCTCCTGCCTGGAGCATCCTTCTGGCACCTTCTCCGATTTCTTCTGCCGGTTCAAAAAGGAAGCGAATCCTTACCGGAAATCTTTCTTTTTTCTTCCGCGTTTCATATTCCTTCTGTCCTTCGCAGCTTTTCTTTTCCTCATTCTCTTCCTCTGCTATGATCTTCGCGAGGATCAGTGCTGCCGCCAGAATAAAATCATGTCCGCAGGCATGCATATATCCCTGATTCACGGATTCATATGGCAGTCCTGTCTGCTCCTGTATCGGCAGGGCATCCATCTCCGCCCGGAGAACCACCAGTTTCTTTCTGTCCTTCAAACCGGGAAGTTCTGCGATCAGCCCGGTAGGTTCCACAGGAGTGATCTCATAGCCCAGCTTCTCCAGATATCTGCGGATATATGCCGAAGTTTCCACTTCCTGAAGTGCCAGCTCCGGATGCTGGTGAAAATGGTGTCTCAGACTGATCAGTTCCTCTGTGTAATCTCGTATATTCATATATCCTCCCATCTGTATTTTCAGTTATTTAGTTATGCGCAGGCAACGAAGCGGATTGACTGCGAATATCCGACTGACTAATCTATTCCGTCTTTATTTTCTTCCGGCATGCTCAAAACAGCTTCCGGGCGCGCTGAAGTAAATTCCTGTATTTCTTTCAGAAATCTCTGCCCGTATTTTTTCAATTTATTTTCTCCAACACCGGATACATTCAACATCTCTTCTTCATCCGTCGGCTTTTTCACACACATATCAATCAGCGTCTTGTCACTGAATACAATATACGGCGGCATGGACTCTTCCTTTGCAATCTCCAGGCGAAGTTTCCGCAGGATTTCAAACAGGTCATATCCTGCAGAGGTAAGTGCATCCGTACTGCGTTTTCTGACCGTTTTTGATGTCTTTTTCTTTTTATCCGGTTCTTTTTCTTCGTAGGTCTGCATGACCACATGCGTATTTTCATCCTTCAAAGGTGCAATATTTCCCAGTTTCAGAACACTGTAGCGTTCCTGCGTCTGATATAAATATCCCATTTCTGTCATCTGACTGATCAGATTTCTGAGTTCTGTCTCACTGTGCCCGCTTAATGCTCCATATGTTTTATACTTATCTGTTCCCAGTTCCCTCAGACGTGCTCTCTTTGCCCCCATCAGGGTACCAAGTACGATCGTCAGTCCATAGCGTCCTCTTGTCTCAGCCACACAGTTGACGATCTGCTTCGCTTCTGCTGTCATATCTGTTTCATGGTAATCCCTGTGACAGTTTCCACAATTTTCACACGGACTGGAAGTCTCTTCTCCGAAATATTCCAGAATATAATTGCGCAGACATCCTGTTGTCCTGCAGTATCCTTCCATGATCTGAAGCCGCCGGATATCTCTCTGCCGGATCAGATATTCATCCTCGCCGTCCACATCCGAAAAATCTTTGCTGTCCAGAAGCATACGGTTTATCATGGTGTCCTGTGGGGAAAAGAGCAGAATACACCGGGAATTTTCCCCGTCACGGCCAGCACGTCCTGCTTCCTGATAATAGTTCTCCATGCTCTGCGGCATATTGTAATGAATCACATAACGCACGTTAGACTTATCAATTCCCATTCCAAAAGCATTGGTCGCCACGATCACGGACGTTCTGTCGTAGATAAAATCATCCTGATTTTTCTTTCTGGTTTCATTATCAAGACCTGCATGATATCTGGTGACCGGAACGCCTTTTTTGAAAAGTTCCTCAAACAGATTGTCTACATTTTTCCTTGTTGCACAGTAGATAATTCCGCTTTCTGTCGGATGTCTGTCTATGTATTCCATCACAAACTCATCTTTCCGGCGGATATTTTCCACACTGTAATATAAATTCTTTCTGTCAAATCCGGTTACTACTACGGCAGGATCGATCAGATTTAAGATACATAAAATATCATTTTTTACTTCTTTTGTTGCTGTCGCTGTAAAAGCACTGACAATTGGTCTTGTGGAAAGGTTACGGACAAATTCTACAATTTTAAGATAGCTCGGGCGGAAATCCTGTCCCCACTGCGAAATACAGTGTGCTTCGTCCACCGTTACCATAGAGATCTCCACATGTCTGGCAAATTCCAGAAACTCATAGTTTTCCAGACGTTCGGGAGCAACATAGATGATTTTATATCTTCCCCCTGCTGCCAGATACAGTGCTTTGCTGATCTGGTTCTCAGTAAGGGAAGAATTGATAAAAGCTGCATGGATTCCCGCCTCATTCAAGGCTTTTACCTGATCCTGCATCAGCGAAATCAGAGGGGATATCACAAGAGTGATCCCCGGCAGCATCAGTGCCGGGATCTGATAGCAGATGGATTTTCCTGCTCCTGTCGGCATGATTGCGAGCACATCCCGGTGTTCCAGGATGGACTCCACAATACTCTCCTGCCCTTCTCTGAATGTATCGTATCCAAAATAAGTTTTTAAGGTTTGTAATGCATTCACCTTTTTTCACCTTCCATTCAGTTAAGTTTTATATCAGTTAAATTTTATATCTTCCACATGCTTCTTCTTTTTCTGCTTTTTAATGCGTCAGGTCTTTTACCCATTTGTATTTGCGGAAATGATGCAGTACCCACGGCAGTTTTCCAACTTCATCGATGCAGGTGCATGCATACACCAGTACCACCGGCCAGTGGAAAAAGTAAGTTCCGGCTGCTGCCAGCGGAATTGCCAGACACCACATACACACGGCAAGGCTGTACATATCAAACATCGTATCGCCGCCTGCGCCGAAAATTCCATTGATCGTCACATCATTCACTGCACGTCCGATCATATAAAACGCAATCACTGCGAACATTCCTTTCAGATATGCCGTCGCCTGCGGCGTCAATCTGACAAATTGCAGAATAACCGGTGCGGATATGCACATCAGAAGTGCTACACTGATCCCGCATGCAAAAGAAATCTTCAGCAAACGAATACCGTAGGCCTTTCCTTTTTCCAGATTTCCGGCTCCCAGCTCGTTTCCGACCATGATTCCGGCTGCACTGGAGATTCCGGCACTGAAACAACAGATCACATCCCTTACAACCGCAGCCACAGAGTTGGCTGCCGCCGCATCTACTCCGAGATGTCCCATAAAAGAAGAATAGGAAGTAAATCCGATTCCCCAGAAAAGGCAGGCTCCCAGAAGCGGAAGTGCACATTTTCTGAAATCCTGTGAAAGCTGCTTATTCCGCTGAAACAGTTGTCCCATATTCGGGTGAATGTAGCCTTTTCTGTAAGATACTGCTATAGAGCATGTAAGCTCAATGATTCGTGCGATCAGTGTTGCCATTGCCGCACCTCGCACTCCCATCGGTGCGATTCCAAACGCGCCGTAGATAAATACTGCATTCAGGACAATATTGATGCATACTGTTGCTGAACTGATCACTGCGCTTGTCTTTGCATGTTCACTGGTCTTCATGATTACGAGGTAACACTGGGAAATTCCTGTAAGCAGATAAGAAAATCCTGCGATTCTCAGGTAACTGATACCGTAATCGATCAGTACACTCTCATTTGTAAAAATAAGCATCAGGTATTTTCCGAAGAAAACACAGCCTGCAAAAAATATCACAGACACCAGCCCGCATAAGCGAAGTGCCATGCAAAAGATGACATCCAGAGTTCTGATATCTCCTTTCCCCCAGTACTGTGCACCCAGGATTCCAAGACTTGCCGTTGCTGCTGACAGAAACATATTCTGAATAAACTGGATCTGTGTTGCCAGGGAAACGGCAGACATATAGTTCTGATCCATTCCTCCCAGCATGAATGCGTCTGCTACAGCAACCAGGGCAAGCATCAGGTTTTGCAGCACGATAGGAATCATCAGACTCCATAATTTACTGTAAAATGCGTGGTCTTTTTCTTTTTTCATCATTTGCTCTTTCTGTGCAGGGTATTTTACCTCAGACGGTAATGTTACAATTCATATGACATATCATGCCATTCTTCGCCACCCCATACAGATGCGGAAATTCCCAGATCTTTATATCCCATTTTTCTGTACATTTGTACTTTTCCTTCCAGACAGGTAAGAAAGACTTTCTTTCTTCCATTTTCTCTTTCTCTGTTCAGATACTGAAACATCAGCTCTGTGGCAAGTCCCTGTCCCCGGTGTTCCGGCAGTACATCCAGCCCAAGGAGCATAATGTTTTCTCCCTTTGGGTCATTTAATGTAATATCTGTAAAAAATTCGTCCCGGAAAACATCTTCATCTGTGGCTATTCCATTCAGGAAGCCGGCTATCTTTCCTGTTTTTCTGTCCTCTGCGACCAGGAACAGTTCTGGTGCTTTTAATATTCTCTCTTTCATGTTCTTGTCTGAACACGCCTCATGTGGTGGAAAACAGATCTTTTCAATCATAATTCCCTGATCAGTCTCCTCCGGTCTGATATTACGGAATTCATATTTTTCCATAATTGTCTCACTGACAAATTCTTTCATTTCTTTTTTCCTCATCCAAAAATCATTTTCATACACCCTTTTTCATCCGGACGCAGAATCTCAGAGAAACACCTGTTTCCTTCAGAGGTGTATTCATTTTATTATACTGTAAAGAATCTGATTTCTCAATGAATATTATCTTTATAAACAAATAAAATTTATCGCACCTATTTTATCATTTCTGCAAATTCTGCCGGTCTGTCCAAATTTCGTTTACCTGTTATTTTTACCTGAATATATCCTTCCTGAAAATGCCACATGCGGAAGTTCATAAAAGATGCTGTCCTTTGGACATACCGGACGGTACAGAGGGTCTGCCACGATGATTCTGGCATCTTTCAACGCCTCTTCCATTGCTTCTTCTCCAAACACTGCTTTGTCTTTTTTGCCAAGCAGTGTTTCGCATCCTTTCAACGGACAGAATACGCGGGCCGAATGTCCGTATTTTTTTTCGATACCGGCTGCTAATGAACCCATCGTGACAGGTTCACCGATCAGAGTGATCTCTGCTGACTGCTGCATGCGGTTCTTCAGATAGAAAGCCGCAGAATCTGACTGCTGCACGACCACAGACTGCTCTATGACTGTAGCTTGCTGCGCGGTTGCAGACTGCTGTGTAGTTGCAGACTGCTGTATTGCTGCAGCGTGTCGCATAATTGTTGTCTCCAGTGCATTGGAAATATCTTCTGCCAGCCACTGGTTTGGAGTTCCGATCACATAGGGTATTTTGTATGTTTCCCGGAGAACCTCTGCCGCCAGCAGTCCCACAGCAGATACCACCAGACTGACAGTTGCTTCCCCTGCTTTTTGCAGAGTTTCCAGGTCATCTCCCATCGCCCATGTAGATAAAACGTTCCATCCGTATTCTTTCAGATTTTCTTTTAATGTCTCTACGTTTTCCTGTGGTCCGAAATCCAGTGGTGTCACGCCTAACAGATTTACACTGCGCACAGGAAAGCGGTCTTTCTTCTGCCTGTCAGGTTCTTTTACAAACCTCCGGGCGATCTGTTCCAGTGCAATTCCTGCTCCATAGATATAATCATTCATGCCATTTGTCGGCACAGAAAATGTCGGAATTCCGGTTTCTGTCTCGATCACGCGCGCAATTGCCGGGAAATCCGTTCCATTCATAAATGGGATTGGTGAACCTGCCAGTGCGATAAATTTCGGATGCAGTTCACGGGCTGCATGTTCGATATCATCAATAAATTTCTGGTCATTTCCCATGATCGCATCGATTTCTGTAAGTCCGGAAATAAAAATCAGACTGTCCTGGTCGTACCAGCGGATCTCATCGTGGGTATTGTAAGTAGAATTGCATCCGGAAGGGTCATGCATCACTGTCATTCCGCCAAGTTCATACAATGCGGAACAGACACCGGACACATCCGCCGTATAAATCGGTATCATTCGATAAGACTGTCTCATAAGCAGCACTCACACCCCCATCCTTTTTGCACTACAAGTTTCTCAGTATCCTTTTCTTCCCGGTACGCATCCATCATCAGCTCTGCTGTTCTTCTGATCCCGTCAAATCCGTACAGTCCTTCTCCCTGTACCAGATTAACAAAGTGACGGCTTCGGCTGAAATAGGCAGCTTTCTGTCCGATGGCAAGCACTTCTTTGCTGCCGCCTCTTGGCAGTACACGCATCTTCACCTGAATCGTTGCGATCAGCTCAAGTTCCGGTGCATGCTTCTGCAGCCAGAGAAACTCCTCCTTTTCCTCCGGGCTGATACCATCCAGATAAACTGCTTTCACACAAAAACCATGCCTCAGAAGCAGTTTTGCCAGCCCCAGAGGTCTTGGGTGATACAGATAATCCAAAGTGATGGGCATATCTTTGATTAGAGTTTTAGCTTTTGCCAGCGCTTCCTCACAGGATTCCCGTTCGCGCGCCAGTTCCTCTCCCGTCAGTTCCGGCAGACCGAGAATATCTGTGAGTTGTTTTAACTGCTTTTCGATTTCATCATAATCAAAACTGCCCGGTAAGTACAGGTGTTTACGTCCCAGACGCTCCGCCTGCGCTTCCATTCCGTATTTCCCTGCCGGATAGCAGTCAATAAACAGACTGCCTTTGCTCATATCCAGCAGATCCTGCCATGTTTTACAGGCTGGCAGTTCTTTTACGGTATACTCATATCGTTTTAATAAACGCCTGATATCACTGCTCTCATCCAGCGCAAAATCACTGCCAAATATCGATACCGTTTTCCTGTCCGGTTCGCAGGCCGGAAGTGGATCATACATTGCTTTGCGCAGTTTCTGATCCGGAGTTAATCCATGCTTCTGCATGATCGGATCCATATAACAGCGGATAAAACAGATGTCCGGGAAACGATGCCCCAGTTCACTGTAAATGTAGTCCAGATTACTTCCCACAAAATGATGCAGACAGACTGTAAACAACAGAACTGCTTTCGGATGGTCCCCGCGTTTGTTCAGCACATCTGTCACACCCTCAATGGTAATATCTTCCAGGTTGCTGTTTAAGAGATCCTGTTCTTCCAGAATCACAAAGGAAAAACGGTCTGCTGCATTCATTTCTGCCGCTGTCAGCACAACGCCACGCATACAGTTATCTGCACAGACATAAATCTGAATGGATTCCGGGACCTGCATCCCTGTATGTACGATATTCCAGCTGCCATGCACCGGAGAATTATATTCCAGTTCCGAAGCAAATGGTGCCGGGAAGGAAGCATCTTTTATTTTTACCACTGCACCTTTCGGATCAATCGTTTCACCCACACGACGTAACATTACACATCCTCCTGTGTCTGTCCATTCATATATTTATCCCTTACAGCATCGTTTTCATTTTCCAGAACACCACCGCATATACGGTACATCTGAACCGCAAGCGCACGATATTCCTCTGCCATTTCACTTTCAGGATAACACTCCATCAATGTTTTCTGCTGTTCTTCTGCCAGTGCTACCTGACTGCTGTGTGATAACGTACCGATGACTGCTGTCTGGAAATCATCTGCCAGTTCTGACACTTTTTCTTCTTCTCTCGGAACATCCCTGTGGTTCAAAATCAGTCCGCCAAGCCCTGCATATCCACGATTTTTAAAATTCTGCACTGCCATGGCGATATTTGCCGCCGCATGGATTGCCATATTTTCTCCGGATGTAAGGATAAATACTTTGTCAGCGTAACCATTTCGCATCGGCATGGAAAATCCACCGCAGACCACATCTCCAAGTACATCATATAAAACCACATCCGGTTTATATCTCTCATAGGCTCCCAGTTCTTTCAGCTTTTCCAGTGCCGTGATGATTCCGCGGCCTGCACAGCCAAGCCCCGGTGTCGGACCGCCGGCTTCCACACAGATGACACCGTTATAGCCGATGCGGATCATATCCTCCAACTGTAATGACTGCTTTTTCTCATTATATAAGTCAAGCACTGCCGGAACTGTCTCCCCATGACGGAGTAAAATCGTAGAATCCGCTTTCGGATCGCATCCGATCTGCATCACCTTAAGCCCCATCTCTGCCAGTGCTGCCGCTACATTGGAAACAGTCGTGGATTTTCCGATCCCGCCCTTTCCATATACTGCTATCCTGATCAATGCTCTGTTCCTCCTTCCGCCGGAGTAATAACCTTTGAATATGCTGTTTTTGCAGATACTCCCTTTAAATGTCCGATTTTTCCGGAAAGTGCGCTGATCTTATCCTGTGGTGCATCAATCGCAATGCTGATAATACTAATCCCCTTCGAGCGGTATGGAATCCCCATTCTGCCGATAATATACTGACGTGCCTCATGAAGCAGGGTGTTTAATTCTTCGATTGCATCTTCCTGTTCTACAATAATTGAAATAACTGCCACTCTGGTGTCCATGCCCTGATTCCTCCTGTTTAACAGATTCTTGGCAACAGCTCTCCTCCCGGCTGAGGAAGCAGTGCCTGTGTGCCGATCTCAGTCTCCATGATAACTCTTCCCGCTTCCTCCGCGATCACCTCACCGATGATCGCTGCATTTTCGGAATATGGACATTTTCGTAATGTTTCCACAATGCCTTCTGCTTCTTCCTTCGGTGCCATGATAACAAGTCTTCCTTCGCATGCCAGATATAAAGGTTCCAGTCCAAGCATTCCGCAGACCCCTTTTACTTCCGGCTGTACCGGAACTGCTGCCGCATTCAGGCGAATGCCTACATTGCTCTGACCTGCGATCTCATACAGGACAGTTCCGACGCCTCCTCTGGTCGCATCACGGATCACATGCAGATTGTGTGTGGTATCCATAACCGCCTTTATCGTATTCCATAAAGGTGCACAGTCACTGGTCACGTCCGCGTCGATTCCGAAATTTTCTCTCGCTAACAGGATCGTACATCCATGGCGTCCGATATCACCGGTTACAATGATCGCATCCCCCGGTTTCGCCAGTTCTCCGCCAACGGTTACTCCTTCTTCGATCTCACCCATTCCGGTTGTGGTGATAAAGACTCCATCCACCTGTCCTTTTCCGGCAACCTTTGTATCTCCTGATACAATATGTACGCCTGCCTCTTTTGCTGTTTTCTCCATGGCAGCAGCGATTTCCTCCAGTTTTTCCATCGGAAATCCCTCTTCAATTACAAATGCGCAGGTCAGGTACAGTGGTTTTGCGCCCATACAGGCAAGGTCATTGACAGTTCCGCAGATAGACAATTTGCCGATATTTCCTCCCGGAAAGAATGCCGGAGATACAATGAAACCATCGGTAGATACTGCCATCTTACCTGTCGGCGGAACTAATACCGCAGCATCATCTGCTGTCAGATCCTTGTTTGCAAAATGTGCTTTAAACACCTGGTCGATCAGTTCAGATGTCTGTTTTCCACCGGCACCATGTGCCATTGTTACTGTTTTATTTTCCATGATGATTTCCTTCTTTCTCATTAAGATAACTCTCATCGCCAACGGCGATTTTCAATGGATTTTTGCTTATAACTGTGAATGTGCTGAACAGCTATGAATACTGATAGTATGCTGAACAGGCACCTTCCCCGGATACCATACAGGCTCCGACCGGATGCTGCGGTGTACAGCCTTTTCCGAATACTTTACAGTCAGATGGTTTGCATTTCCCCTGTAACACATCCCCGCAGCGACAGGCCGGATTCGGTTTTCCTTCTATTTTCGGCATCTGATATTTGATACGTGCATCGAAATTCTGCCATTCCTGTCTTAATTTCATGCCGGATGCAGGAATCACACCCAGACCTCTCCATTCACAGTCACAGGCTTCCATCATCTCGTCTACAAGCATCTGTGCTTCCCTGCTTCCATCCTGTGTCACCACACGCGGATAACAGTTTACAAAAAATGGCTTTCCTTCCTGAAATTTCACCAGCACAACTGCCAGCGCTGTCATCAGTTCTTTTGCCGTAAAGCCAGCCACAACACCGCTGACTCCTTGCTCTGCCAGGGCTTCGCACAGACGTGTTCCCGTGATTGCATTGACATGTCCCGGATATAAAAAGACATCCGCACTGCCCTTTAACGCCTCATAAGCCTGAGGCATGGTTTTGTTGGCAGTTAATATCGAGTAATTATCCAGCCCGTTTTCTTTTGCAGCTTTCACTGAAAGGCAGCTTGCCGGTGTCGTTGTTTCAAATCCGACAGACAGAAATGTCACCTGCTTGTCCGGATGTTCTCCGGCATATTTTTCCGCATCTGCCGGAGAATATACCACATGGATATCTGCCCCCTGTTCGCGGGCTCCCGCAAGGCTCATTTTTGTTCCCGGCACACGTACCAGATCGCCAAATGTACAAATGGTAACTCCTTTTTCCAGTGCCAGATAAATCGCTTCGTCAATAAAGCTGACCGGAGTTACACATACCGGACATCCCGGTCCGGAGATCAGTTCCACCTGCTCAGGCAGCAATTTGCGGATTCCCAGCCGGAAAATCTCATGGGTGTGCGTGCCGCATACTTCCATGATCCGCACCTTTGGGCCATCATAATTTTCAATGATCTCTCTGGCGGTTTTCCTTTCGGTTTTCCTTTCGGTTTTCTCTTCGCTCTTCTTTTCACATTTCTCGTCTGCCATTATAAAAATTCCTCCATGAGCTGATCTGTTTCACTGTCATCTTCATCGGTGATCTTTGCAATTGCCACACCTGCGTGAACCATAACATAATCTCCAGGCTCCAGATCTTCCAGAAGCTGAGAAGAAACCTCTCTTTTGGCACCGCCTGCGTCAATGAGTGCTGTGCCGTTACTGATTTTTACTACTTTTGCTGATAAACCTACACACATTTTTTATATCCTCCTGTCCTGTAATCCATGATTGTTCAAGCGCCACATTCCATATGCGGCCTGTCCGATCGCGATTCCTCCATCATTTGGCGGGATCATGTAATGTCGTAATACTTCAAAACCTTCCTGTTCCAGTTGTTCTTCCGTCAGGCGCAGCAGTAACCGGTTCTGAAAGACGCCGCCGCTCAGTGCGACTTTCTTTCTGCCGCTGTTGCTGCGGGCTTCGATACAGGCTGCTGTAATCTGCTCTGCCAGTACCTGATGGAACAGATATGCCAGCCTGCCGCTGTCTGCACCTTGCATTTTTTCTTCTACGATCTGCTGCACCAGCATTCTGGTATTTAAAATGAAACGTTCTTCTTTTTCATATACCAGTCTATCCGGTTTCTCGTCTCGTCCCTGCATAATATTTTGCTGTTCATATGCTTCTGCTGCAAACTCAAGTGCCATCGATGCTTCACCTTCAAAACTTGACTGGCGCCGGATTCCGAGTATCGCACTGACTGCATCAAAAAGCCTTCCCACACTGGTTGAAATCACTGCGTTAATCTTCCGGTCTGCCATGGTAAACTGCACTTTGCTTTCCTGTTCGTTGCAAAGGCCAAGCTTTTCAATGATCTTCCATGCCAGTTCGCGGTCTTTCGTATATCCATAAATCATAGATACCGCAATACGCCAGCCCTCTTTCGCAGAAGCATCACCGCCAATCTGTAAAAACGGGGTAATACTTCCAAATCTTGTGAAATTCTCATAATCTGCCAGCAGAATCTCTCCGCCCCAGATCGTACCGTCCGTTCCATATCCGGTTCCGTCAAAAGCAACTCCAATGACCGGATCATGACAGTCATTTTCTGTCATGCAGGATAAGATATGCGCATAATGATGTTGCACCTGGAGCATCGGATAACCAAGTTCCTTCGCTACAACTGTGGAATTGTACTTCGGATGCATATCACAGACCACCACCTGCGGTTTTACCTCCAGTAATGTCTGAAACCGGTGAATTGTTTCCTGCAATGCTTTTACAGTTCTCAGGTCTTCCAGATCTCCCACATACGGAGACGGATAAAACCGACTGTCCACACCGATACAGAAAGTATTTTTCAGTTCTCCGCCAACCGCGAGCACCTGTCCTTTCCAGTCCGTTGATGTCATAAACGGAAGCGGTGCATAACCTCTGGACCGCCGGATCATGTACGGTTCATTCTTATAAAAATCCATCACTGTATCATCTGCCCGGATTCTGATTTTTCGATTATGTGAAAGCATCGCATCGCACAAATGTGACAATTCTGCAACCGCTTCCTCATCTTCCCGGCAAATCGGAGCACCGGATGTGTTTCCGCTGGTCATCACGAGAAGATCCGGCATTTTAATTCCATCATCATACTGAAAAATCAGCAATTGTACCGGTGCATAAGGAAGCATCACGCCAACTTTCGGATTTCCCGGAGCTACAGAAGCCGCCAGTCTGCCACTGTTTTTTCTGTCCAGGAGCAGGATTGGTTTCTGATGTCCGGTAAGGATTTCCTCCTGCTCCGGTGTCACAACACATTCCCGTTTCACTGCCGCTTCGTCCTTTGCCATCACTGCAAAAGGCTTGGCAGGACGTTTTTTTAATGTACGCAGGCGTTCAACCGCTTCTTCATTTGTCGCGTCACAGCAGAGATGAAATCCTCCGATTCCTTTGATCGCTACAATTTTTCCTTCACTGATCATCCTTCGGGTATATGTAATTGCCTCCCGGCCCCTCTCGGACCTGCCGATCAGATACACCTCCGGTCCACATTCATTGCAGCAAACCGGCTGTGCATCATACCGTCTTGTTTTCTCATCGAAATATTCCTTCGCACAGTCCGGGCACATCGGAAACTCTTTCATACTTGTACGTTCCCTGTCATATGGCAGAGAATCCAGAATCGTAAGCCTCGGTCCGCAGCAGGTACAGTTGATAAACGGATGCAGATACCGCCGGTTCTTCGGATCAAACATTTCTTCCTTACATTCTTCACAGATTGCAATATCCGGGGAAACGAAGATCTCTCCCTTTGTTTTCTCACTTTCGATGATATCAAATGCCTCAAAATGTACTGCTGTCTCAGCAGTAATATCTTTTGTATTTATTTTTAAAATAGCCGCACGTTTCGGCGGATGTTCTTTCAGTTCATTCAGGAATCCGTCAATCTGCTCTTTTGCACCCTGCGCAAAAATTTCCACATATGGTCCTTTATTACAGACAGTTCCGCGAATCCCGTGGATCATCGCATGGCGGCTTACTGTTGGCCGAAATCCAACTCCCTGAACGATACCGTATACCCGGATACGCCAGGTTATCTCCTCTTTATTCATACACTTCTCCCACCGGACTCATACGATGGTCCTTTTGCTTCTTTCGCTGCTTCCACTGTTACAAGTTTCCCTGACACAGCAAAATGTACCGTATCCACAAATACTCCCTCAAACTTCGGTGTCATTCTCTCCATACATGGGTCTGCGTAAATCACATCATACGCTCCGGTTTCCACCAGCTTAATATAATCTTCCTCATCCCGCAGGTGCAGATCTTCGTCCCTGCGAAGCTCCGGTTTCATCATAAACCAGCTTGCCACTGTTACCTGTGCATCCGGTGCTTTCTTTAATATTTCCTCACGGATAGCATTTCCGATCACCTGCTGCTGTACGACCAGCACCTTTTTTCCATGATAATCCATATCACGGACCAGTTCATCCACCAGCGGATAGCCAGTTTCATACGGTGTTCCATAAGTTCGTTGCAGGTATTTCGCCACTTCCAGAGCTGACGGTGCAACCACAATATTTTTTTCCACACCGGAAGCTATTTTCACATCCTCAAGTCCGTTTCCCATTCCATAACAGACTGCTGTTTTCCCTTCTGCTGCAAAACGTTCCCGGAGGCGGTCTGCTGCACGCAGATCACTGATATCCTGCGGTGTCATACCGAGAATTCCTATTCTATTTGGAGCCACCTCTTCCTTTTCGCCTGCAAATACACGAAACAGCTCCATCCATGCTTTTTCTTCACCCTTGTCATATAATTCCATGCCATCCGTATCTACAGTCAGGATCGGCAGGTCCACTTTCTTCTCAGTCATACGTTTCAACGCATGATAATCTGTTCCGATCACTGCCGGAACCGGCGTCCCGATGATCGCCGCAAATTTTGCATCCAGCTTTGTCACTGCATCAGCAAGTTTTGCCACCAGACGGTCATCACGACCAAGGATTGCATCCATATCGCGGAGTCCCGCACTGAACAGTGCGCTTTTGCTCTCAAACCATCGCGGTTCATCAAATCCACAGATATTTCCGGTACAGCCTCCGGCATCACAGATAACGATAATGCCGCCAAATTCATATAATACAGATACCGCGCCGGACTGATCCGGTGCAAAAGGTGTCAGATATTTTCTCAGTCCTCTCATTGTGTTATACCTCCGCCAGTGACTCAAACAGTCTGCGCACACCGGCATAACCATATGGCTGCCGTTCTTCATTCCAGAGCACGTTTGGACATTCTTTATGATAATATCCGGCATCTTTTCCAATAGTCAGACTGACGCCGGACTGACTTCCGTCATAATACAGCATGGTTGGTTCCAGGTTGGAAAATACTTTCGTCTCCGGACTGATCTGCGCCAGTTGTTTCACATAGACGAAATTTTCACCGGATAAAGTTCCGTAAATCTCCGGCACCCGAAATCCATAGCGCACCAGTGCAAGCGCCAGTTCAAACGGATCTCCGTTCATCCATTCTCCAACTGCGAACGCTGCATCCGGATGTGATTCCCGGAATTTTGCCACCGCATCCTCTGCTGCCTTGCGTGGTTTTTCATCATCAAATTCCACCCCCAACGCTGCTCCAAAAGCACGATACTGACTGGCAATTTTATCGATCTGATATAGTCTGCGAAGTTCAATATATGGAATTTTCAGCCTGTCATGAAAATCTTCTGCTGCAAAACGCGCTTCCGGGTGAAGCACCAGATTAAAGTTTGCTTCCGACATGGTCTGATATTCTGCATAATCACTGCATCTGGAAATCTCATGAATCGTTTTTACCCCTGCTTCGTGAAGCAGATCATACAGTTCACAGTCATCCACCAGCGGGGAAAAATATCCCAGCAGATTCACTACATTTCCTTTTTTCTTCTTTGACTCCAGCAGGGAATAAATGGACTGCCGCACATGCACCATCGGCGGCTTTCTGCCTTCTCTGGTCAGCGCATACATATAACATGGCCTTACGGGAATCCCTGCATATTCCTCTGCCTTGTGACAGACACGCTCCATATCTGTGCCAAGCAGGGCATCCACGCAGGTGATACATATCATCACGACAGATGGCTTTTTCTCAAGTCCTTCGCAGATTTCCGCCACTGCCTTCGGGATCTTTTTCAGGTGTCTTCCTGTTACAATGTCTGTCTCATCCATCAGCAGATAATAAAAGCGGTCATGATAGACCCGCATGGAACTGAGCACCGATGTATTACGGCCGCAGCATCCCGGAGACACGATCAGCATAATAGAATCCGGAACTGCCAGACCTGCACGTTTGACGCCAAATCCTTCTGCTCCCGGTGAGTTGAACGCCAGCGTTGCCGGTGAACTGTAGATCAGATGTGTATGGGAAATAAGCTGCTGTGGAATCTTATCTTTTCCCAGTTCATTCAGCTCTTTTACTGTACAAAAATAAGCTTCCTGTCTCATACGCTTTCCTCTTCTTTCCATAACAATGCAGCCAGATCCAAGAAACATTTGCTGATCTCTGAGTCTGGATTCCCCTCGATCACTGTCTTTCCCTGTTCCTCCCAGTGGATAATTTCATCACTTCTCGGCACTTCTCCCACGATCGGCACTCCGATTTTTTCGGAAAATGCCCGCACTTTCTCTGTCTCATTTTCTACATTTCTGTGATTTAACACAATGCCAAATACACGGGCATAACTGCGATCCTCGAAGTTTCTGACAGCACTGGAAATATTGTTTGCCGCATACAGTGCCATCTTCTCTCCTGAGGTAACGATCATAACTTTATCCGCGTATCCTTCACGGATCGGTGCTGCAAAACCGCCGCACACAACATCACCCAGTACATCATACAAAACCACATCCGGTTTATAATGTTCGAATAATTCCATATCCTCAAGAAGCTGAAACGTTGCAATAATTCCGCGCCCCGCACAGCCAAGTCCCGGTGTCGGTCCGCCCGTCTCAATGCAGAGGATTCCTCCGTAGCCTTCCTTTGAAATCTGAGCCAGCTCATCCGGCTCCTCGTCCTCTTCCCGCATAAAATTCATTACCGGACGAAGCGATTCTCCTCCTAATAAATTGATTGTGGAATCCGCTTTCGGATCACAGCCGATCTGAATGACACGCTTCCCCATATTTGCAAAAGCGGCCGCCAGATTGGAAGTCACTGTGGACTTTCCGATGCCGCCCTTTCCGTAAATCGCTACCTTTAACATAATCTCCTCCTGAACCTAAAAAAACCATTTTTCCGGCAATCCGTCGGAAAAATGGTTCTGTAAATCCAATCCTATCAGGTCTTATTTCTATCTGATCAGAACGACTAACCTGAATAAAAAATATATGTTTCTGCAAAAACAAATATCACCTTATAACAGGTATCATCAACCTGCCATTCAGCAAAAACATTATATTTTATAATTTTACCTGTATTAACCAACTATTCCCGCTCGGATCTTCCTTGCCGTCAGAGTTTTCTTCATTATACTTATTATACTTTAACTACAATGTTAACATGTTATTTCGCATTCAGATAGATAAAATCACTCCGTCTGCATTTTTCATCTCAGTAGACATATTGTACTTGTTTTAATGCAAGTTAGTCAATTGCAATTCTACCGGATATTCCTGAAAATAAACCGGCGATGTGATACAGTCTGATTCCACAACCGTAAACTTCGCATGTTTCGCAAAATACTCCGGATACAATTCTGCCGCCCTCATAATACTTTTCGGCGGACAACGCAGACAATCATAAGTTCCTGCGGGTATGCACTTATACTCCGCCAGTTCCTCGCAGTTTTCATACACTTCCACATATACAAAATAAGTAAACGTCCCATCTTCCACATCCCACATCATTCCGGACGGCTAATTTGCCGACAACTGATGCTTCTGTGCCAGTTCAAACAGTTCACTCAGCTTTTTGTGAAATTCCACAGAAGACAGACCTTCTTTGATTTCTCTTCTTAAAATATTCCGTTCCGGTATCTCTCTCTTGTAAAATCCATCACAATCCCGGTATTTTTCCGTATCCTGAATACCCCGTTCTGCCAGCTGTAGCCGTTTCAGGCAGCTCTGCAATTCGCCGATTTTTTCATAGGCACGGATCTGTCCATCCCGCAGTAACCCCTTCAGGTCAAACTCGCCTGTCGGTTCCACATACTGATTCCAGTTTTTCAGTGGGATATCCAGAATCTGTAAAAATTTAATCATGTCAATGGCCAGCATCTGCTCATTTTTATAATAGCGATACCCCGTATCCGGATCACAATAGGCCGGTTTCAGAATTCCGATTTTCTCATAATAACGCAGGGCCTTTATGGAAATCTGTTTTACCTTCGCCACTTCCCCGATCGTCATATATCCATCCATGTATACCTCCACATTTTTATATAATTTGATGTTGGGGTAAAAAGATGCCATACGAATTGTTCCGTACTTCGTACTCCCACAATTCTACATCATAATTTTTGTATACATTTTCTTTTTCCTTGACTCTGCCCTTAGGGCAAGGTTTACAATTATTTTATCAAAAACAGACAGCTTCTGCAAGAAACTCCCATTTTCTATCAAGAATATGTCAAGTCTGCACTGAGCCGAATCACACACCCGGTCCCACATGTGTTCGACTTGAGCTGGTCTTCCGTTATAACTGGATTTTTGCAGAGTAAAAATATCATTTATGGAGGTATTTCTAATGGC
>ENA-USUG01002719-USUG01002719.1-human-gut-metagenome-genome-assembly--contig:-NODE-2719-length-25966-cov-6.207694_pt1 | contig 25966 bp, 25 predicted proteins | sample MGYA00250059_ERZ773394 | MGnify/ENA primary metagenome ERZ773394 (study PRJEB29103, sample SAMN06111957) | human gut metagenome | biome: human gut; feature: ankylosing spondylitis patient; material... | reverse complement strand
GTGGGAAAATTATGGAGAAGACTGCTACGTGAATGCAGAAATGGGAAAGGCTGCTGTAATACAAATGTCAACCAGTTTTTTTTATTTTTTTCAAAAACTGCTTATTTTGCCACTTTGATGCATCGGTCAATTTCTGCCTGAATGCGATCATGCACAAGATCTGCGATTTCTCTGGTTTTTAACCCTATATATTGTTCTTTGTAGATTGGTTCCAGATAACGAACCTCAACCTCTTCTTTCTTAATTGAAGAAATATCAAAAGGACGGAAGCTATTGATTAAAGCCACTGGAACAATGGGGCATCCGGCATTGATAGCGCTTTTGAAGGTTCCAGCTTTAAATTCCAGCAGTTCATTGCCCTTCCGGCTTCTTGTTCCCTCTGGGAAAATCACATAATTTTTACCTTCTTTTACTTGTCTGGTCATCTCTTTGATCACTTCCATCGCAGCCCGGATATCAGAACGATCCATAGGAATACCACCAAGAAGCCGCAAAACCTGTTTCACTAGAATCCAGTTGGCGGCTTCTTTTTTGATGATCACACCCAGAGGCTTTGGACAGGTATCAATAATTGCCAGCATGTCAAAAAATCCCTGGTGATTTGGAAACAGGATAAAGCCGTTTTCCTTAGGAAGCTGCTCTTCTCCATATCCTCGCACCGTCACCCGGCCATTTTGATTAATCGTTTTAATGATATTTCTTAAATAGTCATACCGTTCCTGCTCTGGATACTGATCAGGCCTTTTTCCCATATGGTCGATTTTCCAGAACCAGTACGGAACGATTGGCAAATGACGCAGCACCATATAGACAATTCGATTCATACTTTTTATGACTCCCGTTTATAATCCAGAATTGCAGTCTCGTAAAGGTTATTGCCCTCGGAATCGATTACCACGATCACCGGGAAATCCTTCACCTGCAGCTTCCGGATCGCTTCCGTTCCAAGATCATCGTAAGCGATCACTTCACTGGATAAAATGCATTTTGAAAGAAGCGCGCCTGCTCCGCCGACTGCCGCAAAGTAAACAGAACCATTTCTCACAATGGCATCCTTCACTTCCTGGCTTCTTTTTCCTTTACCGATCATGGCTCCAAGTCCCAGATCCAGAAGTTCCGGCGCATATTTATCCATACGACTGGCAGTGGTCGGTCCAGCCGAGCCGATCGGACGTCCTTCTCTGGCTGGTGACGGTCCCATATAATAGATCACATTTTCCTTCATTTCCAGTGGAAGGGCCTCCCCTCGCTGCAAAGTTTCCTGCATCCGTTTGTGGGCGGCATCTCTGGCAGTATAAATAGTTCCGGTAATATATACATAATCTCCTGCATGGAGTGTTTTAGCTGTTTCTTTGGTAATCGGCGCAGTAATATGTCTGTCCATGTTTTCCCCTCCTTAAATAACCCGGTGTACGTGACGGTTCACATGACAGCAGATATTGACTGCCACCGGAAGTCCCGCAATGTGGGTCGGATAAGTCTCAATATTCACCGCAAAGGCAGTCACTCTTCCGCCAAGACCACCTGGTCCAATACCTAAGTTATTGATTTTTTCTAACATCTCCTTCTCCAGTTCACGGACATATGGAACCGGGGAAATCTCATGGAGATTTCTGGTAAGAGCATGTTTGGCCATCAGGGCGCATTTTTCAAACGTTCCTCCGATGCCGACGCCGACAACCATAGGAGGACAGGCATTAGGTCCTGCATCTTTCACGGCTGTTAAAATAGCTTCTTTGACACCTTCTATGCCATCTGCCGGTTTTAACATGAAAACACGACTCATATTTTCACTTCCAAAGCCTTTTGGCGCTACGGTGATATCCACCTGGTCGCCTTCCACGATCTCATAATGGATGATCGCAGGCGTGTTATCCTTCGTGTTTTCCCGCTCGATCGGATCGCGGACAACGGACTTCCTTAAATATCCATCTACATAGCCCTGACGGACGCCTTCATTGACAGCATCAGTCAAGGAGCCACCTTCAAAATGAACTTCCTGTCCTGCTTTGATAAAAATAACTGCCATTCCGGTATCCTGGCAGATAGGAATCATGTCTTCCCCCGCAATCTTTAAATTTTCCTCTAATTGATTTAAAATCTGTCTGCCAAGAGGGGATTCTTCTTTCTTTACCGCCTGGTCAAAAACTTCTTTCATATCCGAGGATAAAAAATGATTGGCCTCAATGCACATTTCCCGGATCTGGCGGGTGATCTCTTCTGTTTTCACTGACCGCATATCTGATGACTCCTCCTTTATTCTATGATAACTGTTCAGCTTCCTCGCAATCATAGCATCAGCCTGCTGGACAATCATGATCTTTTGTAAAGTCTTTCTTAAACTCAATCATAAGGGATTCCCACTGATAATGCAAGAGACCTTTCCTTAGAAAATCTATGGAAAGGTCTCGCTGCTCTGATATTTCTGATTTTTCATTATTCCGTATCTGTGGAAGCTTCTTCCGTTTCCTGTTCATCGATCGCATCTTCCACCTCTGGATTCTGCTCATCATCCCTTACCTTCGCGATGCTGGCAATCCGGGTATTAGAATTCGGATCAATGTTCATCAGTTTCACACCGGAGGTATTTCTTCCGATGATGGAAATATCCTTCACGCTGATCCTGATTACTATGCCCTCATTGGTGATCATCATGATATCATGGTCTTCATGAACCAATTTCGCTCCTACCAGATATCCGGTCTTCTCTACGATTTTATAGCAGAGAACCCCTTTGCCACCACGTTTCTGGATTGGGAATTCAGAAATATCTGTTCTCTTTCCAATTCCATTTTCAGATACCACCAGCAGGGTCTCACCCTGGGAATCCATCTGCATGCCTATGATCTCATCACCATCATCCAGATTCATGCCAATGACACCCATAGATACACGACCGGTTACGCGCACATCCGTTTCATGGAAACGAATGGATTTACCAAATTTGGTAACCATAAAGATATCCCGCTTGTTGTCTGTAGCTTTAACCTCGATCAGCTCATCATTTTCCCGAAGGACAATGGCCTGAAGTCCGGTCTTTCTGACATTGGCGTACTCGCGCATCGGGGTCTTCTTTACCATACCATTCCTGGTTGCCATAAACAGGAACTTCTCATCATCATATTCCTTCATGGAAATGATGGCGGTGATCTTCTCGCCCGGAAGAAGCTGGATCAGGTTCACGATAGCGGTTCCTCTGGCTGTTCTTCCTGCTTCTGGGATCGCATATGCCTTTAAGCGGTATACACGGCCGGTATTGGTAAAGAACATGATATAGTTATGGTTCTTGGTCAGGATCAGATCCTCGATATAATCCTCATCGATAGTCTGCATACCCTTGATTCCTTTGCCGCCGCGGTTCTGGCTCTTGAAATTGTCCTTGGACATTCTCTTGATATAGCCAAGCTTGGTCATGGCAACGATGGTCTCATCGTTTGGAATTAAGTCCTCTGCAGACATATCAAACTCATCAAATCCGATAGAAGTTCTTCTGTCATCGCCGTATTTGTCAGAGATCACCTGGATCTCTTCTTTGATCACGCCGAGAAGCTTCTTCTCATCTGCAAGAATCGCCTTCAACTCTGCAATTCTTACCTCCAGTTCTTTGTATTCATTCTCTAACTTGTCACGTTCCAGACCGGTCAGAGCTCTCAGACGCATATCTACAATGGCCTGGGACTGGGCGTCACTTAGACCGAAACGCTCCATCAACTGCTGTTTTGCAAGCTGGACCGTCTGGGAGCCACGGATGATACGGATCACTTCGTCAATGTTATCTAAGGCGATCAGTAAGCCCTCTAAGATGTGGGCGCGCTCTTCTGCCTTATTCAGATCGTATCTGGTTCTTCTGGTCACCACATCTTTCTGATGATCCAGATAGTAATTTAACATTTCTAACAGGTTTAAGACCTTCGGCTGGTTGTTGACTAATGCCAGCATAATCACGCCAAAGGTATCCTGTAACTGGGTGTGCTTTAATAACTGGTTTAAAACCACGTTGGCATTCACATCGCGGCGCAGTTCGATAACGATACGCATACCGCTGCGGTCAGACTCATCACGCAGATCCGTAATGCCATCTACGCGTTTTTCCTTTACTAACTCTGCGATCTTCTCGATGAGACGGGCTTTATTCACCAGATATGGAATTTCGGTGACAATGATACGGCTCTTGCCATTTGGCATCGTCTCGATGTTGGAAACGGCACGGACACGGATCTTACCGCGGCCAGTCCGGTATGCCTCGTCGATTCCGGCTTTGCCAAGAACCTCAGCTCCTGTTGGAAAATCCGGTCCCTTGATGATGTCCATTACCTCGTCGATGGTGGTTTCCCGGTTTTCTTCTACCTGGTTGTCAATGATCTTGACAACCGCCCCGATCACTTCACGTAAGTTGTGAGGCGGGATATTGGTAGCCATACCAACTGCAATACCGGAAGTACCATTGACCAACAGGTTCGGGTATCTGGAAGGAAGAACGGTCGGTTCTTTCTCAGTCTCATCAAAGTTCGGTACGAAATCAACGGTATCTTTCCCGATATCCGCTAACATCTCCATGGAGATCCGGCTTAAACGGGCCTCCGTGTATCGCATCGCTGCAGCGCCATCGCCATCAACGGAACCAAAGTTTCCGTGTCCGTCTACCAACGGATAACGGGTAGACCATTCCTGGGCCATGTTGACTAATGCACCATAAATGGAGCTGTCACCGTGTGGATGGTATTTACCCATGGTATCGCCGACGATACGGGCACATTTACGATGTGGCTTGTCCGGACCGTTGTTTAACTCGATCATGGAGTAGAGAACTCTTCGCTGAACCGGCTTTAAACCGTCCCTTACATCCGGAAGAGCCCTGGAAGCGATAACGCTCATGGCGTAATCGATATAGGATTTCTCCATGGTCTTTTTCAAATCTATGTCATGAATTTTATCAAAGATATTGGGTTCCATTGTGCTCTCCTTTTTTAGATATCCAGATTCTGGACGTATTTCGCATTCGCCTCGATGAACTCACGTCTTGGCTCTACCTGGTCACCCATCAAAGTGGTAAAGGTCAGATCCAGCTCCGAGCGTACATCTTCATCCATGTTGACACGCAGTAAAATACGGCGTTCCGGGTCCATGGTGGTCTCCCAGAGCTGCTCTGCGTCCATCTCGCCCAGACCCTTGTAACGCTGGATCTTATTATTGTTATCTCTTCCGATTTCCGTCAGAATGGAGTTTAACTCCTGGTCGCTGTAGGCGTACCATACTTTTTTATTTTTCTCGATCTTGTATAACGGCGGCTGCGCCAGATATACGTGGCCCTGTTTGATCAGCTCCGGCATAAAGCGGTAAAGGAACGTCAATAGCAGGGTACTGATGTGGGCTCCATCCACATCGGCATCCGTCATGATGATGATCTTGTGATAACGAAGCTTGGAAATATCAAAATCGTCATGAACACCGGTACCAAAGGCCGTGATCATGGCTTTGATCTCCGCATTGCCGTAGATCCGGTCCAGTCTGGCTTTCTCTACGTTTAAAATCTTGCCTCGCAGCGGCAGGATCGCCTGGGTATCACGGGAGCGGGCTGTCTTGGCGGAACCACCTGCAGAATCTCCCTCTACGATGTAGATCTCGCATTTCTCCGGGTCTTTATTGGAACAGTCTGCCAGTTTTCCCGGAAGCGCCATACCCTCTAGGGCTGTCTTTCTTCTGGTTAAATCTCTTGCTTTTCTCGCTGCAGCTCTGGCCCGCTGTGCCAGAATGGATTTCTCACACATAGCCTTGGCTACGGACGGATTCTGCTCTAAGAAATAGGTAAGCTGCTCACTGACCACACTGTCCACTGCAATTCTCGCCTCAGTATTGCCTAATTTCTGCTTGGTCTGACCCTCAAACTGAGGTTCTTCGATCTTCACGCTGATGATGGCAGTCAGTCCCTCGCGGATATCCTCGCCGCTTAAAGACGGTTCGCTGTCCTTTAATAATTTATTCTTCCGGGCATAATCGTTAAAGGTCTTGGTCAACGCATTTTTAAATCCGGTCAGATGGGTACCACCTTCTGGGGTATTGATGTTATTAACAAACGTATAAATGTTCTCGGTATAGGAGTCGTTGTGCTGCATGGAAACTTCTACATAGACATTATCCCTGGTTCCCTCACAGTAAAGCACCTGCTCATACAGCGGCTCTTTTCCCTTGTTTAAGTAGGAAACAAACTCCTTGATACCACCTTCATAGTGGAATACCTTCTCCTGCTTTTCTTCCCGGTCATCCTTCAAGGTGATCCGTAACGCTTTGGTCAAAAAGGCAGTCTCCTGAAGACGGACCCTTAAGGTTTCAAAATCGTAAATGGTCTCCTCGAAGATCTCTTTATCCGGAAGGAAGGTAACTCTGGTTCCATGCTTGTCAACCGGGCAGTCACCAACCACTCGCAGCGGGTACATGACCTTACCGCGCTCATAACGCTGGTTATATTCCTTGCCATCCTGGTAAATATTGACCTCCAGCCACTCAGAAAGGGCATTAACTACCGACGCACCTACACCATGAAGTCCACCAGATACCTTGTATCCGCCACCGCCGAACTTGCCACCGGCATGAAGCACCGTAAATACGACTTCTACGGCAGGAAGTCCTGCTTTTTTCTGGATTCCAACTGGGATTCCACGTCCATTATCAATAACAGTAATAGAATTGTCGGCATTGATGATCACATTGATCTCTGTACAATATCCAGCCAGAGCCTCGTCAACGGAGTTGTCAACGATCTCATATACCAGATGATGGAGACCTCTGGATGAAGTACTGCCGATGTACATACCAGGTCTCTTTCTTACTGCTTCCAGTCCTTCCAAAATTTGTATTTGATCTGCTCCGTATTCCGCGCTCATAGCTTCCTCCTACTAAATTATTAGTTTTCACCTGATACCGTTCCTTCCACCACCTTGTAGATCTTATCAATGGGGAAACGATGGCTCAAAAAATCTTCCAGACCTGTGCAGGTGATCATGGTCTGGATATGGTCGATCCCGGCTAACAGATGTTCCTGCCTGCTTCCATCCAGTTCCGATAACACATCGTCCAAAAGCAGGACCGGATAATCCTTTACCAGGTATTTTACCAGTTCAATCTCTGCCAGTTTCAGAGACAAGGCTGCGGTTCTCTGCTGCCCCTGGGAACCAAACCTGCGGATATCAATTCCATTGACGATAAAACTGATATCATCCCGATGGGGACCAATGCCGGTAGTCCGCTGTCTGAGGTCCGAATCCCGGTTTTTCGCCAGGGCATCTTCCAGCTTTTCCGCCTCCACATTGGGTTCATAGAAAATCTCCAGATGTTCCTTTCCTCCGGACAACTGGTTATGGATTCCAACGATCATCTCATTTAACTGTTTCACAAAATCCGTCCGGTACTCAATAACCTGGCGTCCATACTGGGCAAGCTGCAGATCCCAGATATCCAGGGTCTCCTCATATTCCGGATGGAAAGAAAGCTCTTTTAACAGCTTATTTCTCTGAGTCACCACCCGGTTGTACTGGATCAGTCCATGGACATACAGCTTATTTAGTTGACATAACTCCAGATCAAGAAATCTTCTCCGCTCCGCAGGACCATTTTTGATGATGTTTAAGTCCTCCGGCGAGAAAAATACCACGTTGACAATGCCAAACAGCTCGCTGGCTTTCCGAATCGGGATTCCGTTAATGGCAATCCCCTTGGCTTTATTTTTCTTTAAATGCATATCGATCCGGTAAGGCACATCCTGCTTCCTCACGGTCAGCTTGATATGGGCCTCATCCTCTCCGAACCGGATCATCTCTTTGTCTTTGCTTCCTTTGTGGGACTTGGTCGTGCAGCAGACATAGACCGACTCTAAGATATTGGTCTTTCCCTGGGCATTGTCCCCGTAGAAAATATTAGTCCCCGGACTTAATTCTAACTGTAAGTTTTCATAATTCCGGTAATTTTTCAGTTCAATTGACTCGATTATCATGATTTATGCTTCAATTTTGATGGTCTCTCCATCGTAGCTTACCACATCTCCGGCATGAAGCTTCTTGCCTCGCTGTGTTGCCACTTCGCCATTTACTTTTACCAGACCATCCTCGATGGCATATTTGGCATCAACACCTGTTTCCACAAGCCCTGCTGCCTTTAATGCCTGTCCCAATTTGATGTATTCGTCTCTTAATTTGATCACTTCCATGGTTTACTCCTTCAGTTTTCCCTAAACAGATGCCGCATTAAAGTTTACCGGCAGAATCAGATAAATATAGGTCTCATCCGCATCCTTAATGAAGCATGGGGACTTTGGATTCATCATATACAGATCAACTTCCTCATCATCAATGATCCGGAGGGCATCCATCAGGAATTTCGGGTTGAAGCCGATCATGATATCCTTACCATTCTTATGGATCATCACTTCCGCGTTCATGGAACCGAAGCTGGAATTCATCTTTAATTCCATGGAGTGATCGGTGATACTGATGATGATCGGTTTTTTGTCGTTTTCACGAATCAGGATGCTGGCCCGGTCAATACAGTCTAAGAATTCTTTCTTATTCACCGTTACTTTTGTCTCATAATCACTGGAAAGCATCTGATCAATGCGGAAATACTCGCCCTCGATCAGACGGGAAACCACAACTGTATCGTCAAACTCAAAGAGAATATGATTCTTGCTGAAGAAAATACGGACATCTTTTTCATTATCCCCGTTTAAGATCTTACTGATCTCACCTAAAGTCTTGCCAGGAACGATCACTTTTATATTTTCATAATGATCTTTTAACTCAACCTTGCGGATAGACATGCGGTGTCCGTCCAGAGAAACCACTTTTAACTCATTGTCCGTCACCTGGAATAACTCACCTGTCATCATCTTATTGCTGTCATTGACAGAGATGGAAAATAACGTCTGGCGGATCACTTCTTTTAAGGTAAACTGAGACAGACAGATGAAATGATCCTTCTCAATAAATGGGAGATAGGAAAACTCATCGCCATTTTTTCCCTGAATGTGGAAAACAGAGTTGTCACAGGTAATGGTGGTATTGTACTTATCATCAGATTCGATGGTGATATCCGATTCACCACCAGATAATTTACGAATGATCTCAGATAATAATTTTGCATCAAGAGCGATCTTACCTCTGGATAAAATCGAACCTTCTACCTTCGTCTCAATACCAAGTTCCATGTCATTGGCCGTTAATTTGATCTGGTTATCGGATGCATCAATTAAGATACATTCTAAGATCGGCATGGTGGTTTTGGATGGAACTGCTTTTAAAACAATATTAATGCCATTTAACAGGTCGTCTTTCTGGAATGTCAGTTTCATAATTGTTGATAACTCCTTTGCTGGAAAATCCAAAATAAATACATGTATAAAGAAATACTTTCCGTAGCATTCGTAGTAGGGGCTGTGAATTTGTGTAAAACTTAAGAAACCCTTTGAACTGCTTCAAAATCCACTGGGAAAAACCTTGTGGATAACCACCGAAAATCCATGGAACAACTTTTTGATTATCCACAGGAGAAAATCCGGCGAAAAATCCATTGCAGTTATCCACAGTCTGCCAACAGGTTTTCCACAAATTACTGTGGACTGAGCTTTTTCTTCAAAATCTCAATGGTGTTGGCCAGATTTTCGTTGGTCTTTAAGTCCGCTGCGATCTTCTCACGCCCGTGAATAATGGTAGTATGGTCACGTCCGCCAAGGTAACGGCCGATCTCCTGTAAGGAGGCTCCGGTCATACTCTGGCACAGGTACATGACGATCTGCCGTGGATAAACGACTTCTTTATTCCGTTTTTGAGAAGAGATATCCAGAGGGGTGATGCCAAAATGGTCTGCAACCACCTGGATGATCAGCTCTGGCGTCACTTTCCGCTCCGCGTTCGGAGAAATGATATCCTTTAATGCTTCTTCAGCCAGAGCGATGTTGATCTCCTTGTTGTGATCCAGCTTGGAGAGGGCAACGATCTTGGTCAGCGCGCCTTCCAGCTCACGGATGTTGGATTTGATGTTGGTGGCAATGTATTTGATGACTTCATTATCAATATTGTAGCCTTCCATCTCTTCTTTTTTGCGAAGGATCGCCATTCTTGTTTCATAATCAGGAGACTGGATGTCCACGGTCAGACCCCACTCAAAACGGGAACGGAGTCTCTCTTCCAGTGTCTCGATCTCTTTCGGCGGTTTATCGGAGGAGATGATGATCTGCTTTTTGGCTTCATACAGGGTATTAAAGGTATGGAAAAATTCCTCCTGGGTGCTTTCCTTACCGATAATAAACTGGATATCGTCGATCAAAAGTACATCGTTGTTACGGTATTTCTCACGGAATTCCGTGGTGGAAATGTTGTTTTTGTTACGGATAGCGTCGATCAGCTCATTGGTAAATTTCTCAGAAGTCACGTATAAAATCTTGGCTTCCGGGTTGTTTTTCAAAATAAAATGGGCGATGGAGTGCATCAGATGGGTTTTTCCAAGTCCCACGCCTCCATAAATAAACAGCGGATTGTAAACCTCGCCTGGGGATTCGGCTACTGCCAGGGCTGCCGCATGGGCTAAGTTATTGTTGGCGCCGACCACGAAAGTATCAAAGGTGTAGCGCGGGTTTAAGTTGGCGTTCTGCAGCGCAGTCTGGCTCACATCGCCAGGAGTATTCTGGATCAGCATTTTTTCCGGTTTTTCTTTTTCCTTGACGTCATCTTCCGTGATGAAATCAAGGGTACAGGCAAAACCGGTGACCTCTTCGATGGAAACCTGCAGAATCAGACCGTACTTTTTCTGGATGTAGCGCAGCATCTGCGCATCCGGAGCGAGAATCTTCACGACATTTCCATCCACCGCAAAGATCTTCAGCGGGAGAAGCCAGGTATTAAAGGAAACGTCCATGATATCGTGTTCTTCTTTGACATGGAGAAGAATGTTATCCCATTGTTCTTTTAATTGTTCAAGCATAGAGAATCTCCTAACGTGTTTTGAAAAATAGAATCCCATTCGCAGGGTTCTATAAAAAAGAGCCTGATGACCCAATCATATGACTATTCTATAACAGGAAAGAAATTTTTTCAACGAAAATAGCAAAAATCTGTGGATAACTATGTGAAAAACATGTGAATAGGCCGGAAAAGGCCAGTCGTCAACATAGATATCCACAAAAATGTGGAAAAACCGATCTTCTGTTATGCACAGAGAGCAGTGCCTGAAAACCTAAGGATTTCGGGGACGGGCCTGTGAACGAAATTTTGGTTGTCCAGAGCTTATCCAGAGGGTTATCCACAAGTTATCAACATTTTGTGGATAAGTGGAAAGAATTGCCCACAAGACACAAGAGTGTGTGGAAAGTTGTTCACAGACAAAAAAATACATGAACTTTTGAAATTTTCCCCTTGACGAAAAGAATTTCCTTCTATATAATTGAAACGATGTTTAGTTTAGAATAGTCTAAATGTACTTATGTAAATAGGTATTAGAATAAAGAGGAGGTGGCCGCGTTATGAAGATGACATTTCAGCCTAAAAAAAGACAGAGATCCAAAGTTCATGGTTTCAGAGCCAGAATGAGCACTCCAGGCGGAAGAAAAGTGTTAGCTGCAAGAAGAGCAAAAGGAAGAGCAAAATTATCCGCTTAATCGGATCGAAAGGGCCACAAGTAATTGTGGCCTTTCTTATTATAAGGAAACAAATGCGGCGGGGATTTTCCCTGATGCAAAACAAAAGGAGGTTCCATGAAACGTTTTCCATCTATTAAAAAGAATAGTGAGTTTCAACAGGTATACCGGAATGGAAAATCCTACGCAAACAAGTTATTGATCATGTATATCAGCCGTTCTGAGCGGCCGGATACCAGAATCGGTATCTCGGTCAGCAAGAAAGTAGGTAACAGCGTGGTGAGACATCACCTGGTACGGCTGGTAAGAGAGAGTTTTCGTTTACACAAGGATGAGATCGAGACTGGACTAGACATCGTAGTAGTTGCCAGACAGATGGCAAAGGAATCAGATTTCAAAAAAATTGAAAGTGCATATTTGCACTTGTGCGGACTGCATAACATTTTAAGAGAATCGAAGTGATGAGGGAATGATTAAAAAAGCAATGATCCTGTGTATCAGGGGCTATCAGATTTTTTTATCTCCATTAAAAGTAAGATATCACTGTATCTACACGCCTACGTGTTCTCAATACGCCATTGAAGCACTGGAAAAGTATGGCGTGGTGAAAGGTTTATGGCTGTCGATCCGGAGGATACTTCGGTGTCATCCGTGGGGCAGGGGCGGTTATGATCCAGTTCCGTAATGACGAGGAGGTAGTTCATTGGATTTATTAGTTCTGACAAAGACGGGGGGCATTTTCGGCCCTATTGCAGATGTGTTAGGCTGGATTATGGATGCGTTATTCCGTTTTACCAGCGCATTTGGCGTGATGAACATCGGTTTATGTATCATTTTATTCACGCTGGTTATGAAGCTTCTTATGTTTCCGCTGACCTTAAATCAGCAGAAATCCAGTAAACTGATGGCTGTTATGCAGCCGGAGATCCAGGCAATTCAGAAAAAGTACAAAGGCAAAACAGACAATGACTCGATGATGAAGATGAATGTAGAGACAAGAGCTGTCTATGAGAAGTACGGTACTTCCATGACCGGCGGATGTCTGCCGTTACTGATCCAGCTGCCGGTTATGCTGGCTCTGTACCAGGTAATCTACAAGATTCCGGCATACGTTGGTTCTGTTCGCCACTATTTTGATTTAATTATCGACAAATTGCCAGCTGGTTTCGCTACGAGCGAAGTATTTACCAACCTGGCTGAGACCCACAAGCTGGCCGGAATGGACTATTCCAACATGGACAAGGTTGTGGATCTCTTATATAAATTAACAGACAAGCAGTGGGGGGATCTGGCAGCAGCATTCCCGGATATTACCAGCGTAGCCACTGCAGGCGGTGAGAATGCGATTCAGGCGATCAACCGCATGCAGCAGTTCTTTGGTATGAACATTGCATACACACCATTGAATGTATTAACGGAGTTTATGAAGGGTGGTTCCGGTATTTCTATTATTGTTGCGCTGATCGCACTCTCCATACCGATCTTATCTGGTCTGACCCAGTGGTACAGCACCAAGCTGATGACTGCAAACCAGCCAACACAGCAGCAGAGCGCCGGAGAAGGTGGAATGGGCAATGACATGATGAAATCCATGAACGTGACCATGCCGTTGATGTCTGTTGTATTCTGTTTCACATTCCCGTTAGGTATCGGTCTGTACTGGGTAGCCAGCAGTACTTTCCAGGTAATCCAGCAGATCGGTGTGAATGAATATTTAAAGAAGATCAATATTGATGACCTGATCGCGAAAAATGTTGCCAAAGCAAATAAAAAGCGCGAAAAGAAAGGTCTTCCTCCAACAAAGATCACGATGAATGCCAGTGAGACCTTAAAGAAGCTTCAGGAAGAGGAGCAGAAAGAGGAGAAGGTAAGAGAGGCGAAGCTTGAGAAAGCTCAGAAGACCATCAAAGAGTCCAATGAGTATTACAATCAGAATGCAAAGCCGGGCAGTCTGGCAGCGAAAGCAAACATGGTTCAGAAGTATAACGAAAAACATAGCAAATAGGAGGGGAAGCTATGGAGATGATTACAGTAACTGCCAAGACTCTGGATGAAGCCATTACCAAGGCGTTGATCCAGCTGGGAACAACCAGTGACAACCTGGAATATACAGTTATTGAAAAGGGAAGCGCAGGTTTTCTGGGGTTTATTGGTAAAAAAGATGTCGTTATTCAGGCAAAGAAGAAAAAGGAAAATGATCTGGATGACATTTTCTCTCTGGATGAGAAGAAGAGCGAACCGGTAAAACCGGCAAGAGAGCCTCGGAAAGAGAAACCAAAACAGGAACTCCGCCAGGAGAGACCATGTGTCAAGGCAGAGACGAAACCGGAGGTGAAAGCGCCAAAGGCAGAAACAAAGATGCCAAAAACAGAGCAGCCGAAAGAAACGCCGGTCGTGGAAGCAGTCAAAGAGCCGGAGAAGAAGACAGATGCTCCAAAGAAAGTGATCAACGTAGAGGCTTGCGAAAAAGCAGCTGTTGATTTCTTAAAGCAGGTATTTGGCGCTATGAACATGGAAGTGACGATTGAGACTTCTTATGATGCCTCTGAGCGGGAACTGGCTGTTAATCTGACAGGCGATGACATGGGCATTCTGATCGGTAAGAGAGGACAGACTCTGGATTCCTTACAGTATTTAGTAAGCCTGGTAGTGAATAAAGAAAGTGATGGCTATTTAAGAGTCAAGCTTGATACCGAAAATTACCGTTCAAGAAGAAAAGAAACGCTGGAGACACTTGCCAGAAACATCGCTTATAAGGTAAAACGGACCAGAAGAAGTGTTTCTTTAGAGCCAATGAATCCTTATGAGAGAAGAATCATCCACGCAGCATTACAGAATGATAAGTATGTAGTGACCAGAAGCGAGGGTGAAGATCCATTCCGTCATGTGGTGATCTCTTTAAAGAGGGAAGCTCGTGAGGGACGGGAATACAGAGGTGGCCGCAATCGTGAGAACCGCGAAGGCAGCAGAGGACCAAGAGAAAAGAAAGAGAACAGCAGTGCAGATCGTGCAGACAATGCAGATAATCAGCAGGCATAGGCAGTGACGGAAAAGTGTACGTTTTGTGCGTACACTTTTCTTTTTCGATTTTTATAGGAGATAGAATATGAAGACAGATACCATAGCGGCGATCGCCACAGCCATGACCAGTTCCGGAATCGGGATCATCCGGATCAGTGGTGGGCAGGCATTTGAAGTGATCGGGAAGATTTTTAAGAAGAAAAATGGAGGAAAGATCGATCTGAGCAGATCCCATACCGTCCAGTACGGATATATCTGTGATCAGGAGGAGGTGATCGATGAAGTCCTGGTCCTGATCATGAAAGGACCTCACAGCTATACAGCGGAAGACACAGTGGAGATCGACTGCCATGGTGGTGTTTTGATGATGAAAAAAATCCTGGAGACTGTGATCCAATATGGAGCAAGACCAGCAGAGCCGGGGGAATTTACGAAACGGGCGTTTTTAAATGGACGGATCGATCTGTCCCAGGCAGAAGCGGTCATCGATGTGATCAACGCCCAGAATGAGTATGCGTTAAAAAGCTCTGTCAGCCAATTAAAGGGCAGAATGTCGGAGAAGATCAAGACATTAAGAGAAAAGATCATCTATGAGATCGCTTATATTGAATCGGCTTTAGATGATCCGGAACACATTTCCTTAGACGGATATGGGGAGGAACTGGCGAAGAAATTAGAGCCAATGGTGAAGGAGTTAGAGCGTCTGATCGCTTCAGCGGATAATGGGAAGGTCATGTCGGAAGGTGTGAAAACGGTTATTTTAGGAAAGCCAAACGCGGGAAAATCTTCTCTGATGAATGTGCTGGTTGGTGAGGAACGTGCCATTGTCACGGATATTGCGGGAACCACCAGGGATACGCTGGAAGAGCACATCCGCCTGCGTGGTATCAGCTTGAATGTAGTGGATACGGCGGGAATCCGCGACACAGAGGATGTGGTGGAGAAGATCGGTGTAACGAAGGCCAGGACGGCGGCAGAGGACGCAGATCTGATCATTTACGTGGTGGACGCATCTGTTCCACTGGATGAAAATGACCGGGATATTATAGAAATGATCCGAAACCGGAAAGCGGTGGTTCTGTTAAACAAGACGGATCTGGAGCAGGTGGTGTCTGTGAAAGAGCTGGAGAAACAGACAGGCCATCGGGTGATTCCGGTGTCCGCCAAGGAGGAGACCGGAATTGAAGAGCTGGAGAAAGAGATCCAATCCATGTTCTATCAGGGAGACATTGATTTTAACGATGAGGTATATGTGACGAATATCCGCCACAAAACAGCATTGACAGAAAGCCTTTCCAGTCTTAAACTGGTTCAGAAAAGTATTGAGGACGGAATGCCGGAAGATTTTTATTCGATTGATCTGATGAACGCATATGAGCAGCTGGGAACCATCATTGGCGAGGCTGTGGAGGATGATCTGGTCAATGAGATCTTCAGCAAGTTCTGTATGGGTAAATAACTGTTCGGTAGATCTGCGCATTTGCTGCGCTGACCGTAAGAAAGAGGATAACAAATGCCATATTTAGAGGAAAATTATGATGTAGTAGTAGTTGGCGCAGGGCATGCAGGCTGTGAAGCAGCTCTTGCCTGTGCCAGACTGGGACTGGAGACCATTATGTTTACGGTCAGCGTGGACAGTATTGCCCTGATGCCGTGTAACCCCAACGTAGGCGGCAGCTCCAAGGGCCATCTGGTAAGAGAGCTGGATGCTTTAGGCGGCGAGATGGGAAAAAATATTGATAAAACCTTTATTCAGTCAAAGATGTTAAATGAGTCCAAGGGACCGGCAGTACATTCCCTGCGGGCCCAGGCAGACAAACAGAATTATTCCAGGGAAATGAGAAAGACCCTGGAAAATACGGACCATCTGACCATCCGCCAGGCAGAGGTTTCAGAGCTGGTGGTAGAAGATGGCGTGATCAAGGGCGTTAAGACATTTTCAGGCGCAGTATATCACTGTAAAGCCGTGGTTCTGGCAACGGGAACCTATCTGAATGCCAGATGTATCTATGGTGATGTGAGCAATGCCACAGGACCGAATGGACTGCAGGCAGCAACGCATCTGACAGATTCTTTAAAGGCAAATGGCGTGGAAATGTTCCGGTTTAAGACGGGAACGCCTGCGAGAGCTGATAAGAGAAGTATTGATTTTACTAAAATGGAAGAGCAGTTTGGTGATAAGAAGGTGGTCCCGTTTTCATTTTCTACAGATCCGGCTTCCGTTCAGAAGGAGCAGGTGTCCTGCTGGCTGACTTACACCAATGAAAAGACCCATGAGATCATCCGCGCAAATTTGGACCGGTCTCCATTATTTTCCGGTTCCATAAAAGGTACCGGACCAAGATATTGTCCGTCCATCGAGGACAAGGTGGTGAAATTCCCAGATAAAGAACGTCATCAGGTATTTATTGAACCAGAGGGACTTTACACCAATGAGATGTATCTGGGCGGTATGTCCAGTTCTCTGCCGGAGGATGTCCAGTATGCCATGTACCGGACAGTTCCAGGTCTTGAGAACGTGCGGATCGTGAGAAATGCGTATGCCATTGAGTATGACTGCATTAATTCCAGACAGTTGAAGGCAACGCTGGAGTTTAAGGCGATTTCCGGTCTGTTTAGTGGCGGGCAGTTTAACGGAAGCTCCGGTTATGAGGAGGCAGCTGTCCAGGGATTTATGGCAGGTGTCAATGCGGCCATGAAGGTGCTGGGAAGAGAGCCGTTTGTGCTGGATCGTTCCCAGGCATATATCGGCGTGCTGATCGATGATCTGGTGACCAAGGAGAATCATGAGCCGTACCGGATGATGACCTCCAGGGCGGAGTACCGTCTGTTATTGAGACAGGATAACGCAGATCTGCGCCTGCGTGCCATCGGCCATGAGATTGGTCTGGTAAGCGATGCGGAGTATGAGAAGGTACTGAAGAAAGAGCGGGATATCGAGGAAGAGATCGAGCGTTTGGAGCATACCAATGTAGGTTCTACGGAAGAGGTCCAGACATTTCTGGAGAGTCATGGCAGCACACCATTAAAGAGTGGCGCCAGTCTGGCGGAACTGATCAAGAGACCAGAGCTAGATTATTTTATGTTAACTAAATTAGATAAGAATCGTCCGGAGCTTCCAGAAGATACTCAGGAACAGGTTAACATAAATCTAAAATATGAGGGCTATATCCGTCGCCAGAAGCAGCAGGTGGCCCAGTTTAAGAAGCTGGAGAAGAGAAAACTGGATGTGAATTTTGATTATTCAGAGGTCAAAGGACTGAGAAAAGAGGCGATCCAGAAGCTGAATCTGTTTAAACCAATGTCCATTGGACAGGCGTCCAGAATCTCTGGCGTGTCTCCGGCAGATATTTCGGTACTGCTGGTTTATTTGGAGCAGATAAGATATCATCATGATCATGAATAATCAGGCGTGTGCGCCGGAAGGGAAAATTTGATGGAGAAACAGTTTGCACAGTGGATGGAAGAAGAGTGCAGCCAGATCGGCGTGACGCTGAGTGAAAAGCAGATGGAACAGTTCTTTCAATATTATGAGATGCTGATCCAGTGGAATGAAGTGATGAATCTGACTGCCATCACAGAGATGGATCAGGTAGTGACGAAGCATTTCGTGGACAGTATATCTCTTGTGAAGGCGGTTTCAGAGCTTGGAAGTAAAGAAATCCGGATCATGGATCTGGGAACAGGAGCCGGTTTTCCGGGAATTCCATTAAAAATCGCATTTCCAAATCTAAAATTGACGCTGTTAGATTCTTTGAATAAAAGGGTAAAGTTTTTAAATGAAGTGATCGGCACCCTGGGATTGGAGAAGATCGAGGCGCTTCACGGAAGAGCTGAGGACTTTGGAAGAAATCCGGAGTACCGTGGTCAGTTTGATCTGTGCGTATCCAGAGCGGTGGCTAATCTGGCAACACTATCAGAGTATTGTATGCCGTTCGTAAAAGTAGGAGGCGCATTTATTCCTTATAAGTCAGGAAAGGTGGAAGAGGAGCTGAATCAGGCCAGAGGTGCTGTGAAGCTGCTGGGTGGCAAGATTGAGAATGCAGTGTCTTTTGAGCTTCCGAAGACAGAGGGAGAGCGGACGCTGGTGGTGATCCGGAAGGTTGAGGCTACGGCGAAGAAGTATCCAAGGAAGGCAGGTATGCCTGGAAAAGAACCGTTAAAGTAAGGAGTAAAACAGGTGGCTGTCAGGTTGTGGACAGACATATGAAGCAGGAGTGGCGCAGTACAAGGCTTGATGGATGAAAGATGATAACAAAAAAGGAGAATGTTTCACGTGAAACATTCTCCTTTTTTGTTAGTGCGCCCGGCGGCGCCCGTTTGCGCACCCCTTTTTTAACTGTTCATGTTCCGCATCGTCCGGGTAAGTGTAAAGAGGTTAAAAACCGAAGTACATCTGGATCGTGTGGAGAAGCTGAGCAGGCTTTTCCAATTGAGGGAGAAACTTGGTCTTAGGGATCAGGGTGTACTCGATAGCCGGGTTGTGGAGGGTATATTCTTTCAAAATATCAGATTCCTGGTCAAAATCTTCTCCACCTACTAAGTAAATACTGTTGTCGATCCGTTTCAGGGCATTTGTGATATTGCAGTTGGTGTAACCGCAGTGAACGCTGGCATAGATGGATTTGGCGGAGGCACCTAAGTGGGCAGCCTCATGGTATGCAGTGAGATCGGTATCCTTTACTGCAAATGGGTTGCTAAAATATCTGCGGCGGAAACGTTCCAGCAGAAAATGGCGGCTGAAGGCGATATTATGGATCAGTGTGCCGATCACCGGGAAATCCAGGAAGGACTTATAGATCTTTGCGTATTTTCCAGGAAGATGGCTGCAGGCAGAAATGCTCTGTGGATTGATCAGCAGCAGGCGGTTAAATAGTTCCGGGTTATGGTCGCAGGCCATGATCACAAAAGTCCCGGAGTTACCGGTGGTGATCACATCAGTTCGGTGTCCGATCTCAGATTTAATAAAGTCAGAAATCAACTGGACAAACAGATAGTTGGTGTAGGTCAGATCTGGCTTCTCGGAGCGTCCGCAGCCAAGAAGGTCGATGGTATAAACTGTAAAGTGAGCGGAGAGGGTAGAGCTTATATGGGACCATTGATAACCGCTGGAAGCCGGAGAAATATCATGGATCAGAAGCAGTGGATGTCCGCTTCCACACTTGGTATAATGAATATCTCCCAGTCTCCAGTGATAACAGAGAGACTCCGGTTCGTCCAGCACGTGTCTTGCTGTGGCGGACAGTTTGAGACACTGATTGATCAAGGCGATGGATGCGATCGCACTGGCGGATAAGAGGGTAGTAGTGATAAGTTTATTTTTTGTTGTCATGAAATTCCTCCTATTAAAATAGAAAACAGAGTAACTGCTCTGTAAGTGCGCAGACCTACGAAACAGTTACAATTGAATAATCTTATTATAATACATTGGTATGATCAAGGCAACGATAAAGCCGCTTAAATAATTCTTAAATGTTTCACGTGAAACAAAAATTTGGTGTTTTTATAAAAGACCATAGGAAAAGATAAAAAAATGTGTTATACTAAGTTTTTGAAGGTGCTATGTGCCAGTGACACATGTTTAGCACTAACTGAAGCAGAAGTGGAGATGTGGGAGCACGCAGTGCAGAGCAATCCGGTATCAGAGAGGTCAAAAGCTTTTGACCCTAACATCAATTTTAATATTTATCTCAGTCGAGAAGACTCCCATCTCTTCAGGTGGTGAGTAATAACAAATGATTCTCAGTGGGAGGTGGGTCTCCGACTGAGATAAACGCTCCGCGAGGATGCGCAGTGATTCTGTAAAGAATATGTCAGCTTACGCTGACCAGAATCACACGCCAAGTCTCACGGACGTTTGACTTGAAGAAAACGAAAAACATATGAGAAAACGCTGATTTGCGTAAAACAATTCGGGAACATGGAAATAGAAAGGACTAGTTATGGGAAGAATAATAGCGATTGCAAATCAGAAAGGCGGAGTAGGTAAGACAACAACCGCCATCAATTTGTCTGCATGTCTGGCTGAGGCAGGACAGAAAGTTCTACTGGTAGATTTTGACCCACAGGGCAATGCGACCAGTGGAGTGGGACTTGATAAGAATGCTCCTGGTGACACCGTTTATGAACTAATGGTAGGCGAGTGCCAGATGGAAGATTGCCTGGCAAAAGATGTACAGGAAAATCTGGATCTTCTTCCGTCTAATGTAGATCTAGCTGGAGCAGAAATCGAATTGCTGGATTTTGAGAATAAAGAGTCGTTATTAAAACAGCATTTAGAAGAAATTGAAGACAATTATGATTACGTTCTGATTGATTGTCCGCCTTCTTTAAATTTACTGACGATCAATGCATTGACTGCAGCACAGACCGTATTGATCCCCATCCAGTGTGAATATTATGCATTGGAGGGATTGAATCAGGTATTAAAAACGGTCAGTCTGGTGAAAAAGAAATTAAATCCGCAGCTTGAGACGGAAGGCGTCGTATTTACCATGTATGATGCCAGGACAAATCTTTCCCTTCAGGTTGTAGAGAGCGTAAAAAGCAATTTAAATCAAAATATTTATAAGACAATTATTCCGAGAAATGTCCGTCTGGCAGAGGCACCAAGCCATGGAATGCCGATCAACCTGTATGATTCCAGATCGACAGGTGCAGAGAGTTATCGTCTGTTGGCAGCGGAAGTAATGAGCAGGGGAGAGGAAATCTGATGGCAAGGAAAACAGGATTAGGAAGAGGATTGGGTGCAATATTTGGCACTGACGTAGTGGAGAGCGTAGAGGAAAGTCTGCATCAGCCGGAAAAAAAAGAAGAAAATCATGTTTCACGTGAAACATCTGGACGTAAAACGGTACATACAGTTGGGCAGACTGTTCATAAGAAGCATGAAAATACCGGAAATGCGTTATCAACTGGACAGACAGTAAAAACTGCGAAAACGGAAAAAAAGACGACTCCAGCAGATAAGAAAGCGGCAGAACAGGAAGAAAGTGGAAAAGAATTTATGATGAAGCTTTCTTTGATCGAGCCTAATGAGGAGCAGCCTCGTAAAGATTTCAATGAGGAACTGATCGGCGAACTGGCAGATTCCATTAAGAAATATGGAGTGCTGCAGCCACTTCTGGTACAGAAAAAAGGCGAGCATTATGAGATCATTGCCGGTGAACGGCGCTGGCGTGCAGCAAAAGTGGCTGGTTTAAAGGAAGTTCCGGTGGTGATCCGGGAATACAGCAAGCAGCAGGCCATGGAAATCGCCCTGATTGAAAATGTGCAGAGAGCAGATTTAAATCCGATCGAGGAGGCGATCGCTTATCAGCAGTTGATGGATGAGTTTGATCTGACCCAGGAAGAAATTGCAGAGCGGGTATCGAAGAGTCGTGTGACCGTAACCAATAGCATCCGTCTGTTAAAGCTGGATCGCCGGGTTCAGGAGATGCTGATCCAGGGACAGGTGACCAGTGGACATGCAAGAGCTCTTCTTGGTCTGGAGGACGGAGAACAACAGTATCAGGTGGCATTGAAGATAGTTGGCGAACATCTGAGTGTCCGTGAAGTCGAAAAACTGGTCAAAGCGCTTACGAAACCGAAAAAACCAGAAAAAGAAAAGGAAGAGGAACGCGATCTGAGTTTCATTTTTCATGATCTGGAAGAACGCATGAAACAGGTAATGGGAACGAAGGTTGTCATTAATAAACGGGATAAGAATAAAGGAAAGGTAGAAATCGAATATTATTCTGAGGCGGAACTGGAGCGGATTGTGGAATTGATTGAATCCATTCGTCAGTAGAACCATATTGCTGTAAAAATGTGAAACAGTCATTGAACTGATGTAATGTCTGCGGGGGAAAGACAATATTGATGAGGAGATAAAATGAATAGTATGTTAAACAACTGGCCGATCGATCCGGCTGTCGTTATTATCGCATTGGGAGTCATCACTTTGCTTCTGCTGATCATGACGGTAATCTGCATTATGCAGACCAGCCGTTTATACCGCAGATATGATTATTTTATGCGGGGAAAAGACGCAGAATCCATGGAAGAGATTATTCTGAATCTGTCCGATGAAATTAAAGAATTAAAATCCCAGGATCGCGCAAACAAAGATGTGATGCGGACATTGTCGAAAAATGTCAAAGGATCTTATCAGAAATTTGGCATGGTGAAATATAATGCATTTAAGGGAATGGGCGGAAACTTAAGCTTTGCATTTGCCATGCTGGATCAGAACAACACTGGTTTTATTTTAAATTCTGTCCATAGCAGAGAGGGCTGTTATCTCTATATTAAAGATATTGAAAAGGGAGAAACAGAAACACTCCTTGGAAGCGAGGAAAAAGAAGCGCTGGAGCGGGCATTAGGATATTAAGCCTGCCCCAACGCTTTCTTTTATTAAAAAATACAGACATGCGATAAAAAGACGAGCGAATAAAACCTTATAAAAGAAAGTAAAAATCTAACAATATTAATTTTTAAATGAAAAATGGGCATAAAACCTTATAAAACAAAATAGTTCCATATAATTATTTGTTGACGTTAACACGTTAACTTGCTATAATTAAGAGCGAAATTAACAATCCAAAGTTTTGAAGCGGATATAATCGAAAAATGAGGAGGAAGTTCAACATGTCATATGTAGATGAGATTTACGCAAAAGTAGTGGAACAGAACCCAGGTGAGGCAGAGTTCCATCAGGCTGTAAAAGAAGTATTAGATTCTCTTAGACTGGTTATTGATGCAAATGAGGAGAAATACAGAAGTGTTTCTTTATTAGAGAGACTGGTAGAGCCAGAGAGAATCATTTCCTTCCGTGTTCCGTGGGTAGATGATAAGGGTAATGTTCAGGTAAATAAAGGATATCGTGTACAGTTCAACAGTGCGATCGGACCTTACAAGGGTGGTTTAAGACTTCATCCATCTGTAAACCAGGGTATTTTAAAATTCTTAGGCTTTGAGCAGGTATTCAAAAACTCCTTAACCGGTCTGCCAATCGGTGGTGGTAAAGGTGGTTCTAACTTTGATCCAAAAGGCAAATCTGACCGTGAGGTTATGGCATTCTGCCAGAGCTTTATGACAGAGCTTTACAAATATATCGGCGCTGATCAGGATGTTCCTGCAGGTGATATCGGTGTAGGCGGAAGAGAGATCGGTTTTCTGTATGGTCAGTACAAGAGACTGACTGGTCTGTATGAGGGCGTTTTAACTGGTAAAGGCCTGACCTATGGTGGTTCTTTAGCACGTACCCAGGCAACTGGATATGGCCTGATCTATATCCTGGATGAGATGTTAAAGCACAACAATAAAGAGCTGGCTGGCAAAACCGTTCTGATCTCCGGTTCCGGTAACGTTGCAATCTATGCAACAGAAAAAGCTCAGCAGTTAGGCGCGAAGGTTGTTGCTATGAGCGACTCTAATGGTTATGTATATGATAAAGATGGAATCAAACTGGATGTTGTAAAACAGATCAAAGAGGTTCGCCGTGGCAGAATCAAAGAGTATGTGGCTGAGGTTCCAACTGCTGTTTATACAGAGGGCAAGGGAATCTGGACTGTTCCATGTGATATTGCTCTTCCATGTGCAACTCAGAACGAGTTAAACTTAGAGGATGCAAAGGCTCTGAAAGCAAATGGCTGCTTCTGCGTAGCAGAGGGCGCTAACATGCCATCCACCAGAGAAGCAACTGATTTCTTCTTAGAGAACGGTATGCTGTTTATGCCAGGCAAAGCTGCAAATGCAGGTGGTGTAGCAACATCTGCACTGGAGATGAGTCAGAACAGCCAGAGACTTTCCTGGACATTTGAGGAAGTTGATGCAAAACTGAAAGATATTATGGTTAATATCTACGCAAAGGTATCCGATGCAGCAGAGCGTTATGGTGTTGCTGGCAACTATGTGGCTGGCGCAAATATCGCTGGTTTCGAGAAAGTTGCAGAGGCTATGATCGCTCAGGGTATTGTATAAGATGTTTCACGTGAAACATTAGAAAAAAGACTGCAGATTGTGGATTGCATTGTCCGGAAGAATCAGTTATAATAAGGAAACGAGAATGGGGCGGAGAAAATTCTTCGCTCCATTTGTTATAACAATAAGGGAAATGACAGTTGGGCTTGTACAGACTGACATTTGTAGAACGCGAATCAGAACGGAATGCAGGAGAGTATTTCGTCTCTGTCATAGCGGCAATCTTGAAACAGAGAAGGTGAGTTTATGCATAAGTTTTTGCGGACAGTTGGATTTAGCAATTACAAGAAGAAACATGACATAGAAAAGCTATTACAGGATCTGATCGATCAGGTAGATCCATCGCAGATCCATAAAATACAGATTGACGAAGAAACGAATCTCTGCCAGGTTCGTGCAGAGATGGCTCATGATATGGGGCTGGATATCTATGGGGAAATGGATGAGTTTGGTGTTGTGCGGCCAGAGTATTATGTGCCATATATGCTGAGCCATGACAGCTCCTCCACAGCAGACTGTTCCATTCAAAGACATACAGACAGGGAGACTTTTGCCGGTTTATTGGATGAAAACCGAGTAGGAATTTCTTTAATCTTTTACATGGAAAACGCTATGGAATACCGGGAAAAACGGATGAATAAGGAAAATCTGGACGTTGATCATGTGAATCTGATGGGACTTTCCAGTGGAGGTAAAATTCTGCTGCCGATCAAAAAGACAGCAAAGCAGGTGCAGATGGCGAAAGTGGCATTAAAAGAGCGTGTAGATTTAATCGAGGCTGCAAAAAACGGCGATGAAGACGCCATGGAGACTTTGACTGTAGATGACATTGATATGTATTCCCAGATCACCAGAAGAGTCCAGAAAGAGGACATTTATTCTATCGTAGATTCCAGTTTTATGCCGTGTGGGATTGAATGTGACCAGTATGCCGTGATTGGGGATATTTTGAGTGTAGAAAAAAAGATCAATTCTTTTACGAAAGAGGAAGTATATGATCTGAAGCTGGAATGCAATGACGTGATTTTCCATGTAGGCGTTAACGGGAAAGATCTGATCGGAGTACCAGAACCAGGACGGCGTTTCAAAGGGAAAATTTGGATGATGGGGACTGTAAAATTTACCGAAAAATTTAAATCTGAACATAAGCCAACCCTTGACGAAATGTTATAAATTTCATATAATAGATGTGTTATGAATCGATTTCATTATCTCCGTAGCTTAGTTTTGTAGGATAGATTCATAAAGTTGGTTGCCGTGACCGAAAAGGCTGAAAAAGCCCGGAAATACGGCATTTGTTCCCATAGTTAAATGGATATAACAAGCGCCTCCTAAGCACTAGTTGAGGGTTCGATTCCCCCT
>ENA-USUG01002709-USUG01002709.1-human-gut-metagenome-genome-assembly--contig:-NODE-2709-length-26030-cov-12.954880_pt1 | contig 26030 bp, 11 predicted proteins | sample MGYA00250059_ERZ773394 | MGnify/ENA primary metagenome ERZ773394 (study PRJEB29103, sample SAMN06111957) | human gut metagenome | biome: human gut; feature: ankylosing spondylitis patient; material... | reverse complement strand
TATCTGCGCTTTTGGCTTGGCATCTGCCGCACCTCGCTCGCCGTATCGGCACTTAGAATTATGCGGTATTGCCCTAATTTGAATTTTGCTGAATTTTGTTTTCGCCCTGATTTTACAGCCAGAACTGCACCAGACGGCTGACATTCTGGTACAGCGCGGGATTCTGGCCCAGAAGGCCCGGTTCCGCAGCAAAGTAGACACAGAAGCTGTAACAGATCCCCACGGCAACAGCTGCCAGCATCGCCCCCTGCAGCATGTGCTGCACGGTATGCAGGATGCTGCCCGATGCGGCGGCCTGCACACGCGGGGCAAGGGCGCTTTCGGCCCACAGCCAGACCAATGCGGCGGCGAACAGCAGCGGGGTTAAATAGTCGCTGAGATAGCGGTAGAGCACACCGGCCATCTGGCAGTCCAACGCGGCCAGAATAACAGCCAGCAGCACGGGCAGCAGCACCATGGCGCACAGGTCTTTCTGCCTTGCCATACGGCGGCGCAGCAAAGGCAGGGCCGCAAAGGCCCACAGCAGCGGCAGGCTGACCAGGGCACCGCCGTAAAATACTTCGGTAATGGTCATACCCATAAAGTTTGTCTGCATTTTGGTACCCGCCAGGTAGGGGAACACCGCCTGCACCACCGGCAGGGACAGGAAATAGGTGAACAACGCCGGGGCCAGCCGCCCAATGCGGAAGCCGCGGTGGGTCATATCGTTGCTGGTCAGGTTGTAATTGGCGCCGAAATCAAACGGCGAGCCGAACCGCGCGGCATTGTAGGCCATCAGCCCCAGGGCTACCAGAATAACCGGCAGAACAAAGGCGATGGCTTCGGTTATTCCCTGCTTGCTGCGCAAGCGTTTTTGCCGGATATACTGCGGCCAGAAGATCGGCAGGCAGAGCACGGCAAACAGCTCCATTTGGGGGCGGCATCCCGCCACCAGCGCCATGCACAGGCTGCCAAGCGCCATATGCAGCATGATTTTGCCATGGTGCTGCACCGGGGTGTTGGCGGCGCACAGCCACTGCCACAAGGCCAGCAGCACAAATGCCGCGCCGCACAGGATGGCGTATTCATACACCGAGGGGCGCAGCAGCAGGTAGTACACCTGGCTACCGCCCGCAATGCCCGCCGCAGCCAGCAGGCAGGCCGCCGCTGAGGCGGACGGGAACCAGCGCTGCGCAGCCTGCCGCACCAAACCAAACACTGCCAAAATCAGCAGCCAGGCCATCACGATCATTGCCAAGCTGGGCGGCAGGTCCGGTACGCCGGTCAGCAGCTCAAACGGCAGCTGGAACAGCAGGCACGGCACAATGCCAAAGTAAACATAGTACCGCCCCTGATAATAAGCAACATCCCACAAAGCATCCGGGGCCGCGCTCTGACGGGCGGCGGTATCGTAAGGGTTCTGCATCTCCGCCATGGCGGCGGGCGGGTCGCGCTGCAGATCCAGGCGGCCATTCAGCAGGCTGTGGGCCAGAGCGCCGTACTGCGCAGCGGAATCATTCTGCCAATCGCTGATATGCTGGGTGAAGGTGATGCGGCTTTCGCCGTCCCAGTTTTCGACATTATAAAACGAGGTCGCCACGCCGGAGTTGCGGGCATCAGCAAAGGGGGCCGCTGCGGCCAGCAGGCAGAGCATGCAGCCCAGCACCAGCACCGCCGGGCGGTATTTGGCGCGGTGGGTCAAGTAGGCTTCGTGCCACGCGGCAGCGCCGGGGCGCAGCCCCCACAAGGCCAGCAGTGCCAGATACACCACTGCCAGCCGCAGCAGCGAGAAATCCATCGGGCGGGGTACATTGGCCAGAACCGCCTGCACGGTATAGTTCAGGTCATAACTGCGGTACTCTCCGCTATAGCCCTCCGCTTGCAGGGTCAGGGTATCTACCGCGCCGGAAAAATCCAGCGTGCGCACCAGGCTGCGTGCCGCTCGCGGGGCCGCCTGCCACTGCCAGCTCTGGCGCGGGGCGGTGCTGGCTTCGTCGGTACCGGACACCCACAGGATAAACAGCGGGTTCTGATCCTGCGGATAGTTGCCGTCATACTGGTAGACAACGCCATCCAGCGCAACGTTATACAGCGGCTGATGGATGCCGGTAAAGGTAAGGGTACTGTGCTCATCGTTCAAAGCAATCGGCTCCCCATCCGCCGGGGCATCCTGCAAATAGGCGCGCAGGTCAACGGGCTGGTAGCCGTGGGTTGCAAAATAGGGTGCGTTGCCCACGAATACTTCCAGGCCGATGGCGGCAATCAGCAGCGCAGCAACCGTCCAAAGTGTGCGGTACCGCCGCCCGCTGCGCAGGCGGAGTAACAACACAGTGCCGCAGGCCCACAGTGCCGCCCCATTGATGGCCAGCAGGCGGAACAGATCAAACCCCTGCGCCAGCCCCGGCTGGGCAAACGCACATGCTGCGATGATCCACACTGCCAGCACAATGCCCGGCCCGGCCAGTACATCCGCATGGGTTGCCCTGCGGTCGCACAGCCGCCCCGGCAGTGCCCAAACCAGCACCCCCAACAGGATGCTGACACAAATTGCTGCTGCAAACATAAAAAGCCCCCATACCAAAGTGTATGGGGGTATTATACTATGAATTGCGGTTTTTGTCGATATTGGGGGTGCAGGCATCCTCTTCCTGCGGGTCGGACGGCTGTTCGCCTGCCCGCTCCGCTTTGCGGTACTGCGCGGGGGAAAGCCCGGTTTCCTTTTTGAACACACGGCTGAAATACAGCGGGTTATCATACCCGACGATCTCGGAAACTTCACCGATGCTGTATTTGGTGCCTTCCAGCAAGCGCTGTGCATTGACGATACGCAGCGACTGGATATACCGTGCGGGCGACAAGCCCACATACTGTTTGAAGCTGCGGATGAACCATGCCGTGCTCATGTGCAGGGACTCGGCGTATTCATCCACATTGATGCGGGCAGTATAATTCTCGTTAAAATAGGCGGCTGCGGCTTCGATCTGCTCCCGCGTGGTGCCGTTGATCGACCGCCGTTCCTGCCGCTGGCGGCTGACCAGCACCAGCATCATCTGGAACAACCCGGCCGTATAATCCCGATAGGCGTACTGGCAGAGCTGCAATTCCTGGATCATGCGGCGGAAAGTATTTTTGTACTCTGGCATAATGCCGCTGTAAAACACATGGCCATCCAGCGGAATCTCATGCGCCTGCAGCACCGCAGCGGCCTCGCTGCCGGAAAAATAGACCCAGAACACCTCCGGGTGGTCCTCAAGATAGTAGATATAGCGGCGCTCTTCCTGCGGGCGGTACAGCACCATATGACCCGCTGTTACCACATGCTCGGCATCATCAAACCAGAAGTGCGCCTTGCCCGCAGCGATATAAAACAGCTGATACGCATTTTCATCATACCGCGTAATAGTTGGCAGGCTGGCGTGCTTTTTCAATCGGCATGTTCCGCAGGAATCCACTGTAAGCGGTGCAGTACAGCTGCCGTCCGCAGCCTGGCGGCTGTTGATGGAACCAAAATTGATATACATCTGTGTTGTCCCCTCGTGTTGGCTGGGTAAGACGGGCGCCCCCATCTTTTATGTAGATTGTATAATATTATCCACTATAGTGCAAGTGCAACTGGCCAAATCATATTGTTTTGTTATACTTCTGTTATGATTTTCGCAAGCAATATTAGAATGCTTATCAAAATGTTTTTTCAGCTTTTCTGTTTTACCGCGGGGCCACAACAAAAAAGTGCCCGCCTGCTGCAAGGCAGCGTGCGGGCGCTTTCATGCTTATTCCTTTGCTTTTGAACCGGGATTATTCAATGCCGGTCACGGTATAATCTTTGTCCTCAACGGCTTTTTTCAGCACAGTGTCATCCACCGGCTTATCCAGCGTTACAACAGCGGTACCGGCGGTGTGGCTTACTTCAGCGGCGGAAACACCGTCCAGCGCTTCCAGTGCCTTTTTCACGGTTGCTTCGCAATGGCCGCACATCATGCCTTCAATTTTAATGGTCTTATTCATGGTCGTGTTCTCCTTTTTGCTTGTTTTGTGTGCTTTGCGTTTATGGTCATGTTTGGTGCTGCGAATATCGAACAGGTTCAGCCGCAGTGCGTTGGAAACCACGCAGAAGCTGGACAGGCTCATGGCCGCAGCGCCGTACATCGGGTTCATCTGCCAGTGCAGCAGCGGGATAAAGACACCTGCCGCCAGGGGGATGCCCAACACATTGTAGGCAAAGGCCCAGAACAGGTTTTCGTGGATATTGTGCAGAGTAGCGCGGCTCAGGCGGATGGCGGCGGGCACATCGCTCAGGCGGCTCTTCATCAGCACAACGTCAGCGGCGTCAATCGCAACATCCGTACCGGCGCCAATGGCAATACCGACATCCGCGCGGGTCAGGGCCGGTGCATCGTTGATGCCATCGCCCACCATGGCCACGCGGCTCTTGTTTTTCAGGCTGCGGATCACAGCTTCCTTGCCATCGGGCAGCACACCGGCAATCACTTCGTCCACACCGGCCTGTGCACCAATGGCTTTGGCGGTGCGCTCGTTATCGCCGGTCAGCATCACAACACGGATGCCCATGCCCTGCAGTTCACGCACAGCCTGCGGGCTGTCCTCCTTGATGACGTCCGCCACCGCGATAACGCCCTGCATGGTGCCATCCTTGGCAAAGAACAGCGGGGTCTTGCCCTGGGCGGCCAGCGCTTCGGCGCTGGATGCCATCTTTTGCGGCACCGCCACGCCAAGGGTCTGCATCAGCTTGGCGTTGCCGCCGTACAGGGTACTGTCGTTCAGCACAGCCGTCAGGCCGTTGCCGGGCAGAGCCTGGAAATCTGCCACTTCGGCGAGGGGCAGGTTATCCTCCTGTGCCTTTTGCAGCACAGCGCGGGCCAGCGGGTGTTCACTCTTCTGCTCCAAGGCAGCGGCAAGGCTCATCAGTACCTGCTCCGTCACACCGTCTGCGGGCAGGATATCCGTCACGCGCGGCTCGCCGCTGGTGATGGTGCCAGTTTTATCCAGGGCAACGATCTCGGTTTTACCGGTCTGCTCCAGCGAAACCGCGGTTTTGAAGAGAATGCCGTTTTTAGCGCCCACACCATTGCCAACCATAATGGCAACCGGCGTTGCCAGGCCCAGCGCACAGGGGCAGCTGATGACCAGCACCGAAATGCCGCGGGCCAGCGCATAGCCAACGGTCTGCCCAGCCAGCAGCCACACGATGGTGGTGATGACCGCCAGGGTGATGACGGTCGGCACAAACACACCGGAGACGCGGTCTGCAATTTTGGCAATGGGTGCCTTGGTGGCTGCGGCATCGCTGACCATCTGGATGATCTGAGCCAGCGTGGTATCCTGACCCACGCGGGTGGCACGGCAGCGCAAAAAGCCGGATTGGTTCAGGGTTGCGGCGCTCACGCTGTCGCCTTCGGCCTTATCCACCGGGATGCTCTCACCGGTCAGGGCCGATTCGTTCACCGCGCTGCTGCCTTCCAGCACCACGCCGTCAACGGGGATATTCTCGCCGGGGCGCACCACAAACACATCGCCCTGCTGCACCTGTTCGATGGGAACGGTAACTTCCGCCCCATTGCGCAGCAGCGTTGCGGTTTTGGGGGCCAGGTTCATCAGGCCTTTCAGGGCATCGGTGGTCTTGCCCTTGGAGCGGGCTTCCAACGTTTTGCCCACCGTGATCAGGGTCAGGATGGTTGCGGCGGATTCAAAATAAAACTCCTCCATATAGCCCATCACGGCCATGGCATCCCCCTGCACCTGGGCCACCGTCATGGCAAACAGAGCGTAAGTGCTGTAGCCAAAGGCCGCGGTAGCGCCAAGGGATACCAGGGTATCCATATTGGGGGCACGGTTCCACAGCGCCTTAAAGCCGCTGATAAAGAACTTTTGGTTGATGACCATGATGATAATGGTGAGCAGCATCTGTAAAATACCCATTGCCACATGGTTGCCCTGCATAAAGCCCGGCAGCGGCCAGTTCCATAGCATGTGCCCCATGGAGAAGTACATCAGCACCACCCAGAAGATCAGCGAGGCAATCAGGCGGCGTTTGAGGCGCGGGGTCTCGGTATCTTTTAAGGCATCTGCTGACGGCGCGGCGGACTGGGCGGCAGCGTTTTTAGGGCTTGCGCCATAGCCTGCGGCTTCCACTGCGGCCACAATATCTGCCGGAGCGGCGGTGCCCTCCACCCCCATTGAGTTGGTCAGCAGGCTGACCGAGCAGGATGTTACGCCCGGCACTTTGCTGACGGCTTTTTCCACCCGGGCACTGCACGCGGCGCAGCTCATCCCGGTTACGTTATATTGTTCCACTTCTTTCCTCCGGTTTCCTCTCTTTTGCGGTAGTGATTCTATAATTCCTGTGTGATGATTGGTGAGTGGTTTCGCTTTGGTGTTTGAACACGGGTTGTTGATGTTTGAGTTGTTTCTATCCTCACTCCCCTTTTGGTGAGCGGTTAGCCTGCAATTCGACGTATTATTGAGGTTACCATTTCTATCCACACCCTCTCACAGGGAATGACTGGCATTTATTCATGGCTCTGGTAATGTTACACAAACTTTTACCGATGTTTGTGAACAGAAAAACAATCGTACTAGGCACTGGCATGGCATTTTTGCTGGCTCAAACACTCGTGCATTTATTTCATGTTCTGCTTCTGCTATTTTGTGCAGGCAATGCTTATTTCATCAGTTTCTGCAGCGTTTTCAGCAGCTCATCCACAACTTCGTCATTCCCGGCACGGATATCATCCGCCACACAGGTGCGGATATGGTTTGCCAGCAGCTCACGGTTGAACGCGTTCATCGCCGCCGTTACCGCCGCCGACTGCACCAGAATATCCGGACAATACGCTTCGTTTTCCACCATCCCACGGATGCCCCGAATCTGCCCTTCGATCCGGTTCAGTCTGTGGACCAGGCTTTTATACTCTTCTTCACTGCGATGCTTTGTTTTGTGTGCACAGCAGCAACACGGTTCCTTCTTTTCGTTTTCCTGCATTATGTTACCCTCCCATCACATGCAAGGTACCCCGGCGGGGTATATTCACTATATACCCCGCCGGGGTACCCTGTCAAGTAGATAATATAATATTTTTATATTATTTTATGCGAGAGTTTTTACTATATCAATTTTTAAAATTAAAGCGGATATCCGCATGAACAAAACCACCCTGAACAGTCAGAAAGAGAAACATTCCATGCTCTCCTTGCGGAGAGCGACGTCAAACTCAAAAGTTCTTGTTGCTGTAATAGAGTTATTTCTATCCACGCTCTCCTTGCGGAGAGCGACGAACCAATCACGCACCTCCGGCTTAAAATTCTTATTTCTATCCACGCTCTCCTTGCGGAGAGCGACCGGAAACGACATTCCACGAGGTACATATCATCGCACATTTCTATCCACGCTCTCCTTGCGGAGAGCGACGCCCAATTTATAGGCGCGGATGCGTACTTGGCAGAAAACATTTCTATCCACGCTCTCCTTGCGGAGAGCGACTCATCCATTGAAGAGGTGTCTAAGTATGTCGTCATTTCTATCCACGCTCTCCTTGCGGAGAGCGACGCTGGAGTGGACGGCTTGCGCCGCTGGTAAAGGAGATTTCTATCCACGCTCTCCTTGCGGAGAGCGACGCCGTGCGCTGGGCTTTTGAGGACTGGTACATAGATTTCTATCCACGCTCTCCTTGCGGAGAGCGACTCAGCAAAAAAGCGGCGATGGGAAAACCAACGTTAATTTCTATCCACGCTCTCCTTGCGGAGAGCGACAGGGCACCCAGCTGACGGTTGCGGACGTGTACAAGATTTCTATCCACGCTCTCCTTGCGGAGAGCGACCAAACACTTCGCCGGGGCCAAACTCCATGACCCCGATTTCTATCCACGCTCTCCTTGCGGAGAGCGACCTCACAGTGCCGGACCTTGGCAAGCGGGACGTATGGATTTCTATCCACGCTCTCCTTGCGGAGAGCGACCTTGACCGGAGGCTTGCAAATTTTGTCAGCCTCAATAATTTCTATCCACGCTCTCCTTGCGGAGAGCGACACCCCAGATAAAAATGATGGGGGCCCCGGTGGATAATTTCTATCCACGCTCTCCTTGCGGAGAGCGACCTGCGTCGGTACAAACTCGGCTGGTTTCAATGTCATTTCTATCCACGCTCTCCTTGCGGAGAGCGACCATATTCACAGCATGTCAGGCGACCGTCCGGGTATTTCTATCCACGCTCTCCTTGCGGAGAGCGACCGCACCGCAGCCGAGCGGCCAGTATGATGGCCTTATTTCTATCCACGCTCTCCTTGCGGAGAGCGACTGATTGCGCCGGTTGCGCCTTGAAAAAATACCTTATTTCTATCCACGCTCTCCTTGCGGAGAGCGACGATTCCGGCCCGCGCAAAATCAAGGTTGATTTTTTATTTCTATCCACGCTCTCCTTGCGGAGAGCGACGGCGCAGGTCTTTCAAGTTGTTTCGGCAGAATTATATTTCTATCCACGCTCTCCTTGCGGAGAGCGACTTCATCATCACTTAATACCCAACAGCGGCACCTTGCATTTCTATCCACGCTCTCCTTGCGGAGAGCGACTGTATGACACATACGCAAAGGTTCTGCGTGTGAATATTTCTATCCACGCTCTCCTTGCGGAGAGCGACATAATCACCAGAGCCAGAAACAGCACCATCCGCATTTCTATCCACGCTCTCCTTGCGGAGAGCGACACTCCTGAGGGATAGTACCGTTAAGCAAATCTTGGATTTCTATCCACGCTCTCCTTGCGGAGAGCGACATCATTGACATAATCAATAATATAATCAATGGAATATTTCTATCCACGCTCTCCTTGCGGAGAGCGACAACCCGTCAAAATTGGCATAAACCTCACTTATGATTTCTATCCACGCTCTCCTTGCGGAGAGCGACCGCACCCAATCAGCGTCACGGGTAGAATAATAAAAATTTCTATCCACGCTCTCCTTGCGGAGAGCGACCATCACAGACGGGTCAATCTGCTTGGATTCTAGCATTTCTATCCACGCTCTCCTTGCGGAGAGCGACTGTATGACACATATGCCAAGGTGTTGCGTGTCAATATTTCTATCCACGCTCTCCTTGCGGAGAGCGACTTGACTATTATGCTGTATAATACATCCTCCCTCATATTTCTATCCACGCTCTCCTTGCGGAGAGCGACGTGTCCATTACGACAACTATAATTTGCATTGCGTGATTTCTATCCACGCTCTCCTTGCGGAGAGCGACGGCGGCGTTCAGTCAAGTTGTTTCGGCAAAATTATATTTCTATCCACGCTCTCCTTGCGGAGAGCGACTCGTTATGGTCGGCCTGTTGATGTGCAACTTGTATTTCTATCCACGCTCTCCTTGCGGAGAGCGACTTCAATGGGAGGGCATGCGCAGTCTTTCGGAGGTTATTTCTATCCACGCTCTCCTTGCGGAGAGCGACAAGGATACTTTGACTGATGATGTGTCAACTGGTGGATTTCTATCCACGCTCTCCTTGCGGAGAGCGACCCGGGCCTTTCTGGCCCGGCCATTTCTGTTGCAATTTCTATCCACGCGCTCCTTGCGGAGAGCGACCGTTTATCCGGGTACTTGGTCGGGGTCTATTCTTATTTCTATCCACGCTCTCCTTGCGGAGAGCGACTTGAGGGTGATCGTTTCTTCTATTTTGCAGACAAATTTCTATCCACGCTCTCCTTGCGGAGAGCGACTCGCTAAACTTTACTATTTTGCCTGTCCTTTTTTATTTCTATCCACGCTCTCCTTGCGGAGAGCGACTCTTGACGGGAGGTTCAAGTTGTGATGACGGAAATTTCTATCCACGCTCTCCTTGCGGAGAGCGACGGAGCAATCAGCCAGTTACAATGCGCACTTGGAAATTTCTATCCACGCTCTCCTTGCGGAGAGCGACTCAGGCTGCCAACGGCCTTGCGAACGCCCCACCAGAGATTTCTATCCACGCTCTCCTTGCGGAGAGCGACACGCGGCGGACATATCATAAAGACGAGAGCCAAGAATTTCTATCCACGCTCTCCTTGCGGAGAGCGACGGGCATACTTGCAATATCTCTGCGAATTGTCTTTGCAGAATTTCTATCCACGCTCTCCTTGCGGAGAGCGACGGCTTTTTCTTTTGCCCTTTTATACTCGACAACAATTTCTATCCACGCTCTCCTTGCGGAGAGCGACCCACTACGATAATTACAATCTGCATTGCACCGAGATTTCTATCCACGCTCTCCTTGCGGAGAGCGACTACGACACTGAACAACATATTTGAATTGTTCCCGATTTCTATCCACGCTCTCCTTGCGGAGAGCGACATACCCAACAGCGGCACCTTCCGGAGCACCCACAATTTCTATCCACGCTCTCCTTGCGGAGAGCGACTATGATACTACAGCCTTGATGAAATGTCAAGTCAAATTTCTATCCACGCTCTCCTTGCGGAGAGCGACCGTGAGGCCTACCGGCAGGCCAGCCTATCACACCGGATTTCTATCCACGCTCTCCTTGCGGAGAGCGACCTGCTTCAGCGTTCCTTATCGGCTCAAGGTCGCAATTTCTATCCACGCTCTCCTTGCGGAGAGCGACAAATAACTAGCAAGCTGTGCAATCTACTTATTAACATTTCTATCCACGCTCTCCTTGCGGAGAGCGACCGGGAAAGGTCAAAGTAGTGGAGCCGGGATTCGTATTTCTATCCACGCTCTCCTTGCGGAGAGCGACTTCCACCTCGGAAAGGCTTTTCATGCCCTCCCATTATTTCTATCCACGCTCTCCTTGCGGAGAGCGACAGAAGGCCCGGCCAAACTGCCAAAGCAAATAGGGATTTCTATCCACGCTCTCCTTGCGGAGAGCGACATGGGCCGATACTGACTATAATCTTTCTGACATTATTTCTATCCACGCTCTCCTTGCGGAGAGCGACTTCATTATGACAATTACAATCTGCACTGCGTTGAAATTTCTATCCACGCTCTCCTTGCGGAGAGCGACGTTGGAGCAATCAGCCAGTTACAGTGCGCACTTGGAAATTTCTATCCACGCTCTCCTTGCGGAGAGCGACCGAAACAGCCAAAACATCAATAGGGGACATACAATTTCTATCCACGCTCTCCTTGCGGAGAGCGACGCTTGACAGAACGCCGCCATTGACAAGTAGGGCAGATTTCTATCCACGCTCTCCTTGCGGAGAGCGACCGGGAAAAGTCAGAGTAGTGGAGCCGGGATTGCTATTTCTATCCACGCTCTCCTTGCGGAGAGCGACATCTCCGCGTTGTGGATGGTTCTAAGTCGTCTATTATTTCTATCCACGCTCTCCTTGCGGAGAGCGACAGCGCCTTGACCTGCTCGGCTGGTTGCGTGTGCTTATTTCTATCCACGCTCTCCTTGCGGAGAGCGACCCCCGCGAACTGGTTTGACTTGTGGGGATGGACAATTTCTATCCACGCTCTCCTTGCGGAGAGCGACGGCGGCGCTCCGTCAAGTTGTTTCGGCAAAATTATATTTCTATCCACGCTCTCCTTGCGGAGAGCGACGCGCGCCTAGCATCACGCCAGCAACCAGCAGGAATTTCTATCCACGCTCTCCTTGCGGAGAGCGACCCTGTCCTTTTTTGACTTTTTGATTCTTGTGTATTATTTCTATCCACGCTCTCCTTGCGGAGAGCGACGGGACAAAAAAGTTAAGAATACCAGTACCAGCTTATTTCTATCCACGCTCTCCTTGCGGAGAGCGACCCGCGGGGCGGTTATCTGTTATCTTGATAATATAATTTCTATCCACGCTCTCCTTGCGGAGAGCGACACCAGCACCCATCAGAAACAACAAGGACAACGTATTTCTATCCACGCTCTCCTTGCGGAGAGCGACCTTGGCAACGTGGTAGCCGGATTACATATGTCGAATTTCTATCCACGCTCTCCTTGCGGAGAGCGACCATGGGCTGTATTCTTTAATTGCAATTACCCCCTCATTTCTATCCACGCTCTCCTTGCGGAGAGCGACGAACGCGCCGAGCATCACGCCAACAGCCAGCAGGAATTTCTATCCACGCTCTCCTTGCGGAGAGCGACGCGGCGGACATATCAGCAAGGCGAGAAGCAAGCATTTCTATCCACGCTCTCCTTGCGGAGAGCGACTATCTTGTGCGTGGTCAGCGTCCAAATTGGGGGATTTCTATCCACGCTCTCCTTGCGGAGAGCGACAGCAAAAATGCCGCAATCGGAAACCCCACGTTAATTTCTATCCACGCTCTCCTTGCGGAGAGCGACTATTTAAGGGGGACCACGGCCACATCAAGGGGGATATTTCTATCCACGCTCTCCTTGCGGAGAGCGACGAGCCACCAAGAGTGATCAGGGAGCCAGCAACCAATTTCTATCCACGCTCTCCTTGCGGAGAGCGACAGCCAGCAACCAGAAGGCACGACAAGAACCACATATTTCTATCCACGCTCTCCTTGCGGAGAGCGACCAACACCAGAGGGAGCAAAAAGATGAAACTCAACAATTTCTATCCACGCTCTCCTTGCGGAGAGCGACCACTACGATAATTACAATCTGCACTGCGTGGAGATTTCTATCCACGCTCTCCTTGCGGAGAGCGACAGTGGAAACCCTGAAACTCACCGACCTTATGCTATTTCTATCCACGCTCTCCTTGCGGAGAGCGACAAGTTTAGCCCCAAAACCGAAAACAAAAGCAACCATTTCTATCCACGCTCTCCTTGCGGAGAGCGACACACATCAATAGCCGGACGTATCACATCAAAGGATTTCTATCCACGCTCTCCTTGCGGAGAGCGACAACGTGAAAATGCGGATGATATGTACCAGTATGCATTTCTATCCACGCTCTCCTTGCGGAGAGCGACTGATAGAGTTTCGGAAACTCTTGCACCCAATCCATTTCTATCCACGCTCTCCTTGCGGAGAGCGACTCCGAAGCTGTCCCGCGTCGTCCCCACGCCGATATTTCTATCCACGCTCTCCTTGCGGAGAGCGACCGCTTTCCGGTCTCCGCGCATCGCTTTGATGGTCGGATTTCTATCCACGCTCTCCTTGCGGAGAGCGACCAGCAAAAATGCCGCGATCGGAAAACCCACGTTAATTTCTATCCACGCTCTCCTTGCGGAGAGCGACTTCACAATGCCGGACCTTTGCCAACGGTATGTAGGATTTCTATCCACGCTCTCCTTGCGGAGAGCGACGCCTGCTGGTATATTAAGGAGATGATCGCAAATATTTCTATCCACGCTCTCCTTGCGGAGAGCGACCACCCAGATGCATGCGGCATTTAAGGGCCCGGAAATTTCTATCCACGCTCTCCTTGCGGAGAGCGACTTAAGGACACCACCGCAAGACAGCAGATTGCTGACATTTCTATCCACGCTCTCCTTGCGGAGAGCGACCTCCGAAGCTGTCCCGCGTCGTCCCCACGCCGATATTTCTATCCACGCTCTCCTTGCGGAGAGCGACCAAAAGCCCGTGCACCATTATCGACCCCGAAATTAATTTCTATCCACGCTCTCCTTGCGGAGAGCGACAGCCCTTGCAGCCGAGCGGCCAGTATGATGGCCTTATTTCTATCCACGCTCTCCTTGCGGAGAGCGACAGCTTGTAAACGTGCGCAACAGCCCAACAACCAAATTTCTATCCACGCTCTCCTTGCGGAGAGCGACTGTGGGCGGCGTGTGGGCCTGCCGGTGGCCGGACATTTCTATCCACGCTCTCCTTGCGGAGAGCGACATAGTAAAGATGAGCATTAAGGTCTTTAACACTGCATTTCTATCCACGCTCTCCTTGCGGAGAGCGACGCACAGCTTGCCAGTTATTTTTGTAAGCGCTTAAATTTCTATCCACGCTCTCCTTGCGGAGAGCGACCGCCGGGAAGGGCCCCGCTGTCAAGGGTTATCGGAATTTCTATCCACGCTCTCCTTGCGGAGAGCGACAAATGCTCTTTAGGCAATCCACGCAAAAAGCCGTATTTCTATCCACGCTCTCCTTGCGGAGAGCGACTGCTGGAACAATCGTCCAGCTATAGTGCATACTTGATTTCTATCCACGCTCTCCTTGCGGAGAGCGACTTAATGCTCATCTTTACTATCACAGCAGAGGATTATTTCTATCCACGCTCTCCTTGCGGAGAGCGACTCAATAACAAACACGGCTAAGAGCAAAAAAACAAAATTTCTATCCACGCTCTCCTTGCGGAGAGCGACTACTGATGCTATCAATGGCCGCAATCCTGATATCATTTCTATCCACGCTCTCCTTGCGGAGAGCGACCTAAACATTCGGCAAATCCAAAAAATCGAAAACGGAATTTCTATCCACGCTCTCCTTGCGGAGAGCGACGATTGTGACATCTTATCTATTGAGCGTTGTAACTCATTTCTATCCACGCTCTCCTTGCGGAGAGCGACTTTAGAAAATCCTGCGAGGGCATTTCTTATTTCATATTTCTATCCACGCTCTCCTTGCGGAGAGCGACACTGGCCAACAAAACGCCGTTTGAAAAGTTTGAAGATTTCTATCCACGCTCTCCTTGCGGAGAGCGACCCTCGAAATTGGCAAAAACCTCACGGACAGAAAAAATTTCTATCCACGCTCTCCTTGCGGAGAGCGACCGTTGACACCAGTAAGGATATCATCAAGACTAGAAATTTCTATCCACGCTCTCCTTGCGGAGAGCGACCCGTCCACTTTGATACGCTATCAGCTTTAGCGCCATTTCTATCCACGCTCTCCTTGCGGAGAGCGACGCGGTCACGACTTTAGGGGCCGGATCTGTCAGGGATTTCTATCCACGCTCTCCTTGCGGAGAGCGACATCAACACTTATCATCGGATTTTTGGGGAGGGTATTTCTATCCACGCTCTCCTTGCGGAGAGCGACTGCAATACTTTCTTATTTGCCTGTCCTTTTTGTATTTCTATCCACGCTCTCCTTGCGGAGAGCGACGTAATGGACACCCTCATACTCGCCAACGCGATGCTATTTCTATCCACGCTCTCCTTGCGGAGAGCGACATACATCAATAGCCGGACGGATCACATCAAACGATTTCTATCCACGCTCTCCTTGCGGAGAGCGACTAAACATCCGACAAATTCAAAAAATCGAAAACGAAATTTCTATCCACGCTCTCCTTGCGGAGAGCGACTGATAAGATACCTTATCAACGCCAGATATACCAATTTCTATCCACGCTCTCCTTGCGGAGAGCGACGGTCTGACACAAACAGACCTTGCAAACCGTGCAATTTCTATCCACGCTCTCCTTGCGGAGAGCGACTCGAAATTGGCAAAAACCTCACGGACAGAAAAAATTTCTATCCACGCTCTCCTTGCGGAGAGCGACGACATCGTCAACAGTAATTGTAATTTTACGCAAAAATTTCTATCCACGCTCTCCTTGCGGAGAGCGACTGTAAGTTGTAACTATTTTCCGTTTGACATCGCGATTTCTATCCACGCTCTCCTTGCGGAGAGCGACGTAAGGAGGTTACCATGGCAGATTTCGATAAAATATTTCTATCCACGCTCTCCTTGCGGAGAGCGACATAACCTGGTTACCGGCTGCCAAGCAAAACGTAATTTCTATCCACGCTCTCCTTGCGGAGAGCGACTCAGCAAAAATGCCGCGATCGGAAAACCCACATTAATTTCTATCCACGCTCTCCTTGCGGAGAGCGACTATCAACGGTTAAGGACGCAATCCAACGCGCGTCAATTTCTATCCACGCTCTCCTTGCGGAGAGCGACACCTGTTAATGCTTTTCATGGTGATCTCCTAACAAATTTCTATCCACGCTCTCCTTGCGGAGAGCGACTCGCAGTGCCGGACCTTGGCAAGGGGAATGTAAGATTTCTATCCACGCTCTCCTTGCGGAGAGCGACGACGTTTCCTGGCTTCTTTGTCCGCTGTATTGACAATTTCTATCCACGCTCTCCTTGCGGAGAGCGACTGATTCTAGCGCGCTTATGAAATGTCAAGTCAAATTTCTATCCACGCTCTCCTTGCGGAGAGCGACAGCAAAAGTGCACAAAACAGTGGGGCACTTTTGCGCATATGGAACAAATTTTATGGGGATTGCATCTTCATGCTGACAGGCAAGGCTGTATTTTACCCTTTCTGCCCCTGTTTTTTCCATATTTTCTGGTGCGAAGGAACCGGGAATTTTATGATTGCCTTCCCCTCGCACTAAGCAAACAAGATTCCATCCTGATCAAAATCCGGGTGCAGACCCACATGCTCGACTTTGCTTTTGTAATGGTTTCCCAGTTGATAAAAGCGCAGGCTGTCCGATTCCGAATCGATCAGTTCGGTCAATTTTGCTTTGAACATCGTGTATTGCGCGGCATCCAGCAGGCACTCAAATACGGAGTTTTGCACCCGCTGGCCGTAGTCTACACAGACTTTTGCTACTTTGCGCAGCCTGCGACGACCGGCGGCTGTTTCGGTGTTGACATCATAGGTTACAAGCACCAACATAACGGCACCTCACTTCCAGAAAAACGGTGGGTACACTTCCAGGTCGCCGCGCAGAGCACGGGCCAGCAAAAGCGCCTGAACATAGGGCACCAGCCCCCAGGGCAGTTTTTCTTTCAAAAACGGATGGGTGATCTCTTCCTTCTTTTTGTTCTGCCATGCGGTCAGGAAAGCTTTGCGGCCATCATCCGTCAGCAGTACGGCACCATTTTCCTGTTTTTGCAGGTGTTTTGCCGTGATGATCTTTTGATTGATGCAGCTGATGACCAGCCGGTCTGCATAAACCGCTCGCAGTTCTTCCATCAGGTCAAGTGCCAGACTTTTGCGGCCGGGGCGCGGGCGGTGCATAAAGCCAACATAAGGGTCCAGGCCCACAGCGGTCAAGGCGGATGCACACTCCCGCGCCAGCATGCTGTAGGCAAACGAAAGCAGCGCATTCACATTGTCCAGCGGTGGACGGCGGCTGCGGCCCTCAAACACAAAATTCTGCTTTTGCTGCAGAATCAGGTCATTCAAGCAGTCAAAGTAGCGCTGTGCTGCCTCGCCTTCCAAGCCGCGCAGCTGTTCCGGATCATCGCTGGTCTGTATCAGCGGCAGCGCGGCGGCCAGCTGGGTGGAGGTGCGTTTCAGTTTTTCGACCGGGACACGCTGGGGATGATCGCGGGTTGCGCGTTCCAGCACCCAGCGTGCGTTATACACTTTACCAAGGATAAAGCTCCGGGCATAGCGACAGCTCTGGGCCGGGTCATCCGACACGCGGTACTGCGTCTGACGCAGCAGCACATTGCCGCGTTCTTCCCCCACGGTGCGGGCCTGAAATCTGCCATACGGGTCAAAAAAGCAAAGGTCAATGCCCCGCCGGGCACAAGCTCCCATCAAAGCGGGGCTGGCACCCGCGTAAGTAAAGCAGACGATGCCTTCCAGCGTATGCAGGGCATAGCGGTGGGTTTCCTGCTTATTGCGGGTAACAACAAGGTTTTCGCCATCCAATGTCAGGTAAGCGTCCTCATTGATGACAAACAGGGTGTTGAGCAGCTTTCTCATGGCGCGCCCTCCTCAATATGCTCCCGCAGATACGCCGCCGGGTCTGCCTGCTGATACAGCGCCGGCAGGCAAAGCTCTTTCAGTGAGCAGGCATTGCAATGCTTGCCGGGTTTGCTTTTTGGGGTATAGCCGCGCGCAAACAGGCGGTTCATCTCATCCGCCATGGTCTGCGCGGTGCTGCGCAGTTCCGGTGTCAGGGAAACATGTTCCCGCTGCCGGGTTTCTTCATAAAAGATTTCCCCTTCCGGCACCTCGCACACCAGCATTTCTTCCAGCGCCATGGCCTGTGCGCAGAGCTGCAAACGGTCGGCATCGTTTACCTTGCTGCGGCCATGCTTATATTCCACGGGCATGGGCTGCCACAGGCCGCGGCGGCCCTGCAATGACACGCCGTTTGGATCCTTGTGAAACTCTACCACATCGCAGTCGCCGGTCAGTTTTAAGCGGTGGCTGACGACCCTCATACCGCGGGCGATCAGCAAATCGCCGCGTTTTTCCGTCAGGGTAACATCATGGCAGCGGGTATGCTGCAGGCGGCCTTCGGCGGTGCGTTGGTTTTCGGACCATTGTTGTTCCAGGTGTATGAGCGCCCACTGACGGCGGCAAAAGCTGAAATGCTGGATACCGGACATCAGCAGGTAATCATCTGGGGAAACCATTACGACAACCTCTCACACGTTACCCCTGCCGGAAGATTTTCATCCACGGTCACCACATAGTCATGGTAGCTGCGCGGGAAAGTGATTTTCTCTGCGTGTGTGACATGAACTGCGTCAAAAAGTTTATAAGACGGCGCATTGCCCAGTTCCGAATCATGCTTGAACACGATCAGTTCCCGAACTGCCATTTTGCCGCGGGCTGCACTGTGGTCATTTTCAAACATATTCAGGATTGCCTGCCACAGCAGCTGCAGGTCATCCTCTGAGAATCCTGTAGTTTTGCGGGCAAGGTTGGCCGAAACATAACCCTCTGCACGGTACAAACCATACGGGATCACATACTTGCGGCCCATCTCAGTGCCTTTTCGCTCTGCATCCGCTTCGGTCGTAATGGCAATACGGGTAATGGTCACTTCCTGCGGGAGGACAGGATCCACCGAGCGTGCAAAGCTCAACTGAACCGGGCCACGCACCTGCCCACAGTTCAGTGCGCCTTTTACAAAGGTTGTCATAACGGCGCCAAAGGTACGGATATCATAAAAGTTCTGGCACATAAAGTCCCGGATTTTACGGTCCAATTCCGGGTCATCTTTCTTGGCAGCTTTCAGTGCCTCCTTGGAATCTCCTTCAACGCCCAGATATTCCAATGCTTTTTTGTCGCTGCGGTTCAGGGGAACCTGATCTTTAATGTAAATCTGGTATCCTGCTTCATCTTCTTTGGCCACTTCGACATAGTTGCGAATCTTACGCTTCAAGCAGACATCTGTAACAATGCCATATCCCGTTTCCGGGTCGACACGCGGCATGTTGCCTGCATCCGGATCGCCGTTCGGATTTCCGTTTTCAACGTCAAACAGAATTACAAAATCATACCGGTTTTTGATTGCCTGTGCCATTGTTATTCCTCCACTTTCTTTGTATAGCGTTCCTGTGTCTGATGGTAATAGCCAAGGATAAAAGCGCCTTGTTCCGGCAAGGTCAGCCGTGCGGGAAAGCTTCCTTCCAGTTTTCCGCCCGCCAGCGCAGCGATCTGCTTATCGTAATAAATCTTTTGTGGCTTGCTCATTTTTTGCATATGCTTTTGTGCCAGCATCAGAATTGTTGGGAACACAGTGGCCGGCGTGGAAGCCGCTGCATTAAAATACCTGTCCTTGATGGTTGTATTGATATCCGGGTTTACCGCCATCTGGATTGCTTCCAGCACAGCAAAAAGCTGACCCATAACATACGGTTGATAATTTGTTTCCTTGTTATTTCCCACAGTTAATACCTCCTTTGGGCAACGGGGATCTTCATTACGCAGGTAGTATGCTTTTATAATAGCGGCACGGCCGCGTGTTACTTTTTGCTCTGCGCGGATACGCATCATAACGCCATCCAGCAGGGTTGCCGGGTACCTTGTATTATTCAGGATTGCACGCAGAACATCACCCGCCAGCTGCGGTGCTGCCGATGGGCTGCGGGAATTGGTGTTGACGGTTTCCTGCAGCAGCCAATACACCCCCAGCCGCGGGAATTTATCATAAGCGGGGCGCACAATCTCTAAGCGGTCATAATGCTTCTGCACATTATCAAGCAGCGTTTGAAATGTATCCTGCCAGAAAAAGCGAACCGAGAGGCGCGCCGCATTAGGGGCCAAGCCAAGCACATAAAAGTGCCTTTGTGGGTCAAGTGTCACGTTCTGCCACTCTACACTCTGTCCATGGACCAGCTTGTCCACTGCATTTCGCACATCGCTTTCGCTGACATGCGCATCCATGGCAAACAATGCATCCATTGCTACCTGCTGGTAGGCGGTCTCACCGCCTGCTGCCCAGCAGACAATGGTGGTATCGCCCACGCGCTGAACATGTTCCCTGTCTGCCAGCAGATAGTTTAATGCCTGTGCATAGGCAAAGGCCGCATAACTGCCAACCGGCGCATTGCCCCCCTGTTCATGTCCGTATGAGCAAAAAGCGTCCGCATTAAAAGAAACAATCGATGCGCCGGAAGACTGTGCCCCAGTCACGCCTTTAATCGCCGGGTGCAGGCGGGCAAGCGGTGCCTTTTGCCCTGTAACCAGGCATCGGATTTCCGGTGCATCCGTGTTCTTATCACACTGCCGCTGCCAGGCTTCCTGTATTTCCGGATCGTCCTGAACATAGTTTTCCCGAATCAGAAATACCAGATTGCCACCCTTGTAAAGTTCCTTGAGACTTTGTTCCAGCGCTGGATTCTGCTCCGCCGCCTTGGGGTCCCAGTTTATAAAAAAGTTCCGCACTGCCTGTGCCGCCTGACCGGGAACATTTTGTAAAATGGCAAGATGCAGCTCCTTTGCAGCGGCAAAGCACTGCATTGCACGCTCCGGTTTGCCTTTTCCGTCAATGCCGAGCATGTAAGCACTGTTATCACACAAAAAATTGGCTGCCACACCACTAGAGCGTTTAACCTGTTCCGGAACTTGCAGCTGACATGGAGCAAGCACTGTTTTTTTACCGCGCTTTTCCTCTTGCTGCAAGGGGTGCAATGCCATCAGTTGGCCGTTTTCATCCAGTTCCAAAGCCCAACTGACTTTTGCGCTTGTCCAACCGGGGCGCGTGATTTTGCCATTGGCCAGCAAATCTTCATAGTATTGTACCAAAGCCTGTAAAATCATCGGTACACCTCGCAGTCTGCCACATTCAACACACCATGTTCCAATTTTGCATGGAAATACATCGGGGTTATGTTCTGCGGGTCAGTGTAGTTAAAGTCATATATCATGAATCCCAAATCCCGTGTTTCCTCAATGGTCGGGATTGGCCCGCCGGGCCATGCGCGGAATGCGGCAGGAAATTCACGGCACCCAAAATAAGGGGTATGAAAACACTGGCCCCTGGACATGCGCCGGGTAACAATATCCTGGAACTTTCCCGGATTGTCGCTCGGTGCCGCACGGTCAGTCATCTCAAATTCTGCCTCAATCACATAATGAACGTCCTGCAACACCATGGCTGCACGCTGAACGATCTGCTGGGGCGTGGCAAGGTAAAGCTCTTTCCCTGTTCCCTGCATCGCGCTGCGTACATCGGAACAAAGAATTTTGCTTTTTACTTCGTTCCGACGGATGTTGGTAAAGCGGATTGGGTTCATAACATAGATTTTCCGGATTTTCCACCGTAAGCCGGGGTGGTAATAGATTGCTTCTACTATGCCGCGTGCCGCGGAAGGGGTGAGGACTTCATATGAAACCCTTTCGACTTTTAGCTCAGGCCTCGAGAGCAAAGCATAATTCCCCCATACTTCCAGCTGGATCATCTGCATCAACTCCTTTACATTTCTATTTTCAGTTGTTTTTAATTTACATTTTTGCTATAGTTTCAATATACGCTACTTGGCACCAAATGTCAATCCTTTTATCATGTATACTTTTTGTTTGCTTTTCATTCGGTTTTCTTTTATAATAAGTTACGTCGGCAGCTTATGCCGTGGATAGAAATAGTTGATTTTACTTTATCGCACAAGAACGGCAGGGCAGGCTCCCTGCCGCTTTTGCTTTATGCAAACCAGGCTGCTCCCGTTTCAACTTCCATAGCAAGGCCCGTGTTGTTATCGTAAAGGCTTCCGTCCGTTAATTCCCATATGCCTTCACTGATTTGGCAAACCGCCCCGGCATTCTCCAGCGTTTTCAGATGATCCGGGTAAACCGGAACACCATATTGCCCCAGTTGACGGAACAAAGTTTTGCTTACCTCTCCTGCACGCAATCGTGCAAGCAAATGTTCCCCTTTCCCTTGGGGAATGTATACGGTCACGGCAGGTGTTTCAATTAAGCGGAACCTCTCTGCCGCTGTTGCAAAGGGGAAAATGCGCCCTTCCATATCCTGCTCGAACCCTTGCAGAATTTGCTGTTCATCCAGTCTTTTATCTCCTTTTAAGGTACGGTAAAATAGAAAGTATGTTTCGATTGCTTCCAGAGATGCCAGATCTGCATATTTTTTTAGGACGCTTTGCGTTGCGGATACATTCTGTTCCAGCATGCGCGGTACATGCTGTCCTTCCAATGTGAAAATCTGTACCAAGCTCTGCTCCGCCGGGCGTCTTCCCTCTCGATTGCAGCGCCCCGCCGCCTGCAAAATGGAATCCAAACCTGCTTCCTCGCGGTACACAGCCGGGAAATCCACATCAACACCCGCTTCGATCAAAGAAGTTGATATCACACGGCAGGGCAGCCCATCTTTTAAGCGTTCCCGGATTTCCTGCAATAACTGTTTGCGATGGGCTGGGTATAGCAATGTTGTCAGGCAGTAGCTGCCCTCTTTGGGCAGGTTATTGTATAATTCCTGTGCTGTTTTTCTCCGGTTTACAATACACAGCACTTGTTCCTGCGCTGCCAGTTCTGCGCCAAGCTGGCTTTGTTCCAACTCTCCGCGCATTTTTAGCGTTGTACGCCGGAATGCCTGATATTGCTCTTTGGGATGTGGGCAAAGTTCCGTCATCTGCAGCCCAGGCGCCAGTTCATCAAACAAGGGCTGCAAAGCTGGTTGTGTGGCCGTGCAAAGCACCGCTGCTGCGCGGTAATGCTGTACCAGCTGCGCGATTGCCGCAACGCAGGGGCGCAAATAAGGAACCGGCAGGTTTTGTGCTTCGTCAAAAATGACCACGCTATTTGCAATGTTATGTAATTTACGGCATTGTGACGCATGGTTGCCGTAAAGTGATTCAAAGAATTGCACGGATGTGGTAACCACCACCGGAGCATCCCAGTTTTCCGCCGCCAATGCTTTGCGGTAGGCTGCCGGCTCATCATCTTCCTTGGCAGAGTAGTCCACCCCTGAATGGTGTTCCAAAACATTTTCTGCTCCTAATATTTCCGAAAACACATCCGCGGTCTGGTCAATAATGGATGTATAAGGGATCACATAAATAACCCGGTCCATATGGTTCTTTACAGCTAGCGAAAGCGCAAATGCCAATGACGCTACCGTTTTTCCCCCGCCTGTAGGAACGGTCAGGGAATAAAGGCCGCGCCGCCCTGTTTGCCCTGCCGTTGTACAGGCACTCAAAATTGAACTGCGGCGCTGATTCAAGGTTCCCTGGGGATGGCTCCATTTTGCGGTATATTGGTTCAACCTTTTCAGCAGTCCATCCATTGTCTGGCCTTGTCCGCGCGGTTTAGGGCTGCTCATAAAGTTTTCCGTATCCAGATAGTCCGCATCGACCAGGCAGGAATACAACATCCGGGTATAAAATGCCTGTGTAAAACGATTTTCCTTCATCATTTCCGGCTGGGGCGGTATGGACGGCAGTTTAATCTCATTCGTCCATTGGGTATAGGGTTCAACGCTCTTTTTCAATCGCCCAAACATTGTCGCATCCTGCGCGGTATCGCTTCGGCCTCCTCCATCCGGCAGGCCGCTATGGTGTCCCGCAATAGCAAAAGCCAGTGGGATTTGACCATATCGGGCAGCCACCTGTGCACCAGCCGTTGAGTGATCCACTTTTTCTCCACCTTGCAGGCGCTTTTGAAACTTTGTACTATATTTACCAATATCATGCAGTAATCCAAGCCAAGTTCCCTGTTGCTGGGCATCAAAGGCTGCTGCAAATTGCCCACATAGGACTGCCGTTCCCTGCAAATGGTCCGCTACCGTTTGGACGCGGGTTCCGTCTTCACTGATATGAGCCAGCATCTTTTTCTCCTGGTGCATAATCAAACTCCCTTCTGTTTTGCTTTTCTTTATTATAGCAGATCACTCATCCCATAATTCGGACTTTCACTCCAGTTCTCCAATCTTTGTCATACTATCCAAATTTATCCATGTAGAATTGTTAGCTATTCCCATTAGCAGATATTTTTGATAAAATAAGATATTATAGGGTTTATGAATTCACTTTCGTATATTACTTCTTCATCTTACCGAAAAATTATTTACGTAAGGAGTGAAAAGCCATGAAAAGGAAGTTATTCTCATTTTCCGCCAGTGTTATCACCGCAATAATGCTTACCGCTTGTGCTGCAGCGCCAGAAAACAAACCTGTTTCCTCCGCTGCTCTTTCCCCGACCAGTGAAGCTGTTGCCACAGCTATACCATCCACTAGCAATGCCAACTGGAAGTTACCGCCGCAATATGATTTTGACGAGATGATTCCTCTCTTCTCCCGCGAAACCCACACTGCCGGTTACGCCGCTGCCCGAAATCTGTACGCTGTGCGCAAGGGCGAACGCTGGAGCCTGTTTAATGCTGCCAACTGTAATGCTTTTCTGGAAGATTTGTCAGAAAGCATCCCGTACCTGTATGGTGAGCAGGAGCTCTCCATTGGGGTAGATGATACATACGATTACCAGAAGCTGAATGCCCTGGAAGAACAGATTAACCAGGAGCTGGTTGCCCAACAAATGCCTTTTACAACCATGCTGGGCGGGCACGGCGGGTATGGCATCCAGTGGATTTTAGGTGACAGCCAGATTTACCGTTCTGCTATTGGTGTCTATACATTTAGTGGCACGCCCATCGAACAGGTGTATGCTCCTGATTTGGTTGGCATCCAGCAAGGCATTTGGGATGATGAATATGCCGGTTATCTTGTTGACAATTCTGCACCTTTTGCCGTTGCGGATAAAAACGGTACAATTTTAACCGATTTCGACTACCAGGATGCCTGCATGGCCGGTGAATCTTTAATCGCGGTAAAGGATGCAGCCGGTAACTGGGGATATTGCGACCAAAGCGGTGCTTTAGTAATCCCCTGCATTTATCAGCCGCAGATGAGTTTGTCCATCATGAACGAAACTGTTGAATATCCTTACGCAGACTTATCTGGCATGGTAGTTGTGAAAAATCAATCCGGACAAAAGCTAGTTCTGGATGTTTACGGCAATGAGATAATTTCCGCTGGGCAATATGAAGATTTAGCCCCCGCGCGCGATGGCTGCGTATGGGCAAAACAGAATGGCCTTTGGGGCTTGCTGCAAGTACAGGATTATACCGAAAACAATGCCGACATTATTCTGCCGGATGGATGCATTGCACCAGATGTAACGCTTAGCCGAATTGATAGCCTTTGTACCTACACCACTGCTGATCATGGGCTGGTTATGCGTAAAGGTCCCGGTACAAATTATGAAAAAATGGATAATATCCCCTACGGTATCATCGTATGGGAATGCGGCTATAGCAGCAATGTGCCTGACTGGGTTGTTGTATATTACAGTGGGATTTATGGTTGGGTCAGTGATGAATACTTGGCTACCACTATTTATTCCAGCAGTAAATAATAAATAAAAAAGCAGGTGTTTATGTAGAAACGATATCGTCCTCCACGTGAATACCTGCTTTTTATAGCTTCTTTTATTATATCTGTTCTGTGCCGCTATTTGTCTCTGTATGAAATAAATAGCCGCTATATGCATTTGAATGAAGTGCTCTGTTTGTTTGCTTTTTCACCTAAAAGAATCGCGTAGGAGGCTCTCTTAACTAAAGAGCCGACCTCTCACACCACCGTGCGTACCGAACGGTGCACGGCAGTTCAACCGCATAAGTGCAAGGACTCGCAGTAGCACCTGAGGATACTAAAATATCCTGCTTCTGCGAGTCTTTCGTTTGCAATGGAACCTTTTAATACAGGACTACCGGCGATACGCCAATAACCCAGTCTGGAATTGCCCCACTGGTACTATTCCAAAATTCTTCGTTTGAGTTTCATTACTCATCGATATAATCTTTATCGAACCACTCGCCTAGCGAGTGGTTTTAGACATACAAAAAAGCACCTTAGCTTACGCTATGGTGCTCTTCCTGGTGACCCGTGCGGGAATCGAACCCACGTTAACGGCGTGAGAGGCCGCTGTCTTAACCGCTTGACCAACGGGCCAT
>ENA-USUG01002704-USUG01002704.1-human-gut-metagenome-genome-assembly--contig:-NODE-2704-length-26046-cov-43.387655_pt1 | contig 26046 bp, 22 predicted proteins | sample MGYA00250059_ERZ773394 | MGnify/ENA primary metagenome ERZ773394 (study PRJEB29103, sample SAMN06111957) | human gut metagenome | biome: human gut; feature: ankylosing spondylitis patient; material... | reverse complement strand
GTGAACGAAACTGTGGAAAAACGATAGATAACAAATCAAATTCGAAAGATGGTGAGAATGAATGGAGCTTTCGTCGGATTCCCCACAAACGGAAATCAACGTGCTATAATGCCATCGAAAGGACGCGCGGAAGGCGAAAGACGCCGGAAAGATGGCGGAGCGCACCGGAGCGTCCCGAAAAAAAGCGTTTGAAGGGAGCAGGAAAAACAATGGGTGATATGCGGATTATGCTGGTGGACGACAACGGCGACCTTCGCCGGGGAATGCGCGACTATCTGGCGCGGCAGGAGGGCATGAAGGTGGTGGCGGAATGCCCGTCCGGTGCGGAGGCGCTCGAAGCACTGGGCAAGGTGCGCGTGGACGTGATGGTGCTTGATCTCATCATGCCGCAGATGGACGGCTTTGCGCTGATGGAGGAAGTCCGGCGGCAGCAGCTGCCGAATCCGCCGCAGATTATCGTCGTATCGGCGCTGGGGCGCGACGATTTCATCATGCGCGCGGTGCAGCTGGGCGCGCGGTTCTACATGGTCAAGCCGTTTGACATGGCGTCACTGGCGGCGCGCATCCGGGAAAGCTGCGGGCAGGGCGTTGTGCCGCTGGGAACGGCGCTGAACGCAAGCGCACGCTCGCTGTCCATCGACGAAAAGCTGGCGAGCCTGTTCCTGACCATCGGGATTCCGGCGCACATCAAGGGCTACCAGTTCCTGCGGACGGCGGTGAAGATGGTGGTGGACAATCCGGACATGATCAACCGCATCACGAAGGAGCTGTATCCGAGCATCGGCAAGTGCTACAACACTTCCGCCAGCAAGGTGGAGCGCGCCATTCGCCACGCCATTGAGGTCGCGTGGAGCAGGGGACGCATCGATACGCTCAACAAGGCGTTCGGCTGCCGCGTAGCGACGAAGGAGGATAAGCCGACGAACGGTGAGTTCATTGCCATGCTGGCGGATAAGCTGTCGCTGGAGCAGCGGTCGGCATCGTGATTCCGAATAAATGGCACAGCAAAAGCGCAAAAGCGAGTGCTTTTGCGTTTAAGCTGCGGAAAAACGGGAATTACTCCTGCGGCTTGGCGTTGCGCTTGTTATCCTTCGTCATCTGCATGACGAGCAGGTTCATTGAGCGCTGCTGGTCATCATCCAGCTGGCGGAAGTTGAGGATGAGGCGGAGTTCTGCATCCGTCAGGTTCGTGGGGATGAGTTCGCCTGCCGCCGGGTCATGACCGACAAGATAGTCGATGGACACGCCGAAGTAGTCCGCAATGCGGGTCAGAACGGCAATGTCCGGCTCGGTATCGCGGTTCTCATACTGGTTGATGGACTGCTGGCTGACCTTAACGAAATCAGCCAGAGCGCGCTGGCTCAGACCCTGAGCGGTACGGAGCGCCTTCAAATTTGCGAGCATAGTAAGGAACAACCTCCTGTTATTTTACGTCGAGTAGTGTGGTCTTTCATTATTATATCATAACACAATTGGTTTGAAAAAGCAATAGCAGAAATAAATGAAGTTATCGCGAAATCACGAAAAATCGAAAGAAATTCAAAGTAGTTACAGAAAGATGCCGTTTTTGCGCCATTGATGCCCACTTTGTGCATTTTTGCGCAACCACTTGACAAATTTCGCCATTCCTGCTATGATGAAAAAAACATCGTGCGGAGGGGCGAAAGTACATGATTTGGGGAATCGTGACGGCGGGAGCGGCGCTGCTGCTCATTCTGGTCGCCTTGCTGCACGCACAGCGGCGCAGAAATCGGCTGGAGAAGGAAATGGTGGAGCGCGCGCGGACGACCGACCTGTATCGCGCGCTGTATCCCGTGCTGCGGACGGCGAACCGCTGCTGCGTTGACCGCGTGCTGATTCGGCGGGACGAGGTGCGCATTGTGCTCTTTAAGCCGATGAACAGCGTGTACCGCTTCGTATTTGAGGAGCGCGGATTCGACCGTGTGAACGACCCGAAGGTGCTGAAGGCGCTCGCACTGGCGATTTCCGCGGACATGGATCACTTGCGTGACAATCGCTGCTATTCATTCAGCGTCCGGCAGGATATTACCGCGCAGGGGAACAAAGTATATTGGTATGAATACAACATTCTGCCGTACTACAAGGATACGCTGACGAAGGCGTGGTATCATCAGCCCGAAGTCGAGGACGGGATTATTCGCTGATGAAGCAGGATTTCCCCGGAAAACGGCGAATATAAGGAAAAGAAAACGCGGAGCATCCTCCGCAGAGAAAAACAGGAGGCGTATTCTCATGGAGATTTTGTCTGTCTATGATTCGGCTTTCAAGCCCTACGGCCGCGTGGTGGAGGGCTATCCGACGGAAGGGCTCGTCAAGGCGCTCGCGACGACGCCCTGCACCGACGGCGTGGTGTACCTGCCGCGCGTGGAAGTGCTGCACAGCGCGCCGAACGCCGCGAAAATCGGCGAAGGGCTGTACGGCGGTATGCCCTATGAGCTGGGTTACTGCAACGGGCACAACACGAAGCTGAACTGCCTTGAGTTCCACCGGGACAGCGAGTTCAACCTCGGCACGGACGATTTCATTCTGCTGCTGGCGACGCTGTCCGATTTGGAGGATGGCGAGCTGGACACCGCGAAGGTGAAGGCGTTCAAGGTGCCGGCGGGCGTGATGGTGGAAGTGTACGCGACGACGCTGCACTATGCCCCGTGCCATGCGGATGCGAAGAAGGGCTTCCGCGTGATGGTGGCGCTGCCGGATCAGACGAATACGGATTTCCGGCCGGAGGATGGCGCGAATAAGCTGGATAAGACGCTGTGGGCGCGGAATAAGTGGCTGCTGGCGCATCCGGATAGCTCGGAAGCGAAACAGGGCGCAGCGGTGCTGTTGAAGGGTGAAAATATCGACATCGCGGGTGACATTTAAGGGAAAGTTAAAAAGGGGATAAACACGCGGGCAAAGCAGGGGAGAAAGGTCAACTCAATCGCGCGAAGGGGTCAAGGGGGAATTCCCCCTTGCGGGGTCAAGGGGCGGAGCTCCCTTGTGGGGTTTGGGGCAACGCCCCAACTGTTGCGCGGGCGACAAATTCCAAGGAAGCCGCCAACAAAGGTGCAGGCAGCGAAGCGTCCCTGCCAGTAGCTTTGCGCTCCCGCAGGAGCGCCCCCAAGCAGCTCTTTCCAACATCTGTGCTGTGTCGCGCCAAATGGGCGCGACCGACCACCCGCGCTACCCACGTCCCTCCGATAATCACCATCCCATGCTCACAGATTTCCAAATGCTGAATTTTTGAGGAAACCCCTTGCTTTTTGCCGCAGAGTATGATATACTGACAAGGCTTGATGTGTGCATACTCCAACAAGGAGGTGGATTTCCATGGGTAAGTTTTGCGAGATCTGCGAAAAGGGTACGCTGAACGGCAACAACGTCAGCCACTCCAACCGTAAGACCCACCGTACCTGGGCGCCCAACGTGCAGAGTGTCCGCGTGGTGGTCAACGGTTCTGCGAAGCGTATGAACGTCTGCACCCGCTGCCTGCGCAGCGGCAATGTGATGCGTGCGCTCCCCAAGACCCACGAGGAAGCGTAATCGTCCGCAAGGGTGATTCCGTCACTTCTCAAGTAGAGTTTGCATCAATTTCCTCCGTCTGTTGTGCGACAGGCGGGGGATTTTTTGCATGGGGAAAATCCCCCTTGGGGGAAAAAGGCAATGATGTTTGCGGCTTTGTGGGTTTAAGCAAGTTGATTTTTGTGCTGCAGAGGGTTTCGCCTCTGCGGAGGCGACAAGGGGGCAATGGAAACAGACGAAGTCTGCGGTCGCCCCCTTGACCCCTTCGCAGCGCACACTACCATAGTTGACTTTTTTCGCGGATGGGGGATTCCGCTCCTGCGGGAGCGGGAGCTTGTGCGCAGGGACGCTTCGCTGCCTGCGACCAAGGTGCCATGCTTGACTTTTCTCTTTGAGTAGGTTTAACGGTGTAACAGTTGGGGCGTTGCCCCAAGCCCCACAAGGGACGCTGTCCCTTGACCCTGCAAGGGGGATCCCCCCTTGACCCCTCCGCGCGATTGAGTTGACTTCACTACCATAATTCTTCCGCGTGTTTATCCTTTTTTTTCCCTATTCTCCCCCTCCCTGTTCGCCTTTACAAGCGAACAGAAATCTGCTATCATGAGGGGGAAATGCAATCCTTGTCGGGAGGTGCTTCCTATGAATGTTGACCAGCTGGCGGAATCCCTCCGCAGTGACCCTATGTTTATGCAAAATGTTGTCCGTTGGGATGTCCTTCCGGCGCGTCCGGCGGTGTATGAGCCGTTCCCGGATTCTCTTGATCCGCGGCTGCTACCTGTGCTGGAAAAACGCGGGGTGCATCAGCTGTATCGCCATCAGGCGCACGCAATCCGCGAGGTGCTGGCGGGGCGGGATGTTGTGGTTGTCACGCCGACGGCCTCCGGCAAAACGATGTGCTATAACCTGCCGGTGCTGTCTGCCATTTTGCAGAACGATGATGCACGGGCATTGTACCTCTTTCCGACAAAAGCGCTGTCTGCTGATCAGGTCAGCGAGCTGTATGAGCTGATTGAGGCGATGGGCGTTGATATCAAGACGTATACCTATGACGGCGATACGCCCGGCGCAGCGCGAAAGGCGGTTCGGCAGGCGGGGCATATCGTCGTGACGAACCCGGATATGCTGCACAGCGGGATTCTGCCGCACCATACGAAGTGGGTCAAGCTGTTTGAGAACCTGCGGTATATCGTGATTGATGAAATTCATACCTATCGCGGCGTGTTTGGGTCGAATCTGGCGAACGTGCTGCGGCGGCTGCTGCGCCTGTGCGATTTCTACGGCAGTCATCCGCAGTTCATCCTGTGCAGCGCGACGATTGCGAACCCGAAGGAACTGGCGGAAACGCTGACGGGGCGCGAGGTCATCCTGGTGGATGATAACGGCGCGCCGATGGGCGTGCGGCACTTCGTGTTCTACAATCCGCCGGTGGTCAATCGGCAGCTGGGCATCCGCAAGGGCGTGCTGCAGGAGACGCGGCGGATTGCGGGGCTGCTGCTGCAGAATGGAATTCAGGCGATTACGTTCGCGCGGTCGCGGCTGGCGGTTGAGGTGCTGACGAAGTACCTGAAGGACATGGTGCGCGACCCGCTGGGGAATGCCGGGCGGGTGCGCGGCTATCGCGGCGGGTATCTGCCGACGGAGCGGCGAGAGATTGAACGCGGGCTTCGCGCGGGACGGGTGGACGCGGTGGTGTCCACGAACGCGCTGGAGCTGGGCATCGACATCGGCGCGCTGGATGCGTGCGTGCTGTGCGGCTATCCGGGAACAATCGCGAGCGCGTGGCAGCAGGCGGGGCGCGCCGGGCGGCGCAAGGGAACGTCCATCGTGTTCTACGTTGCGTCGTCGGCGGCGCTTGACCAGTACATCGTGTCCCACCCGGACTATCTGATGAAGCGCTCGCCGGAGAACGCGCTGCTGAATCCGGATAATTTGTATATTCTGCTCAACCACTTCAAGTGCGCGGCGTTTGAGCTGCCGTTTGAGGACGGCGAGGGCTTGGGGAATGCGCCCGGAGCGCCGGAGCTGCTGGAATACCTTGATGAGGCGGGAATTCTGCGGCACGTCGGCGGGCGGTATCACTGGTCGGCGGAGGACTTTCCGGCAAGCGAGATTTCCCTGCGGTCGGCGCGGGCGGAGGAGAATTTCGTCATCATCGACACGACCGATCCGGCGAACCACCGCGTCATCGGCGAAATGGACCGTTACACCGTGCCGATGCTGCTGCACGAAAACGCGATTTACATGCACGAGGCGCAGCAGTATCAGGTGGAAAAGCTGGATTTCGACGCCTGCAAAGCGTTCATCCGCCGCGTGGACGTGGGGTACTACACCGATGCGGACTTGAACGTGACGCTCTCCCTGCTGGACAAGGAGAAGGAGGAAGAGCAGGACGGCGGGCTGACGGCGCTGGGCGAAATCCGCGTATCAACCTTGGTGACGATGTTCAAGAAGATTAGGTTCGATACGCACGAAACCTTGGGGTTCGGGCATGTGCGGCTGCCGGAGACGGAAATGCACACAACCGCCATGTGGTGGACGCTGCCGGATACGCTGGCGGCACGGTTCGAGAGCGACACGCTGAAAAATGGCATGATGGGCGTGGCGAATCTGCTGCGGATTGTTGCGCCGTTGTCGCTGATGTGCGCGCCGCAGGACATTGCAATCGTCTATCAGGTGAAAAGCCCGCTGACGGACAAGCCGACGCTGCTGCTCTATGACAACATCCCCGGCGGCATCGGGCTGGCGCAGAAGGCGTATGCGATGCGGAAGCTCCTGCTGGAGCAGGCGCTGCAAGTTGTGCGGGACTGCGCGTGCCGTCAGGGCTGTCCGGGGTGCGTCGGGCCGGTGGGCGAAATCGGCGAGGACGGCAAAGCGACCGCCATCGCCCTCTTGGAGGCGCTGACGGAATGAATCTGCGAGACAAGCTCAAGGCGATTGAAAAGCCGAAATCACCCCCGAAAGTGCCGGAAAAGCAGTTCACGGACTGCTACCACGGGCGGGAAATGCGCGAGTTATCCGAATTTCCCGGCGCGTTTGACCTTGCTCTGTCCGCCCTTCGCCTGATGACGCAGGAAACGCTGCCGGATGACCTCGACCCGCGGAACATCCTCTATCTGGACACCGAAACCACCGGGTTCATGGGCGCGGGGACTGTTGCGTTCGAGGTCGGCATGGGCTGCCTGACGGATTCGGGATTCCAGATTCATCAGCTGGTGATGCGCGATTATCCGGAGGAAAAGTTTCTGCTGCAATCCATTGCGGATACGCTGATGGGTTACGACGCGATCTGCACCTTCAATGGACGGACATTCGACGTGCCGCTGCTGCGCGACCGCTTCCTGATGAACCGTATGGATGCGTCATGCCTTGATAAACCGCACATTGACCTATTGCACATTGCGCGGCGGGTGTTCAAACTGCGCCTGCAGCGGTGCAATCTGGGCAAGCTGGAAGAGGCAGTGCTGGGCATTCCGCGCTTTGATGATTTGCCGGGCGCGCAGGTGCCGCAGCGCTTCTTCGACTACCTCAAGACGGGAAATTTTGACCTGCTGACGGACGTGCTGGAACACAACGCGCAGGACGTGGCGAGCCTATGCGTGCTGCTGACGGCGATGGTGGAAATGTACCGCGCGCCGGAAAACGTGCGGCACGACGAGGATGTGTTCTCCATGGGCGTGGCGCTGGAACGCTTTCAGCATGTGCCGGAAGCGCGGAAGTGCTATCAGCTGACGAGCGGCAATCTTCATGCGCAGGGGCAGGAGCGTCTTGCGCAGAGCTACCGCCGGGGCGGCGAGCGAGACGAGGCGGCAAAGGTCTGGCTGGGAATGATTGCGCGGCACGAGGGCGGAACGAAGCCATACATCGAGCTGGCGAAGCACTACGAGCATTACGAGCGGGACTACGAGTCCGCGCTGGACATGACGCGGCGGGCGATGGCGCTGTCCGCCGAACCGTCATTATTCGATCTGCCCTCTGTACAAGAGGAGCAAAATGCGCTACAATATCGGTATGACCGCCTGAAAAAGAAGGCAGCCAAAAACCGCTGAAGGAGAAACGACAATGGGATTCATGGCGACCATCAAGGCGCAGCAGGCCATGCGCGCGCACGGAAAAGGCGATCTGGAACAGGCAAAGAAGCTCTATGAGGAAGCTATTGACAAGGGGCTGATGTCCGCGCGCCCGATGCTGGGCTATGCGATTCTGCTGATTCGCGAGGGCAGCTACGACAAGGCGATGCCCCTGCTCATCAAGGCGCAGAAGTGTCCTGACCTCACGCCCGACCAGAAGAGTCAGCTTTTTGTGGATTATGCGGCGTGCCTGATGAAGAAGGGCGAGCTGGACAAGGCGATTCACCTGCTGGAAAAGCAGCACAACCGCGCGCCGATTGGTCTGACCTATCAGACGCTGGGATACATGTACGTCGAGAAGTATTCGGGCGCAAAGCCGGTTGCGGAAGCCGAGCCGGAGAAAGCCGCCGAAGCGCTGGAAATGCCCGACACGGAAGCATCCACCGAAGCAGCGGAAGAGCAGCCGAAGGTCAAAACGCAGGAGGACATTGACCGCGAATGGCAGGAGGGCATCGACAAAATGTTCGCCTTCATTCAGGAGTCGGTGGACTATGACGACGAAGACCCGGTGTGCCTGGACAACTTGGGTCAGGCGTATTACCGCGTGACGGGCGAGAAGGACAAGGCGAAGGAATGGTTCGAGAAGGCACACGCGGAGAAGGATTCGCAGATTGACACGCTGTGGTTCCTGTCGCGCTATGATTTGGAAGCGGGCGACAAGGCAGCGGCGATTGCAAAGCTGGAAAAGGCGCTGGACGGGCGCTTCTCCCCGCTGAATTTCTGCACGAAGGATATGGTGCAGAAGGAAATCGAAAGGCTGAAAAAGTAAGGCGAACGAGACCGAAGCCGCGATAAAAATCAAGCTGCGTGGGGAGTGCGTGTGAAGCAGTCCAGAGGGCAACCGCAGGGACGAAATCCCTGCATAAACACGCGCATATAGTATGCAAATGCGCGCAGATGAATCGCGCGAAAGAGTCAAGGGGCAATGCTCCTTGCAATCTCAGCGGAGGGGGTGTATATCCTCTCCGCCAAGACCTGTTTTGGAGGAATCACCATGGAAAAGGAAACGCTGATTGTCGTTGGGCTGGGGAATCCGGGCACGCAGTACGCCCATACCCGCCATAACGCGGGGTTCGATACGCTGGAAATGCTCTGCCGCAAGTGGGGCGTAACGCTGAACAAGAACAAGTGCAAGGGACTGCTGACCGAAACGAATGTGGACGGCAAGCGTGTTGTCCTCTGCGCTCCGCAGACGTTCATGAACCTCTCCGGCGAGTGCGTCAGCGAACTGCTCAATTGGTATAAAGTGCCGCTGGAAAATCTGCTTATCATTTATGATGATATTGATTTGCCCGCCAGCCGCCTGCGCGTCCGCAAATCCGGCAGTGCCGGGACGCATAACGGAATGCGCTCCATCATCGCCCATACGCCGGGCCAGAATTTCCCGCGCGTGCGGGTCGGCGTGGGCGCAAAGCCCGATGGCTGGGATTTGGCGGACTGGGTGTTGAGCAAGTACACCATCCGCGAAGAGCAAATCGCCATGCAGCAGGCGTTCGAGCGCGCGGCGGACTGCGTGGAGGACTGGGTCAAAAACGGTATTGACCATGCCATGCAGGAATACAATAAGACCGTGTAAGCACAGGCGTATTTTTCGTACCACGACTCATCCCAAGGAGCGCATATGAATCAGGCATTATTATCCGGCATTGCGTCGAAAGCGTATGACAAGCTGCTGAAAGCAGCGGAAAGCAAACAGCCCATCGCCGTGACGGGGCTGCCGGACACAATGGCGGCGTATATCGCGTCAAAACTCTGCGCCGATACGGGCAAAAAGGTGCTGCTGATTTCCGGCAACGACCTCAAGGCGGCGCACGACGCCGAGGACGGTCAGCAGCTGCTGGAATCGGGCGTGGCGTGTCTGCCGGGCGGCGAAATTGACCTTACGCGCGGCGCGTCGAGCCACGAAAGCGCATGGCGGCGGCTGGAAGCGCTGGCAAGGGCGCAGGAGGGGGATATCCGCCTGCTCTGCACGAGTATGGACGCCGCCTTGCAGCGCATGGGCAGCGCCGACCGCTTCCGCGAAGAGACGATTCGCCTTGCTCCCGGCGACCGAATCGACCTGAACGACCTCATTCGCCGTCTGACCGCCATGGGCTACGAGCGCGTCAGCATGGTGGAGGGCAAGGGGCAGTGCGCCCTGCGCGGCGGCATCATCGACGTGTATCCGCCTGCGTGCAGCCAGAGTTTGCGCATTGAGTTCTTCGACGACGAGGTGGACTCCATCCGCGAATTCGACTGCATCAGCCAGCGCAGCCTTGATTCGGTGGAGAAATGCACGCTCACGCCCGCGACGGAGGTATTGCTTCCACCGGTGGATGCGGAAAAGGCAGCGCGGCGGATGCGGGACGCCATCGAGCGGCAGGGGGGCGACCTGACGCCCGCAAGTTCGACGCTCTTTTCGGATTTGCCGCCGCTGCCGGAGGATGACGCGGACGCGCCGGACTTCTTTGACAAAAACATCACCCCGAAGATTCGCGAAAAGCAGCAGACTGCCGCGCGCAAGGCGGAACTGGAACGCCGCCGCGCCCAACTGATGGCGGACGCGGACATGCTGGCGGAGGGGCTGCCGTTCAAGCGCATTCGGGCGTGGCTGACCGTGCTGACGGACGATACTTACACGGTGCTGGACTGGTTCGAGCCAGAAATCGTCGTGCTGAGCGACCCGAATCTGCTCAGGAAGCGCGCGGAGGAACGCCGGGCGGGCTTCGCGGAGGATCTCGAAGGCGCGATGAGCCGCGACGAAGCCGTCAAGGAGCAGGAAACCCTGCTGATGGACTGGGACGAGCTGCTGCGACATGTGCAGGGGTATGCGACGGTCGCGGTGACGGAGTTTCTGGAGGGCATGGCGGGCGTGGCGGTCAAGGATGCCGCTGATCTTGGCGTGCAGCGCGTGGCAGGGTATTCGTCGCAGATTCGCCCGCTGGCGGAGGACTGTGACGGCTGGCTGCGCGAGGGCTACCGCGTGGCGGTGCTGTGCGGCGGCGTGGCGCGCGGTCAGCGTCTGGCGGCGGCGCTGGAAGAACACGATGTCGCCGCGTCGTTCGCGGAGAAAATCGACAAGCTGCCGGAAGAATGTGTGCAGGTGCTGCCCGGCACGCTGACGCACGGCTTCATCTGGGAAGAAGCGCGCCTGATTGTCGTCAGCGACACGGACGTGTACGGCACGGGCTACCGCAAGGCGAAGAAGCGGCAGGCGGCGGGCGAGAAGATAGCCGCGTTCACTGACCTGAAGCCCGGCGACTTTGTGGTGCACGAGGAACATGGCGTCGGCATTTATCTTGGCACTGCGCAGATGAAAAACGGCGGCACGCGCCGGGATTATCTGCAAATCCAGTATCAGGGGAGCGACAAGCTCTATGTGCCGATTGAGGCGCTCGGCCGTGTGCAGCGCTACATCGGCAATCCGGCGAATCCCCCGAAGCTGAACAAACTCGGCGGCGGCGACTGGCAGAAGCAGAAGGCGAAGGTCAAAGAGGGCCTGAAAAAGATGGCGTTTGACCTTGTGAAACTCTACGCGCGGCGGTCGCAGGAGACGGGCTTTGCGTTCAGCGCGGATACGCCGTGGCAGCGCGAGTTTGAGGACATGTTCCCCTACGAGCTGACCCCGGATCAAGAGCAGAGCGTGAAGGAAATTACGGCGGACATGGAATCGCCGCGCAACATGGACAGGCTGCTGTGCGGCGACGTGGGCTACGGCAAGACGGAGGTCAGCCTGCGCGCGGCGTTCAAGGCGCTGATGGACTCCAAGCAGGTTGCGATTCTGGCGCCGACGACGATTCTGGCGCAGCAGCACTACAACACGGTCTTGAAGCGCTTCAAGGGCTTCCCTGTCAAGGTGGACGTGCTGAGCCGCTTCCGCACGGCGAAGGAAACCAAGGACGTTCTGCGCCGCGTGAAGGAGGGCGAAATCGACATCCTTGTCGGCACGCACCGCATTCTGGGCAAAGACGTGCAGTTCAAGAACCTCGGTCTGCTGATTGTGGACGAAGAGCAGCGATTTGGCGTGCAGCATAAGGAAATCATCAAGAACATGAAGCATCAGGTGGATGTGCTGACGCTCTCCGCCACGCCGATTCCGCGCACGCTGCACATGTCGATGGTCGGCATCCGCGATATGTCTGTGCTGGAAACGCCGCCGGAGGAACGACTGCCGGTGCAGACGCGCGTGATTGACTACAACGACGGCGTGATTCGCGACGCGATTCTGCGCGAGGTGTCGCGCGGGGGACAGGTGTACTTCCTCTATAACTCTGTGCAGACCATCGGCGCGTTCTATGAACGATTGAAGCAGCTTGTGCCGGAAGCGCGCATCGGCGTGGCGCACGGGCAGATGCGCGAACACGGCTTGGAGGACGTGATGATGGACTTCTACGGCGGCAGCTACGACGTGCTGCTCTGCACGACCATCATTGAAAGCGGCTTGGACGTGCCGACGGCGAATACGCTGATTGTCTTTGACGCTGACCGTTTCGGGCTGAGCCAGCTCTATCAGCTGCGCGGGCGCGTCGGGCGGAGCAATCGTCAGGCGTATGCGTACTTCACCATCCGCCCGGAACGGAGTCTGTCTGAGACGGCGGAGAAGCGCCTCGAAGCCATCAGGGAGTTCACGGAGTTCGGCGCTGGCTTCCGTATCGCCATGCGCGATCTCGAAATCCGCGGCGCGGGCAATATTCTGGGGCCGGAACAGCACGGGCATCTGGCGACCGTCGGATACGACATGTACTGCAAGCTGATGGAGGAGACGCTTCAGGAGGCGCGCGCGGAGCAGGAGGGTCTGCCGCCCGCGAAGCCGCACCTCGAAACGCGCGTGGACATCAAGGTGGATGCGTATCTGCCGGACGACTATGTACACGACGACCGGCAGCGGATGGAGATGTACAAGCGGATTGCGAGCCTGACGACGCAGGCAGACCGCGAGGACATCACCGACGAGCTGCTTGACCGCTTCGGCGAAGTGCCGCCGGTGGTGGAGACGCTGCTGGACGTTGCGCAGGTGCGCGTGCTGGCGAATCAGCTTGGCGTGTCGCTGGTGACCTACAAGCGCGGCGGCTTCCTCGTGATGAAGCTGAACGCGGAGTATATGCCCGATCAGGCGGCGTTTATCCCCGCGATGGCGATGACGGACAAGCGCCTGATGCCCTCGACCACCGCCCCGGACGTGCTGCTGCTGGTTGACCCGACGCTTGGCGAATACGCGATGCTGTCCGAAGCGGTGAAGGTGCTGGGGAAGCTCAATGAGAATATCGAGACGATGCTGAAAAAGCAGAAAAAAGAAGCCAAACAGACCGCACAGAACAGCGGCAACCCAAAAGGAAAGTGATGAGCAATGCCGCAGGAAACCTTCCTGACCGCCGCGAATCCCCCCGCGCCGCTGGCGGAGCGCCTTCGCCCGCAGAACCTCGATGAGTTTGCCGGACAGGAGCACCTGATCGGCAAGGGCAAAGTCCTGCGCCGCATGATTGAGGGCGATTTGGTGTCCTCCATGATTTTCTGGGGGCCGCCGGGCGTGGGTAAAACCACGCTCGCGCAGATTATCGCCCATCAAACCAAGAGCCACTTCATCAACTTCTCCGCCGTCACCAGCGGCATCAAGGAAATCCGGCAGGTGATGGAGCAGGCGGAAAGCGACCGGCATTTTGGCATCCGCACGATTGTGTTCGTGGACGAAATCCACCGCTTTAATAAGGCGCAGCAGGACGCTTTCCTGCCCTACGTCGAGAAGGGGAGCATTATCCTCATCGGCGCGACGACCGAAAACCCGTCCTTTGAGGTCAACAGCGCCTTGCTGTCGCGCTGCCGCGTGTTTGTGCTGCACGCGCTGACGGAGGAGAACGTGCTGACGCTGCTGCACCGCGCCTTGCGGGACGAACGCGGCTTCGGCGGGCAGAAAATCGACATGGCGGAGGACTTGCTGCGCGCGATTGCTGTCTTTTCCAACGGCGACGCGCGAACCGCCCTATCGACGCTCGAAATGGTTATCCTCAATGCCGATTTGGATGAGAACGGTCAGGCACATGTGACGCAGGAAACCGTTGCGCAATGCACGTCGCGGCGGTCGCTGCTCTACGACAAGAAGGGCGACGGGCACTATGACCTCATCAGCGCGCTGCACAAGTCCATGCGCAATTCCGACCCGGACGCGGCGGTGTACTGGCTGGCGCGGATGCTGGAAGGCGGCGAAGACCCGCTGTATATCGCGCGGCGCGTTGTTCGCTTCGCGAGCGAGGACATCGGGCTGGCGGATTCGCGCGCGCTGGAAACGGCGGTCGCAGCGTATCAGGCGTGTCACTTTCTGGGGATGCCGGAATGCACGGTGCATCTGACGCAGGCGGTGGTGTACATGGCGATGGCACCGAAGTCGAACGCGCTGTATGTGGCGTATGAGACGGCGAAAAAGGATGCGCAGGAGCAAATCGCGGAGCCTGTGCCGCTGCAAATCCGCAATGCGGAAACCAGCTTGATGAAGAACCTCGGCTATGGCAAGGGCTATGTGTACGCGCATGACACGCAGGAGAAGCTGTCCGCGATGACGTGCCTGCCGGATTCGCTGCAGGGGAAGCGCTACTATCAGCCGACGGAGCAGGGGAACGAGGGGCGGTATAAGCAGCGGCTGGAGGAGATTATCAGGTGGAAAGAGGAACATAGGGGGAAGTAAGCGGAAAATCCCCCAAAAAAACAAAAGAGCCTTGCAGGAGCATCACACGCTGCAAGGCTCTTTTGTATGGAGCGACTGGAAGCACACAACCAATCACAGTTTCTTTTTGAGGAGAATTATCTCTTCTGTTCGGGATTCTTCTACAAATCCGTGCTTCAGAAAAAGGCTGACAGCCGGATTGTCGATGGCAATATCATCATACAGAACGGAAACGCCGTTGCTTTTCGCCGCGGAACACAGCAAATCCAATGCTTCGCCGCCATAGCCTCTTCTTCTGTATTTCGCATAAATCATGACGTTGGCTATTTCCTGCTGCATTTCGGCATCATAGTGATAGGCAATTTCGCCAACAAACTGACCATCTTCGTTTTTGAGATACCTGTAATACCGCTTGCCATCAGGGTCAGCAATCCAGCAATCGTACCAGCCACGCCATTTATCTTCCCCAAAGGGAATTGTCCCGCCCCATGCGTGATTGTAAGACATGGTATCTTCATCCGCCAGCATCATTTGCCGAAACCACAAGTCCTCATATTTTGGCTCATACAGCGTCAGCATATTGACCTCCTGATGATGACTGTATTTCCAGATGGAAAGGCAAGAAAAAATCCGAACCCGCTTCCAATTGGAAAGTCAGATTCGGATTCTTCATGTCGTGCCGGAAGTGGGACTTGAACCCACACGACATCGCTGCCAACGGATTTTGAGTCCGTCGCGTCTGCCATTCCGCCATTCCGGCAAGCACAAAATAGTATAGCATAAAATCGGCGGTTTTGCAAGCGGTTTTGCGCGGCGGAGGAAAATTTTCGGTTCTTCACGGAAAGTTGAGGAAGCAAACAAGGGCTTAGGCGAAGCACCAAAAAGCTGCACGCGGAAGGAGCATGAAAGTGCGACCAACTCAATCGCGAAAAGGGATCAAGGGGGGGACTTCGTCCCTTTTCGTCTGCCCCTTGCAGGGTCAAGGGACAGCGTCCCTTGTGGGGTTTGGGGCAACGCCCCAACTGTTCCGCGGGCGACCAGTATGCCAAACGCGCTCAACAAAGGTGCAGGCAGCGAAGCGTCCCTGCCAGTAACTTTGCGCTTCCTCAGAAGCGCCCCCAAGCTGCTCTTCCCCCAAGATTCCGTGAAGAACCAAATTTTCGGGTGCGGCGGGCAAAGAAAAGGACTGTCCCGTTTTGCAGGACAGTCCGTAGGAATTACTTCCGCAGGGTGATGACGATGTGGCGCTTGGGTTCTTCGCCCTCGGAGTGGGTGTCCACCAGCTCGTTGGGCTGGAGCGCGGAGTGAATCACGCGGCGCTCGTAGGGGTTCATGGGCTCCAGAGAAACCTTGCGGCCCGTCTTGACGGCGCGGTTCGCCATGCGGTTCGCCAGACGAATCAGCGTGTCTTCGCGCTTGGCGCGGTAGTTCTCCGTGTCCAGCGTGACGCGGGTGTAGTGATCCTGCCCCTTGTTGATGCGCAGGCTCGTCAGGTATTGCAGGGCGTCGAGCGTCTCGCCGCGGCGGCCAATCAGGATGCCCAGCGTGTCGCCCGTCATCTGCGCGAAGATGTTGTTCTCCGCGTCCGTGCCCATCGCGACGGTCACGTCAACGCCCATCAGGTGGGTCAGCTCCTTGAGGAAGCTCTGCGCCTGACCGACGGGGGAGGCGGGGTCAATCTGCTCGTCGGGAATCATGGTGACGACGGGCTTTTCCAGCGGGGCAGCGGGAGCCTTCGGGGGAAGGGGCTTGCGCTCCGGCTTCGGGGCGGATTCGCCCTCTGCCTTGGGCTGACGCGGCTTGTCCTTCTTCGGGCGGTCATTGCGCTTGCGCTGCACGGGCGCGGGACGCTCGGCGGCATCAGCAGCAGGGACGGCATCCGTCACAGCGGGAGCAGCTTCCACAGCGGGTGCTTCCACCGGGGCTTCGACCTTCGCTTCTACCTTCACCTCGGCGGGCTTTTCCTGCACGGGCTTGGGCTGTGCTGGCTTCGGCTGCGGCTTGGGCTGGGGCTTCGGCTGCACGGGTTTGGGCTGGGGCTTCGGCTGCACGGGTTTGGGCTGCGGCTTCGGCTGGGCAGCGGGCTTGGGCGCTTCCACCTTCACGGAGGACAGCAAATCCGCCAGCGGATCGTCTTCTTCGACTTCCTCTTCCACCTCATGGAGCGTCAGGCGGAGCTTGCAGGGCTTTGAGCCGAAGAGCCCGAACAGCCCCTTGCTGCCTTCTTCCAGCGTTTCCACGGTAACATCGGAGATGGTGGCGTGCAGGGCGGTCAAACCGTTCTGCAGCGCTTCTTCGTAGTTTTTGCCAGTAGCTTCGTAGGTTTTCATGATTGCTCTCCTATCACTTCAACGAACAGGTATTACTTCAGCGAACCGGTATTCTTGTTGGGGTTGGCGGCTTCGAGGGCTTCCTTGCGGTCAAGGTACATGTTGATGCCCTTGGTCTGCACGATGGCAATCACGTTCGAGGCGACCCAGTAGAGGGCAAAAATCGCGTTGTAGTTGAAGCACAGAATCAGCGTGAAGATGGGGAAGAAGTAGTTCATGAACTTCATGCTGTTCTGCGCCTGCTGGGCCTGCGCGTCATCCGCGGCGGGGGTCTGCGCCGTGCCGGTGAGCTTTGTCATCAGGAACTGACCGCCGGCGGCGAGAATCGGCAGGATGAAATAGCCGTTGTAGTTCACGAAAATGTGGATGTTGAACAGCGGAATGGCCAAGTCGCTGTAGTACTTGACGTGCTCCATATAAGCGGGCAGCTGCTCCATGGTAGTGTAGATGGTCTGAATCGTTGTGTTCAGCGCATCGCCGGTAAAGGATTCCGCCGTCAGCGCAAGACCCTTATCCGCCAGCAGAGCGAGCGTCTCCTGCGGCAGCTTGTTGAACACGGCCAGCCATTCGTTTGTGGCGATTTGACGCAGAGAATCAAGATTCGGCCAGGCCGCCGCGAAGGGGGAGTCCGGCATCCACACGTTCTTGACCCACAGCCACGAATCCAGCGCCGGATTGCCCGAAGCGATGATGTCGAACGCCTGCTGTGCCAGATGTTCGTTGGCGACCATTCTCATGGCGGTGAACATCGCGAAGAGGATCGGGAGGCTGATCAGCATCGGCAGGCAGGAGGAAAGGGGATTGACGCGCTGCGCGCGGTAGAGCTCCTGCAGCTTTTTGTTCATCTTGTCCGGGTCTTTTTCGTACTTCTTCTGGAGTTTTGCCTGCATGGGGGCAATCTTCTGCATCTTGCGCATCCCGACACGGCTCTTGTAGTCGAACGGCATGACAATCAGACGCACCAGCAGCGTGAACAGCACGACCGCCCAGCCGTAGTTGCCCACGAAGCCGTAAATCCATTCCAGTATGGTCTTCAGAAATTCGTTGATGCCCATGAGTTCATTCCTTTCTTAATGTGGTACAGGGGTCTTCGGGAACGGGATCATAACCGCCTTTGGAGAACGGATTGCAGCGCAGGACACGCCATGCCGCCAGCCGCGCACCCTTCACAGCCCCGTAGCGCTCGATGGCGGTTTGCGCGTACTGGCTGCAAGTGGGCGTATAGCGGCAGCGCGGGCCGCCCTTATAGGGGCTGATGGCGCTGCGGTAGAACTGAATCCCCCAGAGCAAGGCGCGTTTCATAGCGCGTTTGGGCTTTTCGGCTGTGTCGGAAGAGCACCGTGCTTTTTCAGCAGGTAGCGCACATCCTTCTGCAGCGAGGAAAAGCTGGCAGCAGCGGCTGAGGGTCTGGCGACGACGACGTACAGGCCGCTTTTCACATCCCCCAGATAGGGCCGGAAGCATTCGCGCAGGCGGCGCTTGACCTTATTGCGGGTCACAGCGTTGCCAACCTTCTTGCTGACGGAAAAGCCGACCTTCATGCCCCGACCTTTGGCGACGAGCATGACCAAATCCCGACAAGCGGCGCTCCGTCCACGATGGTAGACATATTGGAACGCCTTGTTTTTTTGCAGCCGATAGCGTCTTTCCATTGGGTTACAGTCCTCTGTTCTCGATTGAATGATGGGCGTATGATGCTATTTCTGGATGCGAATGCGCAAGCAGATGGCGCAGGTGAATCCGGAAATAGTATGAACCCGAAGTAAAGGAAAAGCGCGCCCGGAAGCGTACCTCGCGGGTACATCGGGCGCGCTTCATCCACGAATGGAGCGCGGATTGTCATTGGACAATCCTGCTGTCCTGTGGCGTCTGGCACATTCAGCGTCTCTGAATAAGCCTGAAAGAAAATTCTCTCAATCAGACGGTCAGGGACTTGCGGCCGCGACGACGACGGGCAGAGAGCACGCGGCGACCGTTCTTGGTGGCCATACGCGCGCGGAAGCCGTGCACTTTGCTGCGCTGACGCTTCTTGGGCTGGTAGGTACGGAACATGTTCAACACTCCTTACAAATCAAATTTCGTAACCGGAGGACAGACATCCGCCGGGGTGCTACAATACAGCCTTTACAGTATATCGGATTTTCTTCGCTTTGTCAAGGCTTTGCAGGGGACTTTTTCAGCTTTCGCGCCTTTTGGGATCGGGATTTTTTGCCCGCCGTTTGGGCGAAATGGGATTACTTCTTCAGAATCTCCACCATTTCGGCGGGGGTGACGATGAAATGCCGGACGGGGTAGTGCTTCTGATTGCCTGTGACGAGATAAGCACCGTCGTCCCGCTTCTCCATGGCGACTTCATAGAACACAAGGTCGTCCATGTCAATCAGGATTTCGCCCGTCGGTTTTGGCTGCACCTCGATGCCGAACTGACGGATAGCATCCACCACTGTCCGCACGGTTTCCACCTGCAAATGGAACTTTTTCCGACACAGCACTTCCTCATACTCTGCCAGAATATCGGGATGATACAGCGGGACGATGGTGCCCGTCAGCATGGCGCGAAACACCTGTCGCGGCGGGGAATCTGGGTTCTTCGTAACCAAGGCGGACACGATGACGTTCGTATCCACGACGGCATAGCACTTCACTGCTTAACCGCCTTCCGAGCGGCGCGAACCGCTGCGATTTCTGCGTTGATTTCGTCCTGGGTCATGTCCGGCGCACCAGACGCCTGCTGGAACAGTGCGTCCAAAGCATCCAGTGCTTCCGGGCGGGTGATGGTTTCTTTGGGCAGCCTCGTAGTGAACGGCAGTCCGCGCTCCAGCTTGCTGCGGACGAGGAACATCCGAATCGCCGTGGGCAAATCCAGCCCCAGCATTTCGTAGATTTCCGAAACTTCCTCCTTCAGCTTTTTATCGACACGCACCTGAACCAATACTTGCTCTGCCATAAGAGTACCTCCTGAATTGCATTGATAGTCAATACAATGATATGCTTTCTGCATCTATATTATACAGCATTCTAATGCAAATTGCAAGAGGGCGAATTTCGCTCCTGGGCAGCTTGACACGGCAAATCATGGCGCGTGAACGAAAGCAGACATCATCAGCAGACAGAGAAAACGTATTTTTTGCGGAAAAGTGGCGGAAAGTGCGAGATTTCCGCTTTACAAGCACGGCAAAGTGTGCTATACTGTCCCGCGGTACTCAAAGCAATCCTTTAATCCCAGCACGAGAGGCTGGAAAGGCACGCAGCGAACCGGCAGAAACAGAGCTGCCTGCGCCCGACCGCGCGGTCAGACTGAATATGCGAAACATTGCGCCTTTTCCTGCGGCATCCGACGGGAAAGGCGCTTTCTTTTTGGCAAAATACCGCTGATTTGCCCCAAAGCATGCGGGGAAAATCAGCAGAGGAAAAAAGAGGAGGATTCCGACGATGATGAACATGCAGGCAGGCATTCCGAAAGCCCAGCTGATGGCGGGCGACGCGATGAACCGCGCCCTGACGCGCATGGCGCACGAGATGATGGAGCAGCTGATGCCGCTGGAAAACGTGGTGCTGGTGGGCATTCGCCGCCGCGGGGTGCCGCTGGCGCAGCGCTTGTCGGATATCATCGAGAAATACGAGCATGTGCGCATTCCGGTGGGCGAAGTGGATATTGCCATGTACCGCGACGACCGCGATCCGGCGCAGCTGAACGTTGAGGTGCAGGAAAAGCACCTGCCGGTGGATGTGACGGGCAAGGTGGTTGTGCTGGTGGACGACGTGCTGCACACGGGGCGCACGGTTCGCGCCGCCATGGACGCGATTCTTGACCAAGGCCGTGCCGCACGCATCTGCCTGGCAGTGCTGATTGACCGCGGTCATCGCGAGCTGCCCATCCGCGCGGACTTCGTCGGCAAGAACGTCCCGACCTCGAACAACGAGCAGATCGGCGTCCAGATGGAAGAAATCGACGGCGGCGACGGCGTTGCCCTCTACGACGGGCGGATGAATAGGTGACCCAAGGGGCGCTGCCCCTTGACCCCGCAAGGGAGTTCCTCCCTTGACCCTTTCGCGCGATTGGGTTGGTGACAACTGCATACAATGTCCGCGTGTTTATTGGGGGAACCCAAGGGGCGCTGCCCCTTGACCCTGCAAGGGAGTTCCTCCCTTGACCCTTTCGCGCGATTCAGTTGGTGGCATCTGCATACTTTGTCCGCGTGTTGATTGGGGGAACGTGGGTATCCGATAATTTGATTGTACTCCGCACAAGCGGATTTGCAATAATCGCCTTCATTTGAAAGCGGTTGACAACAGCATATATGGAGGAAGGACGGAATCACATGACCAATCAGAAACTTTCCCCGGCGAAGTTCACTCTGCTGGGTTTCCAGCACATGTTCGCCATGTTCGGCGCAACCGTGCTTGTGCCGACCTTGACAGGCTTGTCTGTCAGCGCAACCCTGCTCTTTGCGGGTCTGGGCACGCTGTTGTTCCACCTCATCACGGGCGGCAAAGTCCCTGCGTTCCTCGGTTCGAGCTTCGCGTTCCTCGGCGGCTATGCGGCGGTGAAGGCAATGCCGCAGTTCGCGGACGGCACGATGAACTGGATTCCCTACGCCGGCGTGGGCGTGGCGGTCGCGGGTCTGATTTACGTTGTTGTCGCGGGTCTGTTCAAGATCTTCGGCGCGCAGAAGGTCATGCGCTTCTTCCCGCCGATTGTCACCGGCCCCATCATCATCTGCATCGGCATGATTCTGGCGAACTCCGCCATCAACAACTGCGCCAATAACTGGCTCATCGCGATTCTGGCGCTGGTCATCGTGGTGGCGTTCAACATCTGGGGCAAGGGCATGTTCAAGATTATCCCGATTCTGCTGGGCGTGGTCGGTTCTTACGCCGTTGCGGCGGTGACGGGTCAGGTGGACTTCACCCCTGTCAAGGAAGCGGCTTGGCTGGGTCTGCCCTTCCAGTGGAAGGATACCGCGTTCTCCCTCTTTGGCGGCTGTGACGGCACGCTGCTGCTGAACTGCATCATCACCGTTGCCCCGATTGCGCTGGCGACGATGATGGAGCACATTGGCGATATGTCCGCTATCTCCTCGACGGTCGGCAAGAATTTCATCGAAGATCCGGGTCTGCACCGTTCTCTGCTGGGCGACGGTCTGGCGACGACGATGGCGGCGCTCTTCGGCGCTCCGGCGAACACCACTTACGGCGAGAACACCGGCGTGCTGGCGCTGACCCGCGTCTACAACCCGGCGGTTGTCCGCATGGCAGCAGTGCTGGCAGTCGTATTCTCCTTCTGCCCGAAGTTCGCGGAGCTGATTCACTGCATGCCCGCGGCGACCATCGGCGGCGTGTCGCTGATTCTCTACGGCATGATTTCCGCGGTCGGTGTGCGCAATGTGGTTGAAAATCAGGTGGACTTCGCGAAGAGCCGCAATGTCATCATCGCGGCGGTGATTATGTCCCTTGCGCTGGGCATCAACTTCTCCAACGCGGGCGCGATTGTGTTCACCGTTGGTCAGGTGACCATCAGCCTGTCTGGTCTGGCGGTGGCGTCTCTGGTCGGCATCCTGCTGAACGCGGTGCTGCCGGGCAACGACTATGTCTTCGGCAAGAGCGAACAGGGCGATCAGGCGGTCAACTTCAAGGTGTAATGATACTACTTTCTGCATTCGCCTGCGCCATCTGCTTGCGCCTTTTCCCCGCTGACGTCCGCTCGTTCCATTTAGCGTAGCGCTGCTACGCTGCATTTCACTCGCGTTAGTCAGCGTGAAAAATTCGCGGCGCATCTCGGCACATTCTCATTTGAAAATAGTATTATAATAGTAGTAATTCCTCAAGAGCGGCATCTGTGCAAAGCAGGTGCCGCTTTTCCGCATTTTCGGGGAAAATATTTTCTTTTTCCTCTTGACAATGGGCATGAAGAGGAGTATCATCTCATATGAACGAATGCTCACATGTTTGTTCTCTGGACAATGCCGTCCGGCGAACAGCGTGATTCGGAATAAATAGCGGAAAGGTCGTCGGAAGCCATGAAGAAAACGTGGAAAATCGACATTGACTGCCCGAACTGCGCGGCAAAGGTGGAACGCGCACTGCAAAAGCTGCCCGGTGTGGTGAGCGTGTCGGTGAATTATGTGCAGAAGAAAATCACACTGGAAGCGGCGGACGACCGCTTCGGGGAAGTTCGCAAGGCGGCGTACGCGAAGATGAAGGAAATCGAACCCGACGCGGAGATTTTCTTCGATGAAGCGCCTGCGGTGGCACAGGGGAACATGAAGAAGACGTGGAAAATCGACATTGACTGCCCGAACTGCGCGGCGAAGGTGGAACGCGCGCTGCAAAAGCTGCCCGGCGTGGTGAGCGTGTCGCTGAATTATGTGCAGAAGAAGATTACTTTGGAAGCGCCCGCTGACCGCTTCGAGGAAGTGCGCAAGGCGGCATACGCGAAGATGAAGGAAATCGAACCCGACGCGGAAATTTTCTTCGATGAAGCGGAACAGCCGTCCGGAACGGTCTGCCCATGCGGCGGGCATCATCACGAGGACGATGATGACGACGAGCATGAGCATCACCATCATCACGACGGCAAATGCGGCTGCGGTCACGAGCATCATCACCATGACGACGATGATGACGATGACGACCACGAGCATCACGAGCACTCGCATGAACATGGTCACGAACACGGCGGCGCGAACAAGGGCAAGAAGCTGATGATTCGCGTTGCGACTGCGGTCGCGCTGCTGGCGCTGGGGCTGGTCAGCAAGGCGAATCTGGGCGAAACGCACTGGGCGACGATTGTTGTGTTCATCGCGGCGTATCTGGTTGCGGGCTACGACGTGCTGTGGCGCGCCATCTGCAACATCCGCCATGGCGAAGTGTTCGACGAGAACTTCCTGATGACGGTTGCGTCCGTCGGCGCAATGTGCGTCGCGGAATATGCGGAAGGCGTCGCGGTCATGGTACTGTACCAGATTGGCGAATACTTCCAAGATAAGGCGGTTGACAAGAGCCGCGAATCCATCACGAAGCTGATGGACATTCGTCCAGACTATGCGAATCTGGTGGACGGCAATGACAGCCGCCGCGTCAGCCCGGAGCGGGTGCGCGTGGGCGACATCATCCTTGTCAAGCCCGGCGAGAAGATTCCGCTGGACGGCGTGGTCATCGAGGGCAATTCGAGCCTGAATACCACGGCGCTGACCGGCGAATCGCTCCCGCGTGACGTGAAGGAGGGCGACCAAGTCCTCAGCGGCTGCGTCAACCTGTCCGGCGTGGTGAAAGTCAAGGTTACGGTCGGCTACGGCGAATCCACCGTCGCGAAGATTCTGGCGCTTGTCGAATCCTCCGGCGACGCGAAGGCAAAGACGGAACGCTTCATCACCAAGTTCAGCCGGATTTACACGCCCGCCGTGTGCTTCTTCGCGCTGGCGCTGGCAATTATTCCGAGCCTGTTTGACGGCAACTGGACGAAGTGGATTTACACCGCCCTGACCTTCCTTGTTATCTCCTGCCCGTGTGCGCTGGTTATCTCCGTGCCGCTGACGTTCTTCTCCGGCATCGGCGGCGCGTCGAAGAAGGGCATCCTCATCAAGGGCGCGACATATCTGGAAACCCTCGCGGGGCTGGATACGGTCGTGTTCGACAAGACAGGTACGCTGACGAAGGGCACGTTCTCCGTCACGGGCGTGCATCCGGCAAAAGGCGTCACGAAAGACGAACTGCTTGACGCTGCGGCACATGCCGAGGCATTCAGCGATCACCCGATTGCGATTTCAATTAAGGAGGCGCTGGGCCGCGCGGTGGACATGAACCGCGTCAGCGATGCCTCTGAAGCGGCGGGTCACGGCGTACAGGCGAAGGTGGACGGCCAGCAGGTGTACGCGGGCAACGCGCGCCTGATGGAGTCCATTGGCGTCAAGGCGGCTGAACCGGCAGAAATCGGCACGGTGGTGCATGTTGCGCGCGGCGGGCAGTACCTCGGCGCGCTCGTCATCAGCGACGTCATCAAGGAAAACAGCGCATCCGCGATGGAAGCTTTGAAGTCCGCGGGCGTGAAGCGGCTGGTCATGCTGACCGGCGACCGCAAGGAAGTCGCGGCGGACATCGCCAAGAAGGTCGGCCTGACCGACTACCGCGCGGAACTGCTGCCGGAGGACAAAGTAAGCGCGCTCGAAGGCTTGCTGGGCGACGGCCACACCGTGGCGTTCACAGGCGATGGTATCAACGATGCGCCTGTGCTGCGCCGCGCGGATATCGGCATTGCGATGGGCGGCGTCGGCGCGGATGCCGCAATCGAGGCGGCGGATATTGTGCTGATGGACGATGATCCGGCGAAGATTGCGCAGGGCGTCCGCCACGCGCGCCGGACGATGCGGATTGTGCATCAAAATATCATTTTTGCTCTTGCGGTGAAGCTGCTGGTGATGGTGCTGGGTATCTGCGGCTTTGCGAACATGTGGCTGGCGGTCTTTGCGGATGTCGGCGTGGCAATGCTGGCGATTCTCAATGCCATGCGCGCGATGAAAATGAAATAATAATGGAAGAAACGGCGTCTCCGCAGCAAACGAAATGCGGGATGCGCCGCCTTTCCGCAGAAAATGTGCGAGAAACAGAGATTTTTTTCTGAAAAGCCTTGATTTTTTCAGGAAACCATGCTACAATAAACAGCGCTGGTTTTCGCACGGTTTTCTGCCGTACTCGAACCCTAAGATTGAGCGGTGTGAACCGCCGATTAACAGTATGAACCGGGAGGTGAACGAAGTTGCCGAATATTAAGTCCGCTAAGAAGCGCGTCAAGGTGAGCGAAAAGAAGAATCTGCGCAACCGTATGATCAAGAGCGCTGTCCGCACTTCTGTCAAGAAGCTGGAGGCCGCGATTGCTGCTGATCCCCAGACTGCGAATGCACAGCTGGTTGTGACCACCTCCGCGATTGATAAGGCCGCGTCGAAGGGCGTTATGCACAAGAATGCTGCCAATCGTAAGAAGGCTCGTCTGGCCAAGCAGCTCGCCAAGGCGACTGTGTAATTTCCAGATTACATAAAAAAGCTCCTTCCTCAATCGGGAAGGGGCTTTTTTGAGTGCGTTGGCGGCGAAAACAGGCAGAAAGATGGCGGCGGATGATGCGGACGAATAAACTAAAAGGAAACAGCGACGAAGGTTCGCTAAATGGCGAACGATGATGCAGACTGAACGTGCTTATCGTTCGGAAATCCCAAAAGAACGCAAAAAACCGCAAAAACCTTCAAAAAACCCCTTGACGGGAGGGCGAAAAAGTAGTATACTGACAAAGCTGGTTGCGCGAGCCGCTGAAAAGCCGCTCGGGAGACTGGTACGAACCTTGAAAACGATACAGAACAATAACAACGCAAACAAGACAGTAATTCCGAATGAGTGAAACTTGGTCGGGGAAACCTGATTGAGGAATAAAGGATTAAA
>ENA-USUG01002699-USUG01002699.1-human-gut-metagenome-genome-assembly--contig:-NODE-2699-length-26087-cov-13.130450_pt1 | contig 26087 bp, 21 predicted proteins | sample MGYA00250059_ERZ773394 | MGnify/ENA primary metagenome ERZ773394 (study PRJEB29103, sample SAMN06111957) | human gut metagenome | biome: human gut; feature: ankylosing spondylitis patient; material... | reverse complement strand
AAATGCGCATAACTGCGTACCTAAGTTACAGGCGTATCCGCCGATATTCAGTCGGACGCCTAAAGCGTCTGGAAGCACGTGACTTCAGTCATGTGAGGTTCACAAATTAAAAATATAGGATTGTGCTATTTAAGAAAATATGTTATATAATATATAGAGAGTTAATTCTCTATTCGCATGATGAGATGAGTGACGGTTCTGACTCATCGGTAAAATAAATATAACCGACAGATGAGATGAGTGACGGTTCTGACTCATCGGTAAAATAAAATATGACCGAGCGAAGAGCATAACGAGAGGGAGTTCATTTTCCCTCTCGTTTATATGTATATAAGGAGAATAAAATTGGAAATTGACTATGCTGTTTATAGCCTTTCAGATAGATTTTACGAGAAATATCCGAATCCGCCATATAAAGAACTTTTGAAGAAAAAGGAAAGAGGATATGCTTGTTTACTTATTCAAAGTCATTATGGATATTTTATATGCATTCCATATAGAACGGAGATTTCCCATAAATATGCATATCACTTTCGCAAATCGTCTCGTTCGCAAAAACATAAATCAGGACTTGATTATACTAAAATTGCTATTATAAAAGATATTTCTTATATAGATCGGATTGCAATAATAGATCAGGACGAGTTTGCGGAGACTCGAAAGCATATTTATTATATTGCTGAAAAGGCGGAGCAATATATAGAAGAATATAAGAAGCATATTAGTGGTGAAAATACGCTTGATAAGCGAGAATTTAGAAGAAAGTATGGTTGGAGTACATTAAAATATTTTCATAAAGAACTTGAAATCGGATAATTTTTTTTACATACAATGCGTACATTTATTCGTACATGAATACGTACAATATTAAAAACATTATAAGATACATCTATTGTGTATTTTGACTGAATCAAGCAGTTATTCAGTGTAGAGCTGCGTAGCGAAGCAGATGATTTTATCCGTTTGACACGGATTACAATTGGGAGAATGTAAAAAATGAGAAAAGAAGGAATTGGATATTTACCGCAATTTGATAATACAGAACATACAATTTATAAATTATTAAATTTTTATATGGAAAAAAGAGGACGTGTTGAGTTAAGAAACTTTCTTGAAGAAAATTTCCGACAGAAAAAAGGAAATGGATGGAGTGACAATACAATAAGAATGTTGCAAAATACACTTTGTTCTTATGGGCTGATAAAAGAAGTAGAAGATTATATTTATGTGATAACAGACGAAGGCAGGCATTGGCTGAATTATGGAAGCAGTGAAGATCTCGTTATGCTTATACATGATCATATAAAGTATATAGGAGAATTGCTGGGAGAATTGGAACAACAGAAAATGACCAGGGTAGAGTTACAGAAGCGTGCAGAAATTTATTATGGACTAAAACTTAATAATACAGATTTGACGCGTCGTATACAGATTCTAAAAGGAACCGGTAATGTTACAGTTAACAGACACAAAGAATATATGCTTACTGAAACAGGACATGATTTGTTAAAAAAAATGCGCTTGAAATTAGATAAGCGAAAATATGTAGAGGAATCGAATGAACAAATACCTGAACAGAAACAACAAGAAAGAAGTTTCAAAAAGTCGGTATCAAGTCAGAAGAAAAAAGAGGATTTTGATGAAATACAAATAATATATAAGGTACAGGAAAGATTTATATATTATTTTGCAGAACATAATCTTATGGATAAAACGATAGCATTAGGTGAAATTAAATTTAAAAATAATAATAGTATAGAGAGAATAGTACCGGATCTAATTGTTTATGAAAGAGAAAATGACATAAAGAATATAAAATTAGTGGTAGAAATTATAACAGATAAAACACGTGATTATGATTTTACAGAAAAAGTATTTAAATATCAGACGTTAAAAGTGGAAGAGTGTTGGATGGTTGATTACACATCAGGAAATATAATGGTATTTGATTGGAAGAAAGGATGTTTTCATATGTTCAATATATTTGAAAAGAATTGTTTTGAAAATTATCCTGGATTAGAGATAGATTTTTCAGATTTAAAAACCCAAAATACAATAGATTTTTTGTTCTAACATCATCAGATTAAAAAAGGAGAATAATGCCATGATTCCAATCGCACATATAGAAAATGATTTTCCGACCAAATTCGGTATCCCCAGGCAGAGTGGACGTGTAGGGGCGCTTAAAGCGAGAATCGTATTCGAGCCGGAATATCGCAATGTGGATGCCTGCCGTGGTCTGGAGGAGTTTAGTCATATCTGGCTGATCTGGGAGTTCTCGGAGGCAAAGAGGACAAAGTGGTCACCGACTGTCCGCCCGCCCAGGCTTGGGGGAAATGTGAGAAAAGGAGTTTTTGCCACAAGATCTCCCTTTCGTCCCAATTCCATTGGATTATCCTGTGTGAAGCTTGAGAAAGTAGCTCTGGATGAGCCGGACAGCCCTGTACTCTATGTAGAAGGTGCAGATTTGATGAATGGAACACCGATTTTCGATATTAAACCATATATTCCTTATGCAGACTGCCATCCGGAAGCAACGGGAAGTTTTACCGAATATTCCAAAGATCATCATCTGAATGTAGAATTTCCACAGGAGCTTCTGGAAAGAATACCTGTGGAAAGCAGAGAGGCTCTGATCGCAGTGCTTGCAGATGATCCCCGTCCTGCTTATCAGAATGATCCGGAACGGTCTTATGGAATGCCTTTTGGAGAGAAGGACATTCATTTTCGTGTGGAGGGAGATATCCTTCGTGTTTATAATGTGACAGATTTTGTAAAAAAACAGCAGGAATTTCCGGCAGATTGTGGAAAATAACCATTTTCGGATATTTCTGTAAGAAAGGCTTGCAAAATTGGCGTTTATTCAATACAATATTAAACAGACTTTATGTTGGTAGAGTGACAAAGACTGATGGGAGATTGGTCTGAAAATATTTAGTGACATATGAGGAGCAGGAAAAATGAAGAAAATTGTTAAATTCGGAGGAAGTTCTCTGGCAAATGCAGAGCAGTTTCAGAAAGTAGGAGAGATCATCAGAAGTGATGAGAGCAGACGTTATGTGGTTCCGTCCGCTCCGGGAAAGAGATTTGACGGAGATACAAAGGTTACAGATTTACTTTATAAATGTTATAATACCGCAATTGAGGGGGAAGATTTCATACCGATCCTTCAGGAGATCAAGGGAAGATATTATGAGATTATCCGCGGACTGAACCTTGATCTTTCTCTGGAAGATGAATTTGCTCAGATCGAAGCTGATTTCAGGGCACAGGCTGGCACAGATTATGCAGCATCCAGAGGAGAATTTCTCAATGGTAAGGTGATGGCAGCATATCTGGGCTATGAATTTGTAGATGCAGCAGATGTGATCCGTTTTGATAAGAACGGAAATCTGGATGCCGAGAAGACAGACAGACTTCTGTCCAAAAAGCTGGCAAAATGTGAGCGTGCCGTTATCCCCGGATTTTATGGCGCTGGTGAAGATGGAAAAGTTAAAACTTTCTCCAGAGGCGGTTCTGATGTGACCGGTTCCCTTGTGGCAAAGGCTATTAAGGCAGACCTCTATGAAAACTGGACAGATGTTTCCGGTTTCCTGGTAACAGACCCACGTATTGTTAAAAATCCGGAAGTGATCGAGAGCATTACCTACAGAGAACTCAGAGAGCTTTCTTATATGGGTGCAACTGTTCTTCATGAAGATGCGATCTTTCCGGTTCGTAAAGAAGGAATTCCGATCAATATCAAAAACACAAACAGACCGGAAGACAAGGGTACTTTTATTGTTGAGAGCACATGCAAGAAACCGAAATTTACAATCACAGGTATTGCAGGTAAGAAGGGATTCTGTTCTATCAATATTGAAAAATCCATGATGAACAGTGAGGTTGGTTTCGGACGTAAGGTACTTCAGGTATTCGAAGATCAGGGAATCAGCTTTGAGCATGTTCCATCAGGAATCGATACAATGACTGTATATGTACATCAGGATGAATTCGAAGAGAAAGAACAGCAGGTAATTGCAGGAATCCATCGTGCAGTACAGCCGGATTTCGTGGAAATGGAATCTGACCTTGCGCTGATCGCTGTTGTAGGACGCGGTATGAAATCCACCAGAGGTACAGCAGGAAGAATCTTCTCAGCACTTGCCCATGCAAATGTAAATGTGAAGATGATCGACCAGGGTTCCAGTGAGCTGAATATCATTATCGGTGTGGAGAACAGAGATTTTGAGACTGCAGTAAAGGCTATTTATGATATCTTTGTAATTACCCAGATCTAATTGAGAATTGCAGGAGCTCCTTCACAGCGGAGCAATTGGTGGATATGATGTTTACCAATTATAAGATAAACAAAATAATGGGCCGTCAGAAATCAGCATAGAGATTTCTGGCGGCTTTTTAACCGAATCAAGTAAGTCTCCACCCACTGTTTCAATTGCGAAAAGCAATAAGCAGTGGGTGGGGACTTGCTTGTATCAGGAGGAGTACAAGCTCCTTCTGATAAACTGCGGAGCAGTTATTCGGTTATGAGCAAGTAGCGAAGCGGATTGCGAATATCCGCTTGACAATTCAGGAGTTTTTACATGATGATGAATCTTGTGTTATAATGAACGGATGATGTTGGGTAACTATTTGACAGCTATTGTTGCGTGAGGTGTTTTGATATGGATAAGCCGGTGGTTCGTATTTCCGTCAGAAATCTGGTGGAGTTTATATTAAGAAGCGGGGATCTTGACAACCGGGGAGGATCTTCTGACAGAGAAGCAATGCAGAAGGGCAGCAGACTGCACAGAAAAATACAGGGCAGGATGGGAAGCCATTACAGAGCGGAGGTTTCTCTTAAATATAAAACAGAATATGAAGATGTAGGTATCCAGGTAGAGGGCAGAGCTGACGGAATCTTCACAGAAGATGGACAGTGCTGGATTGATGAGATCAAGGGTGTTTATGCAGATGTCAGTCAGTTGGAGAAGCCTGTGGAGGTTCACCGCGCACAGGCAATGTGTTATGCCTGGATCTGCGCACAGGAGCAAAAACTGGAGAAGATCGGAGTGCAGATGACATATGGGAATCTGGACACAGAGGAGCTTAAGTTTTTCAGAGAAGAATATACGCTGGAAGAACTCGGACTGTGGTACCAGAATCTTTTGGGCAGGTATCATAAATGGATCGCATACCAGTTTGCATGGAAAAAAGAACGGAATGTGTCCATGAGTGATCTGGAGTTCCCTTTTGAATATCGTGAGGGACAGCGAAAAATCGTATCCGGTGTATATCACACTATATCCACAGAAAGACAGATTTTTGTCCAGGCACCTACAGGAGTAGGAAAGACCATGTCCACGATCTTTCCGGCAGTGAGAGCAGTTGGTGCAGGACTGGGGGAAAATATTTTCTATCTTACAGCAAAGACCATTGCCAGGACTGTGGCTGAAGAAGCTTTCTCCATATTAAAGGAGCATGGACTGAAATTTAAAGTGATAACCATTACCGCGAAGGAAAAGCTGTGCTTCTGCGATAAAACAGAATGCAATCCTGAGAACTGTCTGTGGGCGAGAGGACATCTGGACAGAGTGAATGATGCTGTTTTTGAATTGTGGACTACGCAGGACAGCTATGACAGGGATACTCTGCTGGAATATGCGAAGAAATGGCAGGTGTGTCCCTTTGAAATGTGCCTGGATCTGGCAGTCTGGGTGGACGCTGTGATCTGTGATTATAATTATGTATTTGATCCCAATGTTTATCTGAAAAGATTTTTCGGGGAGGGTACTTCCGGAGAATACATTTTTCTGATTGATGAGGCTCATAATCTGGTGGACAGAGGAAGGGAAATGTATAGTGCCTATGTGGACAGAGCAGATGTACTGGAGGCAAAGAAGCTGGCTGTTGATTACAGCAAAGGTCTGGTACGTGCATTGGAAAAAGTGAACAGACAGCTTCGAACTCTGGAAAAGGAGTGTACAGAGTATGAAATCCTGCCAAATCCCGGAGCAGTTTCCCTGGGAATGCTTCAGGTGATGGGGGAGATGGACAAGCTTCTGGAGGAACTTCATGGAAAGGAACTTCCGGAGCAGTTGCTGGAATTTTACTTCTGTGTGAGAGATTTCCTGAACATTGATGAACTTCTGGATGAAAATTATGTGGTTTATACAGAAATGGGAGAAGGGGGAAAGGTGATTCTGCGGCTTTTCTGTGTAAATCCTGCAGCAAATATTCATAGATGTCTGGAAAAGGGAAAAAGTGCGGTTTTCTTTTCTGCGACTCTGCTTCCCATGGATTATTACCGTACACTTTTAAGCACCAGAAAGGATGACTATGGGATTTATGTGACTTCTCCTTTCAGGCAGGAGAACAGGTGCATTCTCACAGGACGGGATGTGAGCAGCAGGTATACCAGAAGAGGATATGAGGAATATCACAGGATCGCATCTTACATTGCCAGAACTGTATGGACAAGAAAAGGAAATTATATGGTATTCTTTCCTTCTTATAAATTTATGGAAGATGTTCTGGAGGTGTATGAGAATGAGTTTTCAGCGGAATGGGTTCGCTGTATTTCGCAGACATCGGGAATGAATGAGAGGGAGAAAGAGGAATTTCTGGAGGAATTTTCTGCATCAGAGGGAACACTGGTGGGATTTTGCGTAATGGGCGGGATTTTTTCAGAGGGGATTGACTTGATGGGAGAGAAGCTGATCGGAGCGATCATTATAGGAACCGGTCTTCCTCAGATCGGAACAGAAAGGGAAATCCTCAGACAGTATTATGATAAAAAAGGTGTGAACGGATTTGATTATGCATACAGATATCCGGGGATGAATAAGGTGCTGCAGTCAGCCGGGCGTGTGATCAGAACTCAGGAGGACACAGGCATCATACTTCTGCTGGACGAGAGATTTGCAGGGAAAGATTACAGGAATCTGTTTCCTGCTGAATGGTCTGACAGGGGAAACTGTACTTTAAATACTGTGGAAGAACAGCTGGGAAGCTTCTGGAACAGGACCAGAGAAAAGGACTGAGTTGTAATACTGGAATTCTGGTCTTTGCTGGAAAAGAGATAAAAATCTTGATATCCTGAATAAAACAATATATACTTTGCTTACTGTGAATGGGATGTGAAAAGAAACCGTAAAAGGAGTTTTGCATGAGAAAAAATAGACAAACAGCTAAATATTATATTAAAAGTTATATCATAGCCGGAAGTCTGGCTGGAGCCATTTCCATGGCACTGGCTTTGCCGGTTCCTGTTATGGCTGCACAGCAGAGTCTTGCATCTGTCACTGGGCAGGCACAGATTCAGCCCATGGGAGACGGAAGCGGGAAATATATGATGAAGAGTGACGGATTTTACTGTCTGGATGTGAACGGTGCCGGAAGTACCCAGGCGGAGATCCATTATTTTCAGGATTATGAGATAGACGGAACTGTATTTGACGGATATTATTACCATGATACAGATGGGAAATTCAAAGCCTGCAGTCCTCATATGGAGCATCTGAAAGGTGTTGCAGTGTTTGGGGATAAGACAGATGAGGAAGCTGATACACAGAATGTCCAGGAGGCAGAGAAATTTGACGGATATTACTTTGTGAACAATCTGGGGCGTCTGTCAGCAGCACCGCAGGTAAGGTATATTGACAATCTGGCAATAGACGGGATTACTCTGAATGGATATTATTATTTTGATGAAAATGGCAGACTGGTAACCGAGCCAGGTATCCATTCACTTGAGATGGACTGTTATGAAATGAATTTTGACGGGAGCTATTATTTTGGCGGTACAAATGGCGCCCTGCTTCAGGAAAGCACAGTGACGGATGATGGTTTTATTGTGGATGATACGGGAAAGATCGTGAATATGGATGATCTTGGGATAGATAATCTGAAGCCCCAGCTTGAGAAGATGCTGTCCGGATATCAGGGAACCTGGAGTGTTTATGTGAAAGACCTTAATGAAGAAAAGGAAATTCTGATCAATGATACTTCCCTTTATTCTGCAAGTCTGATCAAAGCCTTTGTAATGGCAAAGACATATGAGGACATGGAGCAGGTAAAGGCAGATGAGGCAAAGAAATTAAATACTGCAGATACAAAAACTGTAGATGTAAAATTAAATGACCTGCTGTGGAATATGATCACAGTCAGTGACAATGAATCCTGCAATGAACTGGTGAAGCTTCAGACAGATTCCCTTGATTTCAAAAAAGGTGCGGAGGATATTAACAAATATCTGGAAAAAGAGGGCTATACAGAGACAAGTGTGCAGCACACCCTCCATCCTGCAGCATCCGCACAGGAGAGTCTGGGTGGCAGAAACATGACTTCTGTAAAAGATTGCGGCACTCTGCTTGAAAAAATCTACAAGGGGGAATGTGTCAGCAAAGATGCATCAGAAGAAATGTTAAATCTTCTGTCAAATCAGGAAAACACCTGGAAGATCCCCCAGGGACTTCCGGATGGAATAAAATCTGCCAACAAGACCGGCGAGACAGACCAGGATCAGCACGATATCGCAATTGTCTATGGCGAAAAGACAACTTATATCCTATGTGTGATGTCTGAAAACTGCCCGGAGAGTACGGCGGTGACGAACATACAGAATATTTCAAAGATTGTATATAATTATTTGAACCTGTAGCCGCCAGACCTGCGCGGAATGATTGATTTTTACAGGAAAATCATGTATAATACCAACGAACTATGCCTATAGAAAAAAGTTTAACCGAATCAGGCTGTGAAACAACTATTCAATTATGAGCAGATAGTCAAACGGATGATTTTATCCGCTTGATTCAGGAAAGTCAGGAGGAAGAATTTAAATGCGAGTTGATGCGGACGATTTTGCCCGACCTTGCAGCTGCGGCAGGGAACACCAGATTGCAGTGAAAGAGATTTTGATAGAAGCCGGAGCTGTAGAGAAGCTTGAAGAAGAGATGTCAGAGGGAATGCTCAGAGAGTACATATCCCCGCTGGTCATCTGCGATACCAATACCTATGCAGCAACAGAAGAACTTATGGAGGATATCTATGACAGGTGTCAGGTACTTGTTCTGGATGCAGAGGGACTTCAGGCAGACCGGCATGCAATAAAAATTGTGGAGAACAACATGGAAGAGGACATTGACCTGATCCTTGCAGTAGGAGCAGGCACGATCCATGATATCAGCCGTTATATTGCACATAATTACAAAGTACCTTTCATTTCAGTGCCTACCGCAGCAAGTGGAGATGGATTTGTAACAACAGTAGCAGCAATGACCCTGGATGGAGTGAAGAAGACTGTGCCTTCAGTAGCTCCGATCTGTGTATATGCAGATACAGATATTTTTTCAAAAGCACCAAAGCGTCTGACAGCAGCCGGGATTTCAGACCTGATGGCGAAATATATCTGTCTTGCAGACTGGAAGATTGCGAACCTGGTTACCGGAGAGTATTTTTGCCGCGAAACTGTAAAACTGGAAGAGAAAGCGTTAAAAACTGTGAAATCTTCGATTCAGGATATTACAGAGGGAGAGGAAGATGAATGCGAACAGCTTATGTATGCATTGATTCTTTCCGGACTTGCAATGCAGATGATTGGTAATTCAAGGCCTGCGTCCTGCGCAGAGCACCAGGTCACACATCTGTGGGATATGGAAGTGATCAATGGTCCGCTGGATGCACTCCACGGAGAGAAGGTTTCTGTAGCAGCACTTCTTGTACTGGAAGAATACAAGCGTATCGCTGCAGCCATCACACAGGGAAGATGTCACGCAAAACCCTATGAGAATGAGGACGAGGAGCTTCTGAAAGAAACTTTTGGAAAAAAAGGACTTCTGGAAGAAATAAGAAAAGAAAACGAGCCGGAATTGTTAGAAACTATTTCACCCCAGCATCTGGAAAAATGCCTGAACGGGATAGAGGAGATTATTGATGAGCTTCCCAGTGAACAGACTATGTTCCGTTTGCTGGAGAAAGCCGGATGCGCGAAAACCGTTTATGATATCGGACTTGATGAATCGGCTGTTTTGCCAAGCCTCAGACTTGCTCCTTATACAAGGAGACGGTTAAGCTTATTGAGAATCAGCAAGATGCTGGATATAAGAGGAGAATGATTATGCGTGTTGGAATGGGATATGATGTACACAGACTGACCGAAGACAGAGATCTGATCCTGGGTGGTGTGAAGATAGACTGGGAGAAAGGCCTCCTGGGACATTCAGATGCAGATGTACTGATCCATGCAGTTATGGATGCACTTCTGGGAGCAGCAGCACTGGGCGATATCGGAAAACATTTTCCGGATACAGACCCTGCATATAAAGGAATTTCCAGTATTCTGCTGCTGGAACATGTGACGAAGCTTTTGAGAGAGCACCATTATGAGATCGGAAATATAGATGCAACGATCATTGCACAGAAACCAAAGATGGCACCTCATATTCCACAGATGAGAGCCAATATGGCAAAAGCAATGGGAATCAATGAGTCTCAGCTGAACATTAAGGCCACTACAGAGGAAAAACTGGGATTTACGGGAAGAGAAGAAGGAATTGCATCTCAGGCAATCTGTCTTCTTAATGAAAGAAAAGAGAGTTAATGATAGAGAAAACTGGAGGAATAAAACATGAAACTTTTTAACACACTGACACGTAGAAAAGAAGAATTCGTACCTCTTGAAGAGGGAAAAGTTCGTATGTATGTCTGCGGTCCGACTGTATACAACCTGATCCATATCGGAAATGCACGTCCGATGATCATCTTCGATACCGTACGCCGATATATGGAATACAAAGGATATGAAGTAAACTATGTTTCCAATTTTACAGACGTAGATGACAAGATCATCAAGAAAGCAATCGAAGAGGGCGTAAGCGCACAGGAAATTTCCGAGCGTTATATTGCAGAGTGTAAGAAAGATATGGATGGCATGAATGTAAAACCTGCCACAACCAATCCACAGGCAACACAGGAAATCAACGGAATGATCAGTATGATCCAGACTCTGGTTGATAAGGGATATGCTTATCCGGCAGCAGACGGTACTGTTTATTTCAGAGTTAAGAAGTTCAAAGAATATGGCAAACTTTCGCACAAGAACCTGGATGATCTGCAGTCCGGTTTCCGTTCTCTGCAGGTATCCGGTGAAGACCAGAAAGAAGATCCACTGGATTTTGTTCTCTGGAAACCGAAGAAAGAGGGAGAACCATCCTGGCCTTCACCATGGTGTGACGGACGTCCGGGATGGCATATTGAGTGTTCTGTTATGGCGAAAAAATACCTTGGTGATGAGATTGATATCCATGCAGGCGGAGAAGACCTGATTTTTCCTCACCATGAAAACGAGATTGCACAGAGTGAATGCTGCAACGACAAAATCTTTGCAAAATACTGGATGCACAATGCATTCTTAAATATTGATAACAGAAAAATGTCCAAGTCTCTTGGAAACTTCCGTACTGTTCGCGAAATCAGTGAACAGTATGACTTGCAGGTGCTTCGTTTCTTCATGCTGAACGCACATTACAGAAGTCCGCTGAATTTCAGCGCAGATCTGATGGAAGCTGCAAAGAATGCATTAGAACGTATCACAGATGCAGCAGCAAACTTAAAGGACAGAAAAGCAGCAGCACAGACAGAAACTGCAACAGATGCAGAGAAAGAACTGCTTACACAGGCACAGGAATTCGTAAAGAAATTTGAAGAAGCTATGGATGATGATTTCAACACAGCAGATGCACTGGCAGCAATCTTTGAACTGGTTAAATTTGCAAATACAAATGTATCAGAGGTAAGTTCTGCAGAATTTGCAGGAGCACTTCTTGACACAATGGTGAAATTATGCGATGTACTTGGTCTGAAGGCTGTGAAAACAGAAGAAATCCTTGATAAAGAAATCGAAGACCTGATCGCAGAGCGTCAGGAAGCAAGAAAAGCAAAGAATTTCGCAAGAGCAGATGAGATCAGAGATGAGCTTCTGGCTAAGGGAATCATCCTTAAGGATACCCGCGAGGGAGTAAAATGGAAACGAGCTTAAATGATATGAGTGAAACAAACGGACTTAATGAAGAGAATTTGAGTAGTTTGAAAGGCATGCTTCATCAGTTGTTTCATTTGGAAGATAAAGACTTGCGAACCTATTCTCCGCTGACATTGGCGTATATCGGAGATGGCGTCTATGAACTGGTAATCCGCACGATCCTTGTAAAAAAAGGCAATTGTCCGGTGAACCAGCTTCACAGAAAAGCCAGCAGTCTGGTTAAGGCAGGAACCCAGTCTTCCATGATGGAAGTGATTGAGCCCATGCTCACAGAGGAGGAACACAGCGTTTACAGAAGAGGAAGGAATGCTCATTCTCCTACAATGGCCAAACATGCAACCATGGCAGACTACCGCAGGGCAACAGGGTTTGAAGCTCTGATGGGCTATTTATATTTAAAAGATGATTTCAGCAGGATCATAGAACTGGTCCGTGCAGGGATCGGAGAGGATAAGATATGAGTGAACAGATAGAAGGACGCAATGCGGTTCTGGAAGCCTTTCGTTCCGGCAAATGTGTAGATAAGCTTTTTATCCTGGACGGATGCCAGGACGGACCGGTCCGCACTATTGCCAGAGAGGCAAGAAAAAAAGATACGATTATTAGCTATGTGGCAAAAGAACGTCTGGATCAGTTAAGCGAGACAGGCGCACATCAGGGCGTAATCGCTCAGGTGGCAGCCTATGAATATGCAAGTGTAGAAGATATTCTTGCGAAGGCAAAGGAAAAAGGAGAAGATCCCTTTATCTTTATCCTGGATAATATTGAGGATCCTCATAATCTTGGTGCGATCATCCGTACAGCAAATCTTGCAGGTGCACATGGGGTGATTATTCCCAAGAGAAGAGCAGTTGGACTGACTTCCACAGTTGCCAAGACTTCAGCAGGTGCATTAAACTATACACCTGTTGCAAAGGTTACCAATCTGGGACATACCATCGATGAACTGAAAGAACAGGGCATGTGGTTTGTATGTGCGGATATGGGCGGTGAAACCATGTACAATCTTAACCTGACAGGTCCGATCGGCGTAGTGATCGGCAATGAAGGTGAAGGTGTAAGCAGACTGATCCGTGAGAAGTGTGATTTCGTGGCATCTATTCCTATGAAGGGTGACATTGATTCCCTCAATGCATCTGTGGCAGCCGGAGTACTTGGATATGAGATTGTACGTCAGAGACTGCAGAAGAAATAAGTTTATCTCAGTCTGAGATAAAGGCTTCGTGAGGATGTGCAGCGATTATTAAGAGGAATTTTTGCAGCAGAAAATTATTCCACAATATTGTTATGCTATAAGAAGCCCTCTGGGCGAATGATAGAGATTTTCAGAAAACGGAAGGGTTAAATTGATGAAACAGTATGACGGAATTAAAGATGAAGAATTAATTTCCCGTTTCAAAAACGGGGAATCAGAAATCCTCGACTATCTGATGGAAAAATACAAGAACATGGTCCGCAAGAAAGCAAGGACCATGTTCCTGATAGGCGGGGAGAACGATGACCTGATACAGGAAGGCATGATCGGACTGTTTAAGGCAGTCCGCGATTACCAGCCGGACAGGGATGCTGCATTCCAGACCTTTGCCAGTATATGTGTGGACAGACAGATCTACAACGCCATCCAGAGTTCCAACAGGCAGAAGCACCAGCCGCTGAATTCCTATATTTCCCTCAGCGAACAGGATGGGGAAAATGAAGAACATCTTGGAGATAACTGGGGAGAGAACCCGGAGTCTATCATTATTGACCAAGAGAATGTCCAGGATCTGGAGCAGGAGATAACAGCAACGTTAAGTCCAATGGAGAACCAGGTTCTTGAATATTATCTGGCAGGAAACGGATACGGAGAGATTGCCTGGATCATGGGAAAAACACCCAAATCCATAGATAATGCATTACAGCGTATCCGAACCAAGATCAGAGAGCAGTTGGAGCAATATCAAAAATAGAAAGATATCTGTATAAAACCCAAAAATAAAAATCAAAAAGTTAAAAATAGGGATTGACAATACAAACAAGTTCTGGTAGTATATTTAAATGTGAGCGGTAAATCCGACACAATGCTGATGTGGCTCAGAGGTAGAGCACTTCCTTGGTAAGGAAGGGGTCACGGGTTCAATTCCCGTCATCAGCTTTTTTTATTGCTTAAAAATAAAAAATTTCTTGAAGCTTGGTAATTTCTAAGAACTGTTTGTACTTCCAGAATAACAAGAGATATGATATACTTACAGTGTTGTCCAACCGAGACCCGGCAACGGGAGGAGGTGAACATATGGAAATAGTCATATCTTTTTTTGTGACTGTTGCGGCAGGTGTGACTTGCCATCTCATCTGCAAATGGTTAGACAGACACAACAAGGACAACAAATAGCCTGGTGGATGCTGAACCACTGAAATAAAAAGAGAAGAGCCCTCGAATGTATTAGCGGTACATCCGGGGGCTCGTTCTTTGTTCATATGGAACATAGTCATATCTTTTTTGCCTACTGGCATTATAGCATATGCAGATCATGAAATCAATATGCAACAGCACCTACTCTTTGTAGTGTTAATATTCACCAATGTCGAACAGCTCGTCAAAGGTTATCTTCAGATTCGGAAACATAACCAGATGTAAATCTTCTTTATTCTGGGCTGTGACAGTCTTATAAAGATACGGATAACCAGTGCCATCTTCTTTGAAATCGAAGAGATAAATCTCTACAGATTTTTTTCTCCAGTCAACGATCCAATACTCAGAGACACCGACCTTGCAATAAATATCCATCTTTTCATGTCGATCATATTCTTCTGTGGCATTGGACAAAACTTCCATCACAAAGCGGGGAATGCCAGTGAAAGAAATGTTCTTACGGTCTCTCAGGTTACAGATGATTGATACGTCAGGAATGATTACTTTATCATCATTTTCACGCCATTCATACTGAACACCATCACCAAAGACACGACATAAGCTGTCTTTGATTTGGCTGCCGATCTTGATAACAAAGTTATTGATAACCATAGAATGTTCCAGGTAAGTTTTACTTAAATCTTCAATTGGTAGTGCATTACTCATATTGCCGCACCTCCTTGATATGTTGATATAATTATAATATTTTGCAAGATGTTAGTCAAGGATATGAGCTGCTGAAAGAGAGTGCAGATGAAGTCTGAGAGTTACTGTTCACACACCACTGTCCCGCGAGGTGTTTTGGCATGAATATGCAAAATCCCGAGACATACAAGCCAAAATTCCATTGCCGCAGGCAATCTGGAATGAATTTTGGCTACGTTACTGTGAACGGAGTGAACAGTAACGTCTGAGAAATATAAGGCCTGTCACTGTTGTGTAAACGGTTGACAGATGGAATTTCCAATGATAATATAAATTCATTCGACATAAAAAATATTCAGTTGTATTTTTTATATATAGATGTGTGAAAAAACAGTATAAAATACGACAACAGGAGGGAAAAAGATGGAGAACGAAACAGTTTCCAAAAATTTTATTGAGAATATCATTGATAAAGATTTAGCAGAGGGTGTTTATGACACCGTGCATACGCGTTTCCCGCCGGAACCGAATGGATATCTTCATATCGGTCATGCGAAATCTATTCTTTTAAACTATGGTCTTGCACAGGAATATAACGGCAAGTTCAACATGCGTTTTGATGATACAAACCCGACCAAAGAAAAGAGTGAGTTTGTAGAATCCATCAAGGCAGATATCAAATGGCTTGGTGCAGACTGGGAAGACAGACTGTTTTTTGCATCTGACTATTTCGGACAGATGTATGAAGCTGCTGTAAAGCTGATCCAGAAAGGCAAAGCCTATGTATGTGACCTGACAGCAGATCAGATCCGTGAATATCGTGGAACTCTTACAGAGCCGGGTAAAGAAAGTCCATACAGAAACAGAAGTGTAGAAGAGAACCTGCAGCTTTTTGAAGAGATGAAAGAAGGTAAATATGCAGACGGAGAGAAAGTGCTTCGTGCCAAGATTGATATGGCATCTCCGAACATGAATATGCGCGACCCAGTTATCTATCGTGTTGCTCATATGACTCACCACAGAACAGGTGATACATGGTGCATCTATCCAATGTATGATTTCGCCCATCCCATCGAGGATGCCATTGAGGGAATCACACATTCCATCTGTACTCTGGAGTTTGAGGATCACAGACCACTGTATGACTGGGTTGTAAAAGAACTGGAATATCCACAGCCACCGAAGCAGATTGAGTTTGCAAAACTGTATCTGACAAATGTAGTTACAGGTAAACGTTATATCAAGAAACTGGTAGAGGAAGGCATCGTAGACGGATGGGATGATCCGCGTCTGGTTTCCATCGCAGCACTGCGCCGCCGTGGATTTACACCGGAATCCATCAAAATGTTTGTAGAACTCTGCGGTGTATCCAAAGCAAACAGCTCTGTTGACTATGCAATGCTTGAATACTGCATCCGTGAGGACCTGAAACTGAAACGTCCGCGCCTGATGGCTGTTCTTGATCCGATTAAGCTTGTGATCGATAATTACCCGGAAGGCGAAGTAGAATATCTGGAAGCTCCGAACAATATGGAGAACGAAGAACTGGGAACCCGTAAAATACCGTTTGGCAGAGAACTCTATATTGAGAGAGAAGACTTCATGGTAGATCCGCCTAAGAAATATAAGAGAATGTTCCCGGGCACAGAGGTTCGTCTTATGAACGCATATTTTGTAACCTGTACAGGATATGAAGCTGATGAAGATGGAACTGTACGTGTTGTACACTGTACTTATGATCCTGCAACAAAGGGTGGCAATGCACCGGATGGCAGAAAAGTAAAAGGAACCATTCACTGGGTAGAAGCAAGTCAGGCAGGAAAAGCAGAAGTACGTCTCTATGAGAATATCGTAGATGAGGAGAAGGGTGTATACAACAAAGAAGATGGTTCTCTGAATGTAAATCCGAATTCTCTGACAAAAGTTACCGCATATGTAGAACCTGCACTTATGGAAGCAAAAGGCTATGACAGCTTCCAGTTCGTAAGAACAGGATTTTTCTGTGCAGATATCCATGATTCCAAAGAGGGTGCACCGGTATTCAACCGTATTGTGTCTCTGAAGAGCTCATTTAAACTTCCGAAAGCATAATGAGGCTGGATTGGTAATATATCAGAATAAAAAGGGAATGTTGCTTTTACGATTGTACAATCGTGAAGCAGCATTCCCTTTTGGTTACGTTACTGTGAACGGAATGAACAGTAACGTTTATTCTTCAGATTCAGATGCAGCGTCCATAGTCTCTTCGAAAGTCTCAGGTTCATCGGCATCTTCTTCCGCTTCTGCATCTTTAATCTCAACTTCAGAAGCTTTATCGGAAGATTTCTCAGAATCATTTGTATCAGCGGTTTCTTCAGATCCTTTGCTTTCGGTACCATCTGTTGCAGAATGTTCGCCTGTTTGTTCCCAGGACTGGAAATCTTCGGCAGGTTCCTGATCTTCCTTAGCAGTTTCCTTTTCATCAGTCAGATCGAAATCATCAAAGTCATCTTCAAAATCAAAATCCTCTTTACAGGATCCTTTTTTGGCAATAAGGGCAGCTACAGCACCGGCAGCAGCTGCTGTAAGGGCACCGATTGCAACATATCCCCAGTATTTATTAATTTTAGCCATGATAATCATAAACTCCTTTCTGATATTCTCCTATTTTTGACAGCGAGTCAGGATAAAAATATCTTTTACTCCTGACACCATTTTATTCAGCTATAGGTTATTGTTATTTTAATACTTTTCAGATAAAAAGAAAAGCGAAATTTTATGGAAAGAGTTAATGAAAGCAGTTGCATACCAAAAAGATACAAGGTATACTATGACAGGAAAGAAGAGGTTATTATGAGAAAAATTATTTTGGCATCTGCTTCGCCCAGACGAAAAGAACTGTTGGAACGGGCTGGCGTGGATTTTGAAGTGCTGCCTGCATCAGGTGATGAGAATCGTATCTCAGACAATCCGGGAGAGGCAGTAAAACAGCTGGCTTCGGATAAAGCAGCTTCTGTTATCCGCACTATGAAAGATAGTGCCGACGGAACAATTGTGATCGGATCTGACACAGTGGTAGTGTTTGAGAATGTGATCCTTGGCAAACCTCATGATACAGAGGATGCAGTGAATACATTAAAGAAACTTCAGGCAAATACTCATCAGGTATATACCGGCGTTTCTGTATGGGAAAAGAAAGAAAAAGTCTGGACAGAACATACTTTTTATGAAAGTACAGATGTGACTTTTTATCCGGTTTCAGATGAGGAGATCAGAGAGTATGTTGCTACAGGAGAGCCTATGGATAAGGCTGGAAGCTACGGCATCCAGGGACTTTTCGGAATTTATGTAAAGGGGATCTGCGGAGATTACAATAATGTGGTAGGACTCCCGGTGGCCAGATTATTTTATGAAATGAAGAAATCAGGAATTGATTTAAGAGGATGACAAAAGATGATTAAAGCATGTATATTTGATTTGGATGGAACACTGGCTGATACGCTGGATTCCATGGCTTATGTGACTAATATTATTATGGAAAAATTCGGGTTGAAAACACTTCCGGTGGATAATTTCAGATATTACAGCGGAGAAGGGGCAAATATGCTGATCCGCCGCGCACTTAAGGATGCGGGGGATCCGGAACTTGCGCATTATGATGAGGGACAGAGGCTTTACCGGGAAATGTTTGAAGCAGATCCGATGTATAAAGTAGTTCCCTATAAGGGAATGCCGGAAACCTTAAAGAAATTGAAGGAACATGGAATGAAGCTGGCAGTTTGTTCAAATAAACCTCATCCTGCAGCTGTGAAAGTAATTGCGCAGCTTTTTGACGGGGAATTTGATATGGTAGTTGGTCAGAGTGAAGCAATCCGCAGGAAACCGGCACCTGATGGTCCACTTATGGTTGCGGAGAAATTTGGTGTAAAACCGGAAGAATGTATGTATGTGGGAGATACAAGTACAGATATGAAGACCGGTAAAGCAGCAGGAATGTATACAGTAGGTGCGCTATGGGGCTTTCGTGACCGAAAAGAACTGAATGAGAATGGAGCAGATCTTGTCGCTGAGAAACCGACAGATCTGGTAAAGATTTGCGAGGAACATGGAAATGATTAAGTTGGTTGCAAGTGATCTGGATGGGACGTTACTTTTACATAAGGCACAGTCTCTGCCTGAAGAAATTTTTTCGCTGATCAGGCAGTTAGAGGAACTGGGGATTATGTTTGTAGCAGCCAGTGGAAGGCAATATCCGAATATGACAAAGCTGTTTGCACCTGTTGCTTCAGAGATTTCCTATATTTCGGAGAATGGTGCACTGGCAGTGGATCATGGAGAGGTACTGTATCAGGATTCTTTTGACAGAAAGCTGGCAGGGGAGATTATTTCTGCAATCCTGGAAAAGAAGGATGCCGAGTTTACCTGTTCTGCAAAGGATTACCACTACCTGATGCCGAAGACAAAGAGATTTCATGACCATATGTTATATGAAGTAAAAAATGAATGCAGATTTGTAAACAGCATGGAAGAGATGACGGCTCCTATCATGAAGCTGGCTGTGTTTGAACCGGCCGGCCTTACAGAAGAATCTGTGAAATACTGGATGGACAGATTTGGAAAAGAATGTGTTGTTGTCACTTCGGGAAATGAGTGGATTGATTTTATTCCTTTTGGAACAAACAAGGCAAAAGGAATCAGAGAATATCAGAAAAGATATCATATTTCGCCGGAAGAATGTATTGCGTTCGGAGACGAATATAATGATATAGAGATGCTTAAAGCGGTAAAATATGGCTTTGCCATGGAGCATTCCAAGGAGGGGGTACGGGCAGCTACGTCCTATATGACAAAACAGGTTGAACCGGTCCTTGAGAAGCTGATCCGGGCAAAGGGAAAGATTGAGGAGGTTATTTAAATTGTTTACAGAAGAATGTATTAATACGTTTCTTGAAAATCAGGAGCAGCTTTTTCCACAGCCGGTAGCAGAATCATATGAAGCAGCGGAAGCATTCCTTGAGGATTGCATGGCGCAGGTTGTGGATTCTATTGAAGAAGTGAGAGAATATCTGGAAGAAGCAGGCGCTGATGTGGAAGGAATGTCAGATGAAGAACTGGAAGATGCAAGTGAAGTATTTACTCTGCCGGATGGAAAATATCTGATAGTAGAAGGATAAAAACTGTTCGGTCAAATTATGGATATCACGTGATATAGCGGAGAAATAACTGTAAAACACAGTTCGGTCCCTGAATATTGGAGAAAATTGAACTCTGATACTCAGGGGCTGAAGTTGTTTTAAGGGAGAAAATACAGATTACATTTCCGGAAAATGCGATGCTATAATGCTTTTATAAAGAGAAAAACGGTGCTGTGGTCTGTGATGGGAATGAAAAGGGCAGACAGACACAGAAGCATCACAGAACTGTAATTATTCAGTACCTTCAGAGTGGATGCTGAATAATTACAAATTTTATTATAAATGAAAAGGAGGACTACAGATGGAGAGAAAGAGATTTCTTGCAGTTGTAATGACTGTGATGATGGTTATTTCAATGATTCCATCCATGGTTTTTGCGGCAGCTCCGTCAGGAGAATTGGGCGGTAAGCTTAAGATTAAGGGACTGGCAGCTGTAGGCGTAGTAGTGAGTGCAGATTATGCAAAGGTTACACCGGAAGAGGTTACAGATGAAGATTTCACTTTTTCCTGGTCAAGACAGACAGGGGAGAAGGAGTTAACACAGGTAGGTACTGAGAAGACCTATACGATCACTCAGGATGATTTGGGATGCAGACTTGTGCTTGATCTGACCCCTGTAGATGGAAGCGGACTGACAGGTACTCTTACTGCAAAGACGTTAGAGGTAGCTGCAACTGAAGAAGAGGCGAAAGCAGAGGATACACAGCAGGCAGAAACGGCAGATGGAACAGAGAATGCACAGTTGGAAGAAACAGCAGATAATGCAGAAGGCAGTCAGGATTCTGAAAATCAGGACACAGATAGAACAGAAGATGTACAGCAGGATGCAGGAAATGAACAGGAAGATGGATCTCAGAACACAGAAGGTCAGCCGGAGGAAACAACAGAAGGTACTGATGATTCCCAGATGAAAATTTATACAGAAGATCAGCTGCAGGTGGATGAGAATGGAAATGTGCAGACAGATGGATCAGAGAAAGATGAAACGGTAGCAGGTAAAGGTAATAAGGATCAAAAGACTTACGAAGCGATTGCCACTGTAGAGGACAGCGAAGATCAGATTTGTGATTTTGGAACAGTAAAGAGTGATCTTGAGGATGTGGAAGCACAGTATGTGCAGATTACGAACACCGGAAATGAGAGCTTGAATTTTCAGGAGATCAGTCCGGAACATTTTATGGTTCAGGATATTACAGAACCGCTGAGTGCAGGTGAATCTGTAAGCGTATGGATACAGCCGAGAGAAGGACTGGAACCGGGTGAATATGATGATATGATCACATACCGGACGGAAGAAGGTATTGAGGTTTCTTTTGAAGCGAAGATTGCAGTTGAAGGTGAGGATGATTCATCAGATGACGAAGATCTGAAGCCTTCGGATGAGCCTTCTGCAGAACCGACAGAGACGCCGGATGACAGCGAGGCTCCATCGGCAGGTGACAATGCAGATGCATCTCTTGAGGCACAGTCTCTTGAGGTAAATACAGGAAGTCTTAATTTCAGCGATATCGAAGAAAATTATACACAGGCCAATGAGACACTGTCCGTAACCGTAACAAATACAGGGGATGGAACTGTCACTTTAAAGATACCGAAATCAGATTATTTTGAGGTGATGAACGAAGATGGAAGTGAAGCTGTATCAGGAATACAGATTGCAAAAGGTGATTCTCTTATGTTCATGGTACAGCCAAAAACCGGTCTGACGAAGGGGGATTACAGTGATACCCTGATATTTGAAAGTGAAGAGGATTCGGAAGTAGCAGCGCAGGTAACTGCGGAAGTATCTGTAAAAGAGGCAGAACAGGAACAGATCACAGCAGTTCAGGCAGATCCGGAATCTTTCAGTTATGATGATCTGAAGGAAGGTTATGATACTCCTGAAGCGACGACCATTACACTTACCAATACAGGAAATACAACTATTTCGCTGATGCAGCCATATGCAGAGTATTTTGATATTGGGGAACTTTCGGCATCAGTGCTGGAGCCGGGAGATTCTGCTGCATTTACAGCAGTACCGGTGACCGGTCTGAAAGTCGGCAATTATCTGGACAGTATTCAGATAGCCCAGACCAGTTCGGAAGGACAGGAAGATGTATTGACAACGATTAAAGCTTCTGCGACTGTTTCGGAAGTGAAAAAGATTTATAAATTATCCGTAACACCGGAAGAACTGAATTTTGGAAAAGCAAAAGAAGGATATAGTGAGGCACCGGAAGCGCAGAAAGTTACAGTGACGAATGAGGGGAATACAAATGTAACTTTAAATGCACCGTCAGGTAAAAACTTTAAAATCGGGAAACTTTCAGCCACAGAGCTTGCGCCGGGGGAGAGCTGCACATTTAAAATCCGCCCGAAGGAGGGTTTAAAGGCCGGCTCCTATACAGAGTCAGTTGTGATTGATAATGAACAGCAGATCAGTGCAGAAGTGAAAGTTCAGTTTACGGTTAAAGCTACCCGCAAGGCGAAAATTGCAGATCCGGCAGATAATAAGATTACAGGAATCAGTTCAGATGGATACACAACACAGTCAAAGATTACATTTACAGCAGTCGGAGCGGGTATGGACAATGAAAGTCCGGGAAAGGGAGATGTCCGCTATGTACCGTATAACTGGAAAGTGATCAATACAAATAGCTGGAGCAGTGCACCTTATACTGCTGCATTTGGAATTACGAAGGCCGGAACCTACACATTGACAGTTACATTTGACCGTCAGAAGTATAATGGAAGTGAATGGAAGAATACAGGGGAGCAGGATACTAAACAGGTGAATTTCAGTATTACACAGGCGCAGACTGTAACTGCAACTCCGACTCCGACTCCGCAGCCGAATGGAGCAACTGCGAAATCAGCGGTAAAGACAGGAGATACGACTAATATCACACCGTTTGTGATTATTCTGGCGATTGCAGCAGGATGTATTGTGGGAGTTGTGGTATACAAAAGACGAAAGAAATAAGAGTTATCTGAAGAAAAAAATACAGGGGAATATGTAAAATATAAAATTATTAGCACTCATTTTTGGTGAGTGCTAATTTTTTCTTGACTTTTGGAATAAATGGTATTACTATATCTTTCAGAGAAGCAACTTACAGGAGTCAAAAGCTATTTCAAAGGATAAACAGGAGAGGATAGTTTTGGCTTCGGAGGCAGAGCAGATAAGAATGCAGTATATTGACAGATAAAGTTGCGGCAAATGATTAAAAACAAAAAGGAGTGTGGACAGCATGGCTGTAAAACATGGAAATTTATCAATTAACAGTGAAAATATTTTCCCAATCATCAAGAAATGGTTATATTCCGATCATGATATTTTTGTAAGAGAGCTGGTCTCCAACGGATGCGATGCGATCACTAAACTGAAAAAACTGGAAGTAATGGGAGAATATACTTTTCCGGAAGGATACAAACCGGAGATTCAGGTAATTGTTAATCCTGATGAGAAAACTCTGAAATTCATCGATAATGGTATTGGCATGACTGCTGATGAAGTAGAGAAATACATTACCCAGATTGCTTTTTCAGGTGCAACTCAGTTTCTTGAGAAATATAAAGACAAAACTACAGATGATCAGATGATTGGTCATTTTGGACTTGGATTTTATTCTGCATTTATGGTAGCGGATGAAGTGCATATTGATACACTTTCCTATACAGAAGGTGCACAGCCTGTACACTGGTCCTGCGATGGCGGAACAGAATATGATATCCAGGAAGGTAACAAGAATACGATTGGCACAGAAATCACCCTGTTCCTGAATGAAGACTGCCTGGAATTTGCAAATGAATACCGTATGCGTGAGATTCTTGAGAAATACTGTTCCTTCATGCCGGTTCATATTTACCTTTCCAAAGCAAATGCACCTCAGGAATATGAGACAATTGATGAATCTGAGTTAAGAGACGATGATGTAGTTGTTGAACATATTCATGAGGAAGCAAAGACAGAAGAAAAAGAAAATGATAAAGGTGAAAAGGAAGTTGTTGAAATTTCTCCTGCAAAGGATAAAGTAAAGATCAATAAACGTCCGGTTTCCATCAGTGATATTAATCCGCTCTGGATGAAGCATCCGAATGAATGTACAGATGATGAATACAAGGAATTCTACCGCAAGGTATTTATGGATTATAAGGAACCGTTATTCTGGATACATCTGAATATGGATTATCCGTTTAATTTAAAAGGTATCCTGTACTTCCCGAAGATCAATACAGAGTATGATTCCATTGAAGGAACGATCAAACTTTATAACAATCAGGTATTTATCGCAGATAATATCAAGGAAGTAATTCCTGAATTCCTGCTTCTTCTGAAAGGTGTGATCGATTGTCCGGATCTTCCATTGAACGTGTCACGAAGCGCATTGCAGAATGACGGATTTGTACAGAAGATTTCTGAATACATTTCCAAAAAAGTGGCAGATAAGCTTACCGGAATGTGCAAGACTGACAGAGAATCTTATGAGAAATACTGGGATGATATCAGTCCGTTTATTAAATATGGCTGTATTAAAGATGCTAAGTTTGCAGAGAAAATGGGAGATTATGTACTCTTTAAAAATCTTGATGGCAAATATCTCACATTAAAGGACTGCATTGAGGAGAATAAAAAAGAGACAGAAGAAACTGAGGCTCAGACAGAAGAAAAGAAAGAAGATGCAGCAGAGTCTGAAAACAAAGATAATGCGGAAGCAAAAGAACCTGAGAAGACAGTAATTTTCTATGTAACTGATGAAGTTCAGCAGAGTCAGTATATCAATATGTTTAAGGAAGCAGGAAAAGATGCCGTTATCCTGAAGCATAATATTGACAGTGCATTTATTTCCAGTCTTGAGCAGAAACACCAGGATGTACAGTTTAAGCGCATTGATGCTGATCTGACCGAGGAAATGAAGGGTGAGGGTACTGCCGATGAAGAAACTGTCAAAGCACTGACAGAACTTTTCCGCAAGAGCCTTAATAAAGATAAACTGGAAGTACATGTTGAGAATCTGAAAAATGAAAATGTATCAGCAATGATGACTCTTTCCGAAGAGAGCCGCCGTATGCAGGATATGATGAAGATGTATAATATGTATGGAATGGATCCGAATATGTTTGGCGGACAGGAAACACTGGTTCTGAATGCGAATCATCCATTGGTTAAATATCTGGCAGAGAATCAGGAATCTGACAAGGCTCCGCTTATCTGTGAACAGTTGTATGACCTTGCGATGATGAGCCATAAACAGCTTTCACCGGACGAAATGACCAGATTTGTTCAGAGAAGCAATGAAATTTTGCTGATGGTTGCAAAATAAGATGGAAAGCAGGCAATTTGCCTGCAGATCAATGAGAGGACAGATACGCCTGTCAGAATAGCAGAATATCAAATAAGGAGCAGAGAATAATTTTTGCTCCTTATTTTTGTGGAAAACAATTACATTGGTATTGACAAATGTCTTATGAATTCCTATTATTAAGTTGCCGATATTTTAATGAATATGCCGAATCCGCAGAAAATATAACGGGTTACAGAGAATAGTGACTGCAATGGTGCTTCCGGGCAGCCAATATCGTGACTTTCATTTACTTATAGAGAAATGTGTGTAAATAAATGAGATATCCAAATCTGTAAAAACACAGATTATGGAAGTTACAGGAGGAACGATGTATGAGTGCAGTTTATGGAGTTATTAGAAAATTGGGTGCAACATCAAAGTATAAAGGATATTATTATGTTGTGGATGCAGTAGAAATGGCACAGAAAATTTATGAGCGACCGGTAAAAGTCACCAAAGATATTTATCCGGTCATTGCAAGAAAATATAAATCAACGCCGTCTAATGTAGAACACAACATAAGAACA